>ERZ1034844.509-NODE-509-length-21191-cov-16.387964_pt1 | contig 21191 bp, 22 predicted proteins | sample MGYA00520594_ERZ1034844 | MGnify/ENA primary metagenome ERZ1034844 (study PRJEB33766, sample SAMN09781733) | gut metagenome | biome: gut microbiome | host: Homo sapiens | place: Madagascar | study: EMG produced TPA metagenomics assembly of the PRJNA485056 data... | reverse complement strand
ATGCACATATAAGAAGAGAATAATATAACTTTTGTTATGATATCAAATGATTTTTCATTCAATACAACATTGAATTGTATGAAAACATAATTGAAGGTTGACGATTCTGAAATAGTCAAACAGATAGTCGTATAGAAAATTGAACTGGCAGGAAATTCAGATTGAAGGAATTTCCTGCCTTTTTTATGAAACACTATCAATTTTCGCTGCTGTATTTTTCTTCGCAGTATTTGCAACGATAAATCTCTTTTTTCTCATCGGAGAGAACGAATACGTGGGGCAGTCCCTGCTCGATGGAAGTGATGCATCTGGGGTTGCGGCATTTGATGACGTTTTTGATCTGTTTGGGAAGTACCAGTTCCTTCTTCTCGACGATCTCACCGTTTTTGATGACGTTAACAGTGATATTGTGATCAATGAATGCCAGTACATCCAGATCCAGCATATTGATGTCACATTCTACTTTCAGAATATCCTTTTTGCCCATTTTTCCGCTGCGCGCATTTTTGATGATGGCAACGGTGCAGTCTAATTTATCCAGCTGAAGATGCTCATAGATCGAGAGACTTTTTCCGGCTTTGATATGATCGAGGACGAAGCCCTCTTCGATTTTTCCTACATTTAACATATGAATAACCATGCCTTTCCGTAACCTGCGGATTTCCGGACATTTGAGCCCGGTGCAGGTACAAATACTTGTGAGTCACGTTCCTTTTATGGAAGATTCAAATTCGATTCCACATGGGGTACACATGACGAAAAAAGTTTGCTGTCGAGTGTACTGATACTAAATGAATTCGTATGGAATGAAATTATGCCAGCTCCAGCAATGTCAAAATCAATGCCATACGGACATAGACACCGAACTGTGCCTGTTTGAAATAAGCGGCTCTGGGATCGTCATCGACTTCCACGGAGATCTCGTTGACTCTGGGAAGGGGATGCAGTACCAGCATATTGGGTTTTGCCAGTTCCATCTTTTCCTTGGTCAGTACATAGAAATCCTTCAGACGGACATAATCCTCTTCGTTGAAGAAACGTTCCTTCTGGACACGGGTCATGTATAACAGATCCAGCTCCGGCATGACATCTTCCAGACGGATGACTTCCTGATAGGGAATACCTTTTTCACGAAGCATATCGGTGATATAATCCGGTACCTTCAACTCTTCGGGAGAGATGAAGATGAACTTGATGCCTTCGTAACGAACCAGGGCATTGATCAGGGAGTGTACGGTACGGCCAAATTTCAGATCACCGCACAGACCGATGGTGAAGTTATTCAGGTCGCCGTGCAGGCTACGGATCGTCTGCAGGTCGGTCAGGGTCTGGGTGGGGTGCTGATGACCACCGTCACCGGCATTGATCACGGGAATCAGGGATTTCTCTGCGGCTACCATGGGAGCACCTTCCTTGGGATGGCGCATTGCGCAGATGTCGGCGTAGCAGGAGATGATGCGGATCGTATCGGCTACACTTTCTCCTTTGGATGCGGAAGAGCAGGATGCATCGGAGAAACCGATCACTCTGCCGCCCAAGCGGGTCATGGCGGACTCAAAGCTCAGACGCGTACGTGTGCTGGGCTCATAGAAGCAGGTGGCGAGAATCTTGCCGTCGCATTTGTGCGCATATTTTGCAGGATCCTTCTGGATGTCATCTGCGAGGGCGAACAGCTTGTCCAGTTCCTCAACAGAGAAGTCAAGTGGGTTCATCAGGTGTCTCATTTTTCATTTCCTCATTTCTGCGCTGTTATTTTCGAAGCAGTGATCGCACGGAAAATGGGAACCCATGCATCACTGGATTTACGACATCATAAGAATACAGCGCTTTTCCTATGATGCAGGTAAGAGTGCGCCCGTGGGAAACGGACGGATCATAACCCTGACCAGAAAAAAGTCGAAGAGGAAAAACTCTTCGACTTTAAATATTACTGTTGATAAGATAATAAATCGGTTACGGCTTTCCGTTTGGGAGCAACGGGTGCTTCTGCGGGATAGCCGATGGGAATCAATGCGACCAGATCCTGATTTTCAGGAATCTCAAGGAGATCAGCTGCTTCCTGCTGATCGAAGATACCCATGATCACGGTGCCGAGTCCCTGCTCATAAGCTGCCAGGCAAAATGCCTCGCTGGCAACACCGGCATCAAACATCTGCCATGCATCGCCTCTGGCGGTAGTGAAAGAACCGTCTCTCTCGAAACCACTTCTGCCTTTGATCACGGAAACTGCGATTACCATAGGTGCGTTCTCCATGATCTTGCCATTACCCGGAAAGGAGGAAGTACATGCGGCCAATTTTGCTTTTTTCTCGCCTTCTACAGCGATATAACGAACGATTTGTGTATGCTTCCAGCTGGGAGCATAAGAAGCTGTCTCTACGATCTGAGCCAAGAGCTCATGAGATACCGGCTGATCCGTGAACTGACGGATACTTCTGCGGCCTGTGATACATTCTTTTGCAGTCATGTGTTGATCCTCCTGTATTTTTACTGATTGTGGTAACTGCTCTCACGCAGTCACACGCATTTTTCATATCATATCATTTCCGTGGAGTAGAATCAAGCCGAAAATTGTGAAAAAAACATACAAAATTTATGAAATAAAATAGAAAGGTTTTGCATTCCTATTTCGAATAGAATATAATGAACGCAGGCAATGAGCAGTGCGGACGCACGTATTATGAAATATGACTGCTTGCAGGCAATATTTTATAATACGCGTGGACGATGGGGCGAAGCCCGTACATCACGGGAACACAACGTGTTTCCGTGATGCACTGCTACAAAGAGAAAACAGAGAGAAAATAGAGAGAAAACAGGGAGAAATAAGGAGGGCAATATGGCTGTAGAATTCGTGGAGAAAAAACGCTGGTTATTTTTAGGATTACCTTTTACCTTTACAAAGTATTTTATTCGTGAGGATATGATCACGGTGGATACCGGAGTTTTTACGAAAGTGGAAAATGATTGCTATATGTATAAAGTGCAGGACGTGGAGCATACGGCGAGCTTCTGGGAGCGTATCGTGGGGCTGGGAACGATCATCTGCTATACCGGCGACACGACCCATCCGAAGCTGCTCATCGAGCATATCCGCAATTCCAGGGAAGTCAAGGATTTTATCCTGAAGGAGTCCGAGGAAGCAAGACTGAAGCGCAGAACCGTGAATATGCTGGATATCGGTTCCGGAGATTTTGGGGATATGGACGGAGACCTGCAGTAAGATACATAGATAAGAAATACAAAGAGACGGGACCTTCCGGGGTCCTGTCTTTTCGGGAGAAGAGATTTATGGAACTTGATATGACGAAGGGAAATCCTTCCAAATTGATCATTAAATTTATCATTCCTATTATTATAGGTAATATTTTTCAGCAGCTGTACAGCATGGTGGACACGATTATCGTAGGACGATTCGTGGGTGTGGATGCCCTGGCGGCGGTAGGCGCGACCGGATCGGTGAGCTTTCTGATCCTGGGTTTCACGCAGGGGCTGACTACCGGCTTCACGGTACTGACGGCACAGCGGTTTGGCGCCGGTGACAGGGAAGGCATGCGCAAAAGTATCGGAAGCGCGGCGGTATTGTCGGTCATCGTGACGATCGTGATGACGGCGGTCAGTATGTTTAGCATGGACGGTCTGCTGCACATGATGAATACGCCGGAAGATATTTTTGATATGACGAAAGAGTATATCATGATCATCTGTGCAGGAATCGCCTGCAATGTCCTGTATAATCTGTTGTCCAGCATCCTGCGGGCCATAGGCAACAGCGTAGTGCCTCTGGTTCTGTTAGTAATTGCTTCTGTGGTTAATATTGTTTTGGATTATGTATTGATCGTGTACGGCCGGATGGGAGTCGGCGGTGCGGCTTATGCGACGATTATTTCCCAGGGACTGTCCGGCGTGCTGTGCCTGATTTATATTGTAAAAAGTGTACCGACGCTGCATATTCGTCCGGAACATTGTAAGCTGGAGAGTCAGTGCGTAAGGAACCAGCTTACCGTTGGTATTCCCATGGCACTGCAGTTCTCCATTACCGCAGTCGGTACGATTCTCGTACAGGCAGCGCTGAATCTGCTGGGTTCTACGGTGGTAGCGTCCTATTCGGTGTCCTGCAAGGTGGAGCAGCTGGTGACACAGCCGTTCTCGGCGATGGGTGTGACGATGGCAACCTACAGTGCACAGAACCGCGGTATCAATGATCTGAACCGGATTCAGAAGGGTGTAAAAGCAGCCAACATCATGTCAGGAATCTATGCAGTGATCGTCTACGGGCTGGTATATCTGGCAGTGCCTTATATTGTGCCGCTGTTCATCACAGAACAGATTGAGATGGTATGCGGTTATGTGAAAACATATATTGCTATCTGCGGTGTGTTCTTTATTCCTCTGGGCATGATCTTTATTTTCAGGAACGCCCTGCAGGGCTGCGGATTCGGTTTCATTCCCATGATGGGCGGCGTGGTGGAACTGGTGAGCAGAGGTGTTGTCGCTTTCGCGGCGGCATATCTGCTGAGTTATGTCGGCGTCTGCTTCGCCAATGCCAGTGCATGGCTGACTGCCGGAATCTTTTTACTCATAGCGTATCATTTCCTTATGAAAAAGATGGTGCGTGACAAGAAAGCACATGAGGAGCGGATGCTGGCAGAGGCAATGCAATAGGGTTAAGGCATTTTTCAGCGCAGGATTTTTTCAAAGAACAGTCCTGCGAGGAACCACCAGGGGGCATAATCTAATCGTATGATGCGGTGGATATGGAAACGGCTTTTTAGATAGTCCCAGGGGCACAGGCCGTGTTTCCAGAGCAGGCGCCCACTGAAGTATTCTACGGTAAAAATCAGCAGCATATAGAACAGTCCCCGTTTCAGACGGTCGACATGCAGTTTCGCGAAAAGCCGCTTGCACGGTGCCAGCAGGCAGGCGCAGCCGTAGATGGGGAACATCCACAGCGAAGTGGTGCCGGTAAGCCGCAGGTCACGGCGCTTCAGAGAATGCAGCGCGGTGAACAGGATTTCCATACACCAGCCGCATAAGCCGCAGAGCAGAAAGTTTCTGCCGAAGATTTTTAAGTTGTTTGTTGCTGCTTCAATCTTTTTCATGAAGCTAGTATGTGTATTTTATAAAGAAAAGATACTGAAGTATCTGAAAGAGATGCATAGCAACTCTGAAATGCAGTTTTGCGAATAAGACTCCGAAGCGTTCAAAAATCTGCTCGGAAAACACGAAGTAATAAAAGAAAAAGGTCCATGTTTTGAGACAGAAGGAAGCAGCCATGAATTATCAGGAAGCAATGGAATATATGGAAAAAGTGGGAACCTACGGAATCGTTCCGGGGCTGGACAGCATCAGAGAGCTGTGCCGGAGACTGGGCAATCCGCAGGACGACCTGAAGTTCGTTCATATCGCGGGAACGAACGGAAAAGGATCCACACTTGCCTATATTTCTTCTATTTTACAGGCAGACGGATACCGGGTAGGGAAATATATATCACCCGTTATTATTGAATATTGCGAGAAAATTCAGATCGGAAAGCAGAAAATAACCCATAAAGATTTGTGCGAAGGTTTGGATATTATCAGAAAATATTGTGATGATATGGTGAAAGACGGCTTTCACCATCCAACACCGTTTGAAATAGAGACGGCATTGGCCTTTTGGTATTTCAAGGAGAAAAATTGTGATATCGTCGTGCTGGAGACCGGGATGGGCGGCAGAGAAGACGCTACCAACCTGATCACGACGACACAGGTAGCGGTACTGGCGTCCATTGGTATGGATCACATGAAATTTTTAGGAAACAGTCTGGAAGAGATCGCAGCCCACAAGGCAGGCATCTGCAAGCCCGGGTGTATCGTGGTATCCATGAGACAAAAGGACGCTGCCATGAAAGTGGTGGAACAGACGGCAGCACAGCTTGACTGTCCTATTATCATTGCGGATGCAGAAAATGCAAAACACGTAAAATACGGTCTGAAAAAGCAGACGTTTGATTACGGAGATTACAAAAAGCTGGAGATCTCACTGGCCGGAAAGTTCCAGGTGGCAAACGCCGTGCTGGCGATAGAAGCAGTACAGGCACTGGAAATGTGCGGATACGAAATCAAAGAAAGTGCGATGCGCAAGGGCCTGCGTGAAACTTCCTGGAGCGGACGGTTGCAGATATTGGAAACACACCCGTTATTTATCATAGACGGTGCTCACAATGAGGATGCAGCCGTAAAACTTGCGGATTCCATAGAATTCTATTTTACAAATAAAAGAATTATCTATATAATGGGAATGTTAAAGGATAAGGAAGTAGATCGTGTGATTGCATTGACGGAAAAATATGCGGATCAGATTCTCACGGTAACACCTCCCGAAAATTCCAGAGCCATGCATGCGTATGATCTGGCACAGGAGGTAGCGAAGGTACACACAGACGTGACGGCAGTCGACAGTCTGGAAGAGGCGGTGGAACTGAGTCATCTGCTGGCAGGAAAAAATGATGTGATATTGTGTTTCGGGTCACTTTCTTATCTGGGAAGAATCCTGAAGATCATGGAGAAGAGACAGGCAACGACAGGAACACGGAAAGCGAAGCGGTAAAAGATAAAATGGTAGATCAGAAAAAAGTACAGGAAGCGATACAGCTTTTACTGGAAGGAATCGGTGAAGATACAGACAGAGAAGGACTGATGGAGACGCCGGAACGAATCGGAAGAATGTATGAGGAGATCTGCGGCGGTATGGACGGGGATGCAGGAGAGCATCTCTCAAAGGTATTCTCTGTAGAAAATAATGAAATGGTGCTGGAAAAGGACATCACGTTTTATTCTATGTGCGAGCATCATCTGATGCCTTTCTACGGAAAAGCACACGTGGCATACATTCCGGACGGAAAGGTAGTGGGCTTAAGCAAACTTGCCAGAACCGTGGAAGTCTACGCCAAAAGATTACAGATCCAGGAACGGATGACGGCGCAGATCGCCGATGACATCATGAAGTATCTGGCACCGCAGGGTGTCATGGTGATGCTGGAAGCGGAGCATATGTGCATGACCATGCGTGGCATCAAAAAGCCCGGCAGTCAGACGGTAACATTGGTGACCAGAGGTGTTTTTGCTGAAAATAAGGAACTGCAGGATAGATTTTTACAGTTGATAAAACATTAAGGACAGACAAAACAAAGAAAACAGACAGAAGGTTTTGAGGCTACTGTATTGGATAGAATTGATAAAATATTGAATCATAATTTATTTTTATATCATTTACAGAAAAATAATGCGGCAGAAGCAGACAGACGCTTCTGCCGTCATAGTATGGTACATTTTCTGGATGTGGCGAGAATCGCTGCGATTATTTCGTTGGAAGAAGAGATTCCGGTGGATAGGGAGTGGATCTATGCGGCAGCACTGTTGCACGACTGTGGAAAACATGAACAGTATGAGAACGGCACACCGCATGAACAGGCGGGTGCACGAATTGCTCCGGAAATCTTGAAAGATTGTGGATTTGATGATAAGGAAACAGATGTTATTGTAACGGCAATCCTGCGGCACAGAGATCCGGAGGCCGCGAAAGAGCGCAATCTGAACGGTATTTTATACCGGGCGGACAAGGGAAGCCGTGCATGTTTTGCCTGTGAGGCAGAGAGCGACTGCAACTGGAAAGACGGGAAAAAGAATCTGGTGATCAGGTACTGAAAAGTGAATGATAATAAAAATACGGGGAGAAAAGCAAATGAAGATCGGCAACAGAGAGTATCAGACAAAAGGACATACTTACGTGATGGGAATCCTCAACGTAACACCGGATTCTTTTTCCGATGGCGGAAAATGGAATGACAGAGACAGAGCTTTGAAACATGTGGAAGAAATGATTGCGGAAGGCATGGACATCGTGGATATCGGCGGAGAATCGACACGTCCCGGGTATACTCTTCTGTCCGATGAGGAAGAGATTTCCAGAATTGCACCTATGATCGAAGCGGTTAAGGCGAATTTTGATATTCCTATTTCGCTGGATACTTATAAAAGCAAAGTTGCCGAAGCCGGAATCCTGGCAGGTGCGGATCTCATCAATGATATCTGGGGACTGAAATACGATAGAAGAATGGCAGAGGTCATTGCAAAGAGTGGTCTGCCGTGCTGTCTGATGCATAATCGTAAAGAAGCAAATTATCGTGATTTCATGCAGGATGTGGCTGCGGATCTGGCGGATACGATCCATATTGCGGAAGCTGCAGGAATTGCGGATGAGAAGATCATACTGGATCCCGGTGTGGGCTTTGGAAAAACTTACGAGAACAATCTGGAGATCATTCATTATCTGGAAGAACTGAATATGTTCGGATATCCCCTTTTATTGGGATGCAGCCGTAAATCAGTGATCGGTCTGACACTGGATCTGCCGGTGAATGACCGACTGGAAGGGACGCTTGTTACCACTATGTTTGGCGTACAGAAAGGCTGTATGTTCGTGCGTGTGCATGATGTGAAAGAAAATGTAAGGACGATTAAGATGTGTGAAGCAATTCTGAACAGCTGATTGCAGGAAGATATGCAGTGAATGCTTTACAATAAACACTATATGGCGGAAGCAATTAAGAAGAAAAAAGCCGGAAAGGAAATAACGCAAATGCAGGCAGGTAGGTACCAGGATCAGATCCGCATTGAAGAATTGGAAGTTTATGCATACCACGGTGTGTATCCGGAGGAAAATGAAAAAGGACAGCATTTTTATGTAAATGCCACACTTTATACGGATACGCGTCCTGCAGGCATGGCGGATGATCTGAGCCTGTCTACCAATTACGGAGAAGTCTGTGAGTTTATCACAAAATATATGCAGCAGCATACCTTCCAATTGATCGAGACGGTTGCAGAGCAGACGGCACAGGAAATACTACAGCATTTTCCGCTTGTACAGGGAATAGACCTGGAGATTCGTAAACCGGAGGCTCCGATTACGCTTCCTTTTGGCAGTGTATCGGTAGCGATTCACAGAGAGTGGCATGAAGCTTATATCGCAGTGGGATCCAACATGGGAGACAGCAGAGAGCATATTGCCCGGGCGTTAGGAGAACTGAAAAAAGTGAAAGAGATCAGAGTTACAAAAGTGTCGGAACTTTTAGAGACTTCTCCTTATGGCGTGGTAGAACAGGACAATTTTGTAAACGGAATGTTCGGGATTCGGACACTTCTTACACCGGAAGAATTGTTGCGGGAATTGCACCGGATCGAACAGAGCGAAGGCAGAGAACGCAAAATCCACTGGGGACCCAGAACACTGGATCTGGATATTATCTTCTATGATGATCTGATCTATAGCTCGGAGAATCTGGTGATTCCGCATATTGACCTGGAAAACCGTTATTTTGTATTAAAACCGCTGAGTGAACTGGCTCCTAATTTTCGTCATCCGGTGACACACAAGACAGTAATGCAGATGCTTGCGGGACTGCCTAAAGGTCTTACGGAAGGAAACGAAGTGTAAAATTGGCACAAAGACCGATGAACAGTCCGGTCAGCAGACCGCTCAGCAATAAAAACGGCAGATAGACAAGCACTGCGGGAACAGAAGTCAATAAGAAAGCTACGGCTATTTGCCCGAGATTATGAAAAACAGCACCTGACATGCTTGCAAGAAACAGGTAATGTCCGTGCAGGAGTTTTTTTACAAAGATCATGGCAAGCAGACAGAAGACACCACCGGTGAGGCTGTAAAGGAGACTCATAAATTGCCCGAAGAACATTGTGGCAAGCAGAATACGAACCAAGAGGACAAGAAAGGCATCTTTGGCAGAATATTTCCATAGAGCAACAAGCGTTATGATATTCGCCAGACCTAATTTGATCCCCGGAATCGGTACGAATGGCGGCAACATGCTTTCTACGGCATAGAGCGCCAGGGAAATTGTGGAAAGCAGGGCGAGTGTTGTAAGTTTGTGCGTCTTTTGATTTGGATTCATACGGGAAAAGCCTTTCTTTTTATAGCGAATAGGTTGCATTAATAGGTCACGCCGTCGGGGACAGATGTAGAAGGATTACCGTAGTCTGAAGCTTCTCTGACTCTGATGACGAGCCGGTTGGGCAGGCAGGTGATCGGGAGCAGCGAAGTGCTGATAAATCCCTGGTGGACACAAATCTGATCCGGACAGGAAGCGTCGACAATCGCGATACTTCCGGGACGGACACAGACGGTGTTAGCAGCACCGTTTTCCCCCCGGATTACAAAGGTATATTCACCGATTACAGTGTCCAGCCGGATACTCTGCAACAGATCACCGTTTTGATAGATGTCGGCATAAAGAGGTCGGTCTAGGGTGACTTTTTGCTGTGAAACCAGGAAAATCCGGATGCAGCAGCCTGCCGCAAGGAACAACAACAGCGCTCCAAGGAGAATTGCTTTTTTTCGGTCGCTCATAAAACGGGACCTCCTTTCTAATGAAAACAGTATAGCAAAAGGGACAAGAAAAATGAAGAAATATTTCAAAAGGAAAATAAGAGTGGGAACATTCCTGCTTCTGTCGGTGATTCCGGTTCTTTTGCTGGGAGGATGCGGACAGCGCACAATGTGTGAAAAAAGTGTAGATACTGCGATGGGGACCGTAATCTCGCAAACGATATATGTGGAAGAAGGGAAGCAGGGCGTTTCCGGGGGAGACAGCAATATTTCCGATAGTGTAAGCAATGGAAAAATAACAGATGTTTTACTACAAAAATTAAACGCTCTGGAACAGGAAAAGCTGTCCTGGAGAATAGAAAGTTCGGAAGTGGCACAGATCAATGCTTCTGCCAGCAAAGAGGCGACTCCTATCTCTGCGGAAATGACTGACCTGCTTCGGAAATGCCTGCAGTTATCTGCGGATACGCAGGGAGCGTTTGACGTCAGCATCGGGCAGCTCAGCCGCCTGTGGGACATTGATACCTGGGCCGCAGCGGAAAGTACGGAAGACTATCAGATGCCGGAGCAGGAACAGATACAGCAGGTATTGCAAACGGTCGGCTGGCAGAGAATCACGTTGGATCAGAGTGCAGACGGTGGGGTTCGGATTACGATTCCCCAGGGGATGCAGCTGGATCTTGGGGCGGTTGGCAAAGGGGTGGCAATGGACGAGATCCGCAGAGAACTGCAGGCACATCCGGAGGTAAGTGGAGCAGTGATCTCTGTGGGAGGCGGTATCCTGACGTATGGGAAGAAGCCGGAAGGCACCGCCTGGCAGGTTGCGGTCACGGATCCACAGGATCCTTCCCAAAGCGTGGGAGTCCTGACATTGGACGGGGACTATTGCGTATCTACCTCCGGAGACTATGAGCGGTATGTGGAAGTGGACGGCGTGCGGTATCATCATATCTTAGATCCCCGTACCGGTGCTCCGGCGAGGAGCGATGTGGCAGGGGTTACGATCGTTACCAAAGACGGATTTTACAGTGATGCCCTGTCTACGGCATGCTTTGTACTGGGACAGGAAGAGGGAATGCAGCTTCTGGAAAATTATGAAGCCGAAGGCCTGTTCATTGACCATGAAGGAAATATCACTATGACGGACGGCATGAAGGAATATTTCCATTTGTCGAATTCGGGGAAATAGTGTATAGTAGAACTAGTTAAATGCAGGTAACCACATAGGCTTGAGAAAGGCATGGATAGCAATATGGAAGAGAAAAATCAGAATCTGTATCTTTCCGCAGATGATGCGACGATTCAGAAAATAGATGAGAAAATGCCGCCGGAAGAAGAATTACAGGATCTGGCAGAATTTTTCAAAGTGTTCGGAGACGCGACGCGACTGAAAATATTGTCAGTACTTTTGTGTTCCGAGATGTGTGTCTATGATATTGCCATGCTGTTGGGAATGTCGCAGTCGGCAATTTCTCACCAGTTGAGAGTACTGAAACAGATGGATCTGGTGAAGAACCGCAGAGACGGTAAAACGATATTTTATGCACTGGCGGATGATCATATCATTACGATTTTGAATCAGGGCCTGAACCACATAGAGGAAGGCTAGAGGTTATCCAGTGCCGCCTGTCTGGCCGCCTCGAAACTGCTGTAGCTCTGGCTGCCGATCGGAGAGTGATACCAGGAGGAAGCATCCCCAAACATCTGGAAATATACATACTGGGAAGTCATGTTGATAGCGGTATAATTTCCCTCCGCAATCGTCCAGGCATCACTGCCGTCATCACGCATACATTTCAGACAGGCATTCTCACCGTTTACCTGGTAATAAACATATCCATAGCCGACATTAAAACAATCCACACGTTCATTGGTCAGGACTTCGATCTCATTTCTGGAAAAAGAGTAGCGGCACAATCTGTAATTTTCTTCCACATCCAGATAGTATACATAATCTCCCTGCACGTCGGGAAACCACAGATTAGCGTTCCACACAGTGGAGATGCTGTCGCTTGTGGTATCGAGGGCATAGAGAGCATGGTTTTCCTGCGTGCCATTGTAATAGATCGTACCATTTACCGCGCAGGCAGGATTAATCTCATAATCTGCCAGATCTGTGCGGTCTGATTTGTCGATTCTCATACGGTAAAATAAAGGACCATTGTCATCGGCACTCATAAGGTAAAGATTGCTTCCCACCAATTGTGCCGTGGAGACGGGATCTTTGGTAAGCCCCGTGACATCGCTGCCGTTTAACTTGCAGCGGTTAAAAGAACGTACCGTCCGCAGGGCACCGATACCGGCATCTCCCGAAGCGCCGGTCTGGTAATAGTAGAGGTAGTTTCCGCCTGCCAGTATATTTTTCGCGGAGGCATTGCCGAGCTTCTTCAGATCCTGCTCGTAAGGATCCATGGAATACAGCGTATTGCTGTCATAGATATTTGCAAAATATACTTTTCCGTCATATTCACAAAAATATCCGGAATTGTTCAGATTCCCGGCAGTATTCCCGACAGTCTCCGGGGGATTATCCGGCATGCGGTCACCGATGACGGCAAATATCCCGATGACAACGATGAACAGGATAAAAGGAATCAGAATCAGTAGGGCTTTTTTATCTTTCATAGGGTAACCTTCCTTGGAAATAGTGATCTTTGGTTCGGCATGCGCCATTCGCAAAGTCGCGCTGCCGCACTTTCATAATTACATTATACCTTCCTTGCGGCTTGCGAACAAGGTAAAATTGAGATAGAATAGACCTAATAATAATCATAAGGAGAACATCATGGATTTATCACAGTTAAGACAGCAGATCGACACCATTGACAGACAGATCGTGGATCTCTACGAGAAGCGTATGGATGTCAGCAGACAGGTGGCGGAATATAAGATAGAGACCGGGAAAAAGGTGTTTGACAAACAGCGTGAACAGGAGAAGATCGCAGGGGTCAAGGCACTGACGCACAATGAATTCAACAGTCATGGTGTGGAGGAACTGTTTGAGCAGATCATGTCTATGAGCAGAAAGCTGCAGTACCAACTGCTGGCAGCCCATGGCAGCGAAGGCAGACTGCCTTTCATCGGTGTGGAAGAACTGGAGACGGAGTGCGCCAGAGTGGTATACCAGGGTGCGGAGGGCTCTTATTCCCAGGCAGCCATGCGCCAGTTTTTCGGAGAAAATGTGAATGCTTTTCATGTGGAGTCTTTCAGAGATGCTATGAGTGCGATTGACGAAGGCAGCGCTGATTTTGCAGTGCTTCCGATTGAAAATTCCACGGCAGGCATTGTCAATGAGATCTATGATCTGTTGGTGGAATTCGAAAATTATATTGTGGGTGAGCAGGTGATCCCGATTGAGCACTGCCTGTTAGCCCTGCCCGGTACGAAGATGGAAGAGATCAAAAGAGTCTATTCCCATCCCCAGTCCCTGATGCAGAGTGCAAGATATCTGGCAGAGCATGACTGGCAGCAGATCAGCATGCAGAACAACGCATTTGCGGCATTGAAGGTGGCAAAAGAACAGGACAAGACCCAGGCAGCCATTGCCAGTGAGTATGCAGGTGAGACTTACGGACTGGAGCTCCTGGAAAAGGGAATCAATGATTCCGACAGCAATTCTACCCGTTTCATCATTGTGACGAACCAGAAGATTTTCCGCAAAAATGCCAACAAGATCAGCCTGTGCCTGGAAATCCCCCATGAGAGCGGATCCCTGTATCACATCCTGTCTCATTTTATTTATAATAATCTGAATATGACCAAGATCGAGAGCCGACCGATTCCCGACAGGAACTGGGAGTATCGTTTCTTCATCGATTTTGAGGGAAATCTGGCGGACAGCGCGGTGAAAAACGCGTTGCGCGGACTGCGCGAAGAAGCCCGCAGCATGAAGATACTTGGCAACTATTAATATGAAATTAAGAAGGATAGACCAATGAGAGAAAAAGAACTGATCGTATACCGTGATTTTGAGGACGGAGAATTGCTGTATGATATGGCATTTCTCATGTCTCATTACGAGGACGAATACTATAATACAGAAGATATGGCGGCATTGTTTTACGAATGCATCCATGAATTGATCGACCTGGCAGGCAATTACGGATTCCATGGCAATCTGTGGCACTGTTATCTGGCAAATCTGTTGGTAAACAATGAGAACAGCTATAGCTGCGGCTGTGAGATCCGCGGAGAGATCGCCGGTTCTATCAATGATGCGGCGTTGCATGATATCCGTATTTTCAAGGAATTCTATGATTTTGAATTTGCCCCCATGATGGAGCAGCTCCATGTACCCGAGTTTGCCATGATCGAGAGTTATGCCAGCAGCATGCAGGAGAGCAAGGTGTATAACAAACGGATCTGCGCCCGCATCTGTGAGCTGGCGGAGAAATTCTGCTCTGACAAAAACCCTGAGGAGATGAAGGCGACCCTGACCCAGTTCTACAAGGAATACGGTGTCGGTAAATTCGGTCTGCACAAATCTTTCCGTATCGCCCATGACGAGGAAGGCGTACATATTGTTCCGATTCTGAATATCGCCCATGTCAAACTGGATGATCTGGTAGGTTACGAGATCCCGAAGAAAAAGCTGGTGGATAATACCGAAGCTTTTGTCAGTGGGAAAAAGGCGAACAACTGCCTGCTGTTCGGTGATGCGGGAACCGGCAAATCTTCCAGCATCAAAGCCATTGCCAACGAATATTATGACAGGGGACTGCGTATTATCGAAGTCTACAAGCACCAGTTCCAGGATCTGAATACAGTCATCAGCCAGATCAAGAACCGCAACTATAAGTTTATCATCTATATGGATGACCTGAGCTTTGAAGAATTCGAGATCGAGTACAAATATCTCAAGGCAGTCATCGAGGGCGGACTTGAGAAAAAGCCGGAAAATGTGCTGATCTATGCGACTTCCAACCGACGTCACCTGATCCGCGAGAACTACAGTGATAAAGAAGAGACCCGTGAGGATATGCACACCAGTGATACCGTACAGGAGAAACTGTCGCTCGTATATCGTTTCGGTGTCACCATTTACTTTGGCGCACCCAATAAAAAAGAATTCCAGAATATCGTAAAGACACTGGCAGAGCGTTATCATGTGGATATTCCGGAAGAAGAGCTTTTACCGGAAGCAAATAAGTGGGAACTGTCCCATGGCGGACTGTCCGGCAGAAGTGCGCAGCAATTTATTGATTATCTGTTGGGACAGAGAGAATAATGCTTTTGTCATAGAATAAATTTAAATGTTGTTTCGCAGATTATTCAATGGGAAACCGCCTGCGAAACAGAGATTGAGACGTAATAATATTAGGAAATCTGAGGGGAATTACAAAAGGAGAACAGCATGAGTGTGAAGACTTTTGCCGCCATTGACGTAGGCAGCTTCGAACTTACCATGAAAATATTTGATCTCTCCGGCAAAAATACCATGCGGGAGATCGACTGTATCAGGCAGAGAATCGATCTGGGTTCGGATACCTACGCCCATGGCAAAATCAGTAATGAAAAAATAGATGAGTTGTGTCATGCGCTGAAAGAGTTTGCGCAGATCATGGAATCTTACAAAGTAACTGCCTATAAGGCATACGGAACCAGTGCAATCCGTGAGACGGAAAATACATTGATCCTGCAGGATCAGATCGAACAGCGCACCGGTATCCGGGTAGAAATCTTAAGCAATTCGGAACAGCGTTTTCTGGATTACAAATCCATTGCTTCCAAGGGTGAAATGTTCCGCAGAATCATTGAGGAGAAAACGGCCATTCTGGATATTGGCGGCGGCAGTATCCAGATTTCCCTGTTTGAAAAGGATACGCTCGTATCCACGCAGAATCTGCGGTTGGGCGTGCTGCGCCTGCAGGAGCTGTTGAATCACCTGAATGCCGGAAGTGCGCAGATGGAAAGTCTGGTGGATGAGCTTGCAACAGCACAGCTGGATGATTATAAAAAGCTGTATCTGAAAGAGCGGGAAATCCAGAATATTATTATTGTAGACGATTACCTGTCTCCCTGGGCAGTGCGCAGAGCTCATGAGCGCGGCGAAGAAAATGCAGTGGTAGACAGCAGGGTATTTGGCCAGCTGATGGAAGCGCTTCGTACGAAGGGAACCACAGAGCTGGCAAAGCGGATGGATATGACCGAAGAGAAAGTGCCGTTAGTATATATCAGTGCCGTTCTGACGCAGAGAATCGCAAGACTGATGGGAGCAAAGCTGATCTGGGCACCGGGCGTGACTTTGTGCGACGGTATCTCCTATGAATATGCGGAGCAGAATAAAATGTTCCGGGGCGAGCATGACTTCGCGGAAGATATCATTGCCTGTGCCATGAATATCAGCAAACGTTACAATGGCAGTACGAAGAGAGCGGATACCCTGGAGCATATTACCACAACCATATTTGACAGCATGAAAAAAGTCCATGGCATGGGACAAAGAGAACGACTGTATCTGCGTCTGGCAGCAATCCTGCATGACTGTGGAAAGTATATCAGCATGGTTAATATCGGGGAAGCCTCCTATGATATTATCATGGCGACGGAGATGATCGGACTGTCTCATATGGAGCGCGAGATCGTGGCTAACGTGGTACGTTTTAATCATAGTAATTTTGTATACTACGGACAGCAGAGCCGTTTTGGCGGACTGGACAAAGAGAGCTATCTGACGGTTGCCAAACTGACTGCGCTCTTACGTCTGGCAAATAGTCTGGATCGCAGCCATAAACAGAAGATGAAGGGTATAAAGGCCGGCTTACAGGAAAACGAGCTGATCCTGAAAATCGATACCCAGGAAGACATTACTTTGGAAAGAGGATTTTTCCAGGCCAGTGCGGACTTTTTCAAAGAAGTATACAGCATCACTCCGGTGATCCGGCAGAAAAAGAAATTTTAAGGGAGGCGGTCAGTCAAAATGGAAATCAATTTCAGTGATCCGAAATATTATACCAACCGGGAACTCAGCTGGGTATTGTTCGACCACAGAGTGTTGAACGAAGCCAGAGACAAAAGCATTCCGTTATTTGAACGGTTGAAATTTTTAAGCATCACCGCATCCAATCTGGATGAATTTTTCATGATCCGTGTGGCATCCTTAAAGGATATGGAGAATGCCGGTTACACCAAAAAAGACATTGCGGGCATGACACCCACAGAACAGCTGAAGGCATTGCATGTGGCAATTCACGAACTGGTGGATCTGCAGTATTCCACCTATAACCGTTCCCTGCTTCCACTGCTGGAGAAAAACGGGCTGCATATCATCAGAGAGCATGAACAGCTGACTGCCGAGGAAGCGGCGTATGTGGACCGGTATTTTCAGGAGAACGTGTATCCGGTGCTGACACCTATGGCAGTGGACTCTTCCAGACCGTTTCCGCTGATCCGCAATAAGTCTCTGAATATCGGTGCTATGGTGCGGAAGAAAAACAGCGACGAGGAACTGGAATTCGCAACCGTACAGGTACCAAGCGTCTTAAGCCGTGTGGTAAAGATTCCTTCCAAGGGCAAAAGCTGCAAGATCATCCTGTTGGAGGAGATCATTGAACGGAACATGGATAAATTGTTCCTGAATTACGATATTGTCTGTGCACATCCTTTCCGTATCATGCGTAATGCGGATCTGAGTATTGACGAGGATGAGGCAGCAGATCTGTTAAAAGAGATCGAGAAGCAGCTGAAAAAGAGACAGTGGGGCGAGGCCATCCGTCTGGAAGTAGAGAACGGCATGGATAAGCGACTGCTGAAGATTATCAAAAAAGAACTGCATATCGAATCCCAGAATATTTATGAGATCGACGGCCCTTTAGACCTGACTGTGTTGATGAAGATTTATGGGTTGGATGGATTTAACCATCTGAAGACCCCGAAATATGAGCCGCAGCAGTCCCCGTCACTTCCTACAGGCTGCAATATTTTCGAAGAGATCCGCAAGGGCGATATTCTGTTACATCATCCGTTCCAGAGCTTTACGCCGGTAGTGGATTTTATCCGTCAGGCGGCAAGAGATCCGGAAGTACTGGCAATCAAGCAGACCCTGTATCGTGTCAGCGGTAATTCTCCGATTATCGCAGCCCTTGCGCAGGCAGCGGAGAATGGCAAGCAGGTCACCGTACTGGTGGAACTGAAAGCACGTTTTGATGAGGAGAACAATATTGTCTGGGCGAGAATGCTGGAGAAGGCCGGCTGCCACGTCATCTATGGTCTGGTAGGCCTGAAGACCCATTCGAAGATCACACTGGTGGTCCGCAGAGAAGAGGACGGTATCCGCAGATATGTGCATCTGGGAACGGGTAACTATAACGATGCTACCGCAAAGCTGTATACGGACATAGGTATGCTTACTTGTGCGGAGCGTATCGGAGAAGATGCTACGGCAGTATTCAACATGCTGTCCGGCTATTCAGAGCCATTGTTCTGGAATAAGCTGGCACTGGCACCACTGTGGCTGAAGGATAAATTCCTGCATCTGATCGAGCGTGAGAAAAACTATGCACTGGAAGGCAAAAAAGCACATATTATTGCAAAGATGAACTCTTTGTGCGACAAGGATATTATTCGAGCCCTGTACGAAGCAAGTGCTGCCGGTGTAAAAATCGAATTGATCGTCAGAGGCATCTGCTGTTTGAAAGTGGGAATTCCCGGCGTCAGCGAGAATATCAGTGTCAGATCTATCGTAGGCAATTTTCTGGAGCACAGTCGTATTTTCTATTTTGCCAACGATGATCACTATGAGATCTATTGCGGAAGTGCCGACTGGATGCCCCGTAATCTGGAGCGCCGTGTGGAGATCCTGTTCCCTGTGGAACGCCCGGAATTAAAAGAAGAGTTGTTACATATTCTGAACAGCCAGCTGAAGGACAACGTGAAAGCTTCTATTCTGCAGCCGGACGGCAGTTACGTAAAACAGGACAAGAGAGGAAAACAGCTGTTCAATTCACAGGATGCTTTCTGTCTGGAAGCAATTCAAAAAGCGAAGGAGGCTGTGGGTGAATCGGTTGCTGTAAGCAGAACCTTTATCCCGGAGACACATCATGAATAACAAGATCATACTGGCATCCGCCTCCCCTAGGAGACGGGAGCTTTTGACACAGATCGGACTCGGTTTTGAAGTCGTAGTCAGCGAGACAGAAGAAAAAATTACTTCCACAGAGCCGGCAAACGTAGTGGAAGAACTGTCCGCGCAGAAAGCACAGGCGGTGTGGGAATGGATGCATTTGCAGACAGACACTGACGATAATGCCGATGCGCGAATTTTCAATAAGAATGTGGAGCCGTGTGACATTCGGATATCGGTGGACAGTGCAGAAGCCTGTGGCGGAAGTTTGTCTGATAATGCAGAAAAATGTGCAAATCGGACACAAGAATATCATAACGTGAGAGGCAGTGGAGAAGAAAAGGTTGCCGCACAGGATAACATTGTGATTGGTGCTGATACGGTAGTGGCCTGTGACGGAAAAATTCTCGGAAAGCCGAAAACAGTGTCTGACGCCATGTTAATGCTGCACCTGCTGCAGGGAAGAGCACATGATGTATATACGGGAGTGACGATCCTGTATGATGAGAACACAGAGCAGCGGAAGTTTACTTTCCATGAGAAGACCACTGTGCATTTCTGCCCCATGAGTGAAGAAGAGATCCGTGAATACGTTGCCACCGGGGATCCTATGGACAAAGCCGGTGCGTACGGAATCCAGGGATTCTGTGCGAGGTATATTCAGGGAATCGAGGGAGACTATAATAACGTTGTGGGTCTTCCGGTGGGCAGAGTCTATCAGGAGCTGCGCAAATTACAGCTGTTGTAACAGATACGGTTATTGTATCACGAATGTAGTAATAAGGTTCTTATTGCAGTGACAAATCAAAAATACGGCAATACAAAGTAACTCTTATCGCGTCATCAAATTTGAAATTTGATGATGGGAATCCACGATTCACATTGCGACTACATCTGACGCAAGAAAGTGTCTGCAGAATGGAGATGAGTGTGAAAAATAAATTTTCACACGCGAGATTTGTGTCTGCGCACACTTGACACAAACTCGTTATGTGCAAAGAGCGTGCGCGGAAGTGAGGATTAAAATGAAAAAAGCAGCAATATTTGATTTGGACGGAACATTATCCGATTCCATTATGAGCATGAAATACAGCGGAGACAAGACCATGGCAGAATTCGGCTACGGTCCTTTTTCCGTGCAGGATTATAAATATTTCGTAGGTGACGGTGCCGCCAATCTGGTAAAACGAGCGCTGATCAAGGGCGGTGATACCGAACTGGTCCATTTCGATGCGGCGTACGCCAGATACAAGGAGATCTTCCAGGCCAACTGTATGTATCAGGTGAAACCCTACGAGGGAATTCCTGAACTTTTGGAAGCACTGAAAAAACGCGGCATGAAGATTGCCGTATTGTCCAATAAACCGCATCATGCGACAGTGGATGTCATCGAGAGCCTGTTCGGCAAGGGATATTTTGATGTGGTACAGGGACAGGTGGACGGCGTTCCCATTAAGCCGGATCCTGCCGGAGTATTCCGCATCCTGGACAAGTTCGGATGCACTGCCGATCAGGTGCTATACATGGGCGACACTGCCACCGACATGAAGACCGGCAAAGCGGCAGGCGCGTTCACCGTCGGCGTCCTGTGGGGCTTCCGCGACCGCGCAGAACTCGAAGGCGGACATGCGGATGCCATTATCACAAAGCCTGCGGAATTGCTTCAGTTTTGCGAGTAAATTGAAAGTTAATTAAAATGAAGCAAAGGGACGAACTCCCGGAACGAACAGAATGCCTTCT
>ERZ1034844.507-NODE-507-length-21313-cov-16.292831_pt1 | contig 21313 bp, 18 predicted proteins | sample MGYA00520594_ERZ1034844 | MGnify/ENA primary metagenome ERZ1034844 (study PRJEB33766, sample SAMN09781733) | gut metagenome | biome: gut microbiome | host: Homo sapiens | place: Madagascar | study: EMG produced TPA metagenomics assembly of the PRJNA485056 data... | reverse complement strand
TCTACGAAATTCAGGCTTGTAGGTACCTGCTTGTACATAGTGCGCTTCCTTTCTTAAAAAAATAGCTCCGTCCCGTAACAGGACGAAGCTTATGCATTCGTTAACCACCTCTTACAACATACTTCCTATACTTAACACAGGAGTGATATGCTTCCCGGTAACGGTGGGATTCCGTCCAGAACTACCGGCATACGCTTTGGTTCTGACAGCTCAGAAGTGATTTTCACTTTTTCCCTACTCGCACCGGTCTCTCACCATCACCGGCTCGCTTTGCCTTTCTGCGGAAAAGTTACTCTCTTCGTCAGTGCTTTTTGATATATCGCTATTATATAACCCATTTTTTTCAGTTGTCAAGGCGCTAGTTACGATTCTTTTATTTCTTGCTTTTCCGTCATTTATTTCATATAATATTTTTAACACTTTTAATGTGTACCGGTTATATCGGAAGGGGATGGAAAACCTATGGAAGCTACGCAGAAAAAAAGCGGCGGTAAAATATCATATATCTTACAGGCAATCGGTTTGATTCCTTTGTTGGCGTTTGGGATCCTGATGCTGTTTTTCACCTCCCAGTGGTTTACGAAGATTATGTACCGGGAAGTGGAAAGCGAGCTCTGCGATGCCGCCAAAAGTGCCACTACCCTGTTGAACGCCGCCTATCCGGGGGATTACCGGTTGGAGGGAGATGTCGCATACCTGTTATATAAGGGAGATAAGGATATCACTCGTGAATATGCCCTGTTTGACCAGTTTAAAGAAGACACCGGTCTGGATATTACCCTGTTTTATCAGGATACCCGTATTCTGACCACTTTATATAATAGCAATAAAGAACGTATTGTCGGCTCCGGTGCTCCCGATGTCGTTGTCAAAGATGTACTGAATACCGGTGAATCTCATTTCTATACGCACACGCTGATCAACGGAAAAACATATTTTTCCTATTACACACCTGTGCGGAATGCAGACGACACAGTGATTGGAATGTTGTTTATCGGCGAACCCAGTGAAACGGTATCGCAGTCCATTCAGCGATATATCTATCCCCTGACCTGGCTGATCATAGGCTTCGTGATTGTCGTTGCACTCTGCATCTACTTCTATACGAAAGGATTTGTCGCTGTGCTGATGAACATTCACGGCTTTCTCTCCGAGGTGGCTTCCGGGAATCTGAACACGACACTGGATGCTTCCGTGACAAAACGCAGTGACGAACTGGGAGATATCGGCCGGTGTGCCCTGGCAATGCAGCGTTCCTTACGCATTATGATCGAGCAGGATGCACTGACAGAGCTGTATAACCGCCGCAGCGGAGACAAAAAGCTGCGCCAGATCTTCGAAGCATCCGGAACCTCCGGTCAGTCTTTTGCAATAGCTATCGGAGATATTGACTTTTTCAAAAAAGTTAATGATACCTATGGTCACGAATGCGGAGATGCCGTACTGAAAAATGTCTCTGCCCTGCTGAAGCAGCATATGTGGCGCCGTGGCTTTGCCGCGCGTTGGGGCGGTGAGGAATTTCTCTTAGTATTTGAAAAGGCAGATCTTGCAGAAGCACGGAAACAGCTGGAGCTTCTCATGGACAAAATCCACGAACTGGATACGCTCTATGAAGACCAACACGTAAAAGTAAATATGACCTTCGGACTGGTCTGCGCATCCGGCAAAGATATTCATGCATTATTAAAAGAGGCTGATGAGAAATTATATATCGGTAAGACAAACGGTCGTAACCAGGTGATCTCTTAACCCGGTTACGACCGTTTTTTACTGCTCCATCTGTCTGCCCAGGAAGCCCGCCGCGGACTGCGCCAGCTTCTGTTCCACTTCTCCCATTTTGTTCTTCCCGTCATTTTCCAACAGGATCACACTTCCGATGATATCTCCCTCGCAGAGGATCGGGGTGATCAACTGCCAGGCATAGTCAATGGTAATATCCTCCGCAATATTGACATAGTTGCGGTCTCCTTTTGCGGCGATCACGGTCTCTCTGTTATTGATCTTCTCTTCCAGCTGGCGGCTTACTGCCTTATTGAGCAGCTGCTTGCCACCTCCGGAGACGGCAATGAACTGATCTCTGTCTGCGATCAGAGCCACATGACCGGATACCTGTGCCAGGCTCTCCGCATATTGTCTTGCAAAAGTGGTCATTTCCCCGATAGGTGAATATTTTTTCAGGATCACCTGTCCCTCCCTGTCGGTGAAGATCTCCAATGGATCACTTTCTCTGATGTGTAACGTGCGGCGGATCTCCTTCGGGATCACAATACGACCCAGGTCATCTATACGTCGAACAATTCCGGTTGCTTTCATGCGATAGTTTCCTCCAAATCTCATATTCGTTTCTCTGTGCTAATACCATTTCCATAACAATGTTTTACATATCTTTGTTCCGATATCTTTTCTCATTGAAGTGAATTTGTAGAGTTAGTATGTGGAAAACGTGGGGAAATATTCTTTTTATTAAAATACATCGATTTAATTTTTGTTTCCGTATGATCGAATATTTCTATGGCAAAGCATGCTGCTTTTCTTTGTATTTCCTATATTTCTATGTTACACTTACTCTGTTTACGACAAATTTTTTATGGGAGTGTTGAAAACTATGAATCATAAAAATGATAAAAGAAGCTCATTTTCCGGCAAGATCGGTTTCGTCCTGTCGGCTGCAGGAGCATCGGTAGGTCTGGGCAATATCTGGCGTTTCCCGTATCTGGCAGCGAAGTACGGCGGTGGAATCTTCCTGCTGATCTATATTATCCTGGCGCTGACCTTCGGTTATACCATGATCGTGGCAGAGACTTCACTGGGACGCATGACCGGAAAAAGTCCTGTAGGTGCTTTTCATACCTTCGGGAAATCCAAATGGGTGTCCTTCGGTGGATGGATCAATGCTATTATTCCTATTCTGATTGTTCCTTATTATTCCGTCATCGGAGGATGGGTGATCAAATATCTGGTGGAATATGCCAAGGGTCACGGACATGAGCTGGCAGCAGACGGTTATTTTTCCACGTTTATTTCCAATGGTGTTTCTACAGAGCTGTGCTTTATCGTATTCACTCTGTGTACTCTGGGAATCATCTACGCCGGTGTCCGCAACGGTATCGAGCGCGTATCCCGCATTATGATGCCGATCCTGGTAGTGCTGTCCGTAGTCATCACAGTCTATTCCGTTACCAGACCGGGCGCACTGAGCGGTGTGAAGTATTTCCTGATCCCGAATCCCGCGAATTTCTCCTGGATGACAGTGGTCGCTGCCATGGGGCAGATGTTCTACTCTCTGTCCATTGCCATGGGTATTCTCATCACCTTCGGCTCTTATATGAAAAAAGATGTCTCCATTGAAGGTTCCACGAAAAATGTAGAAATCTTCGATACCGCTATTGCCATCATGGCAGGTCTGATGATCATTCCCGCCGTGTTCGCATTCTCCGGTGGAGATCCCGATACCTTACAGGCCGGTCCTTCCCTGATGTTCATTACACTTCCCAAGGTATTCGACAGCATGGGCATGGGCACCTTCGTAGGTATTCTGTTCTTCGTGCTGGTACTGTTCGCCGCCATGACCAGCTCCATTGCCCTTACTGAAAGTGCTGTGTCTACTTTCGAGGACGAGCTTGGCTGGAGTCGTAAAAAATCTACCGTGATCATGGGTGTGATCATGCTGGCACTGGGAACGTTATCCTCACTGGGCTACGGACCGCTTGGTGCCGTGAAGATCATCGGCATGCAGTTCCTGGATTTCTTCGATTTCCTGACCAACTCCGTGATGATGCCTATCGCTGCCATCACGATCTGTCTGTTGGTGTCCCGTGTCGTCGGTTTAAAAGCTATCGAGGAAGAAGTCATGCACGGAGAGAGTACTTTCCGCCGCAAAAAGATTTTCAACTTTATGATCAAATATCTCTGCCCGGTGTTTGCTGCAATTATTCTGCTGAGTTCTGTGGCAAATGCTTTCGGGTGGATCTCAATGTAATGATGCTGTAATCTAAAATACCCCCACGCTGTGTTCACACAAGCGTGAGGGTATTTTTATGCATCATCCTATCGGAATCACCCGTCCCGTCTCCGCATTCACTCTATGCGAAATCGAGATGACGGTACGTCCCTCGGAAGCACGCTTCAGTGCCTGCAGCACCTCTTCCTCTGTCTGTGCATCGAGGTTTGCCGTAATCTCATCCAGCAACAGGAGCTTCGGCTTCGCCACGGCTGCTCTGGCAATGGATAAGAGCTGCCATTGTCCCTGGGAAAAGATCTCCGGGGTGCATGGCGTATCATAGCCTTTTTCCAACTGCTCTATTGTGGTGTCCAGTCCTGCAATCTTCGCAGCTTCTCTGACCTCTTCCTGCGTAAAACGCTCGTCATACAACGTGATCTGATCTCTTACGGTACCGGGGACTCTGTGGAAGGTCTGCTCCACATAACCGTAGAGGCTGCGCTTCTCGGCATCCGGAATCTTCGCAGTCTCCAGGCCTCTAATCAGCACTTTTCCGTTTTGCGGTTCATACAATCCCAGCAGCAGCTTGAATATAGTGCTCTTGCCTGCACCTGTCCGTCCGGACAGGGTAACCTGTTCCCCGGTTCGGACTGCGAAGCTTAAATCATGCAGGATTTCTCTGTCATCATAGCCGAAATCCACATGCTGTAGTTCTACAAATGCAGAATCTGAGGCTGCAATATTAGCAGCAGCTTTTTCTGCAGCATCTGCATTTTCGCAGGTCTCTTTTTGGTTTCGTACATGCTCCGGCAGCTCTTCCAGCGCATAGAATTCATTGATCCTATGTACCCCCGCAATCGCGGACTGTATGGTCTGAATCTCCATTCCCAGACTCTCTACAGGAGTAAATATCTGTGAAATATAATTGATTACCGCTACCGCTGTACCGGCTGACATGCCGAACAAGGTCAGCACTTTGGCATTGCCGGAGGCTGAGAATAACATCACCACAGCCACCACAACCGCATTCAGGATCAGAATCACCGGAGAATAAATAGCATCATAAAAATTCGTGCGGTCCACCGCCCGGTAACTCTCCGCAATGTATTCATCATAGCGTTTTTCCATGTAGCGCTCTTTTCCCAGCGTATGAATCGTGCGGATATTGTGCAGTGTCTCCGGCACATGTCCGGAAGCCCTTCCTACAGCCTGTCTGTTCTCGATTTGTGCTTTCAGCATGTTCTTCTGCACCGTCCGGGTAAACCAGTATAAAAACGGTAACAGTACCAGCAGAACCAGTGCCAGCCCTGCGTTTTTCATCCGGATCACCGCCAGAATACTCACGATCTTGCACGCATCTGCGAACATACTGATGATTCCGGAAGTAAACAGATTCTCCACGGTGTCCACATCTCCGACAAACCGGGAGACCACAGTACCGGGCTCCTGTCTTGTCAGTTCCTGTGTTGTCAGTCTCGTATATTTTTCCATGAGACTGGCGCGGAGTGCATGCGTGATCTTCTGTCCGAAGACAGTGAGCAGGCTCTCTCTCAGACTTTCCGTCAGCCCGGTCAATACGGTAAAGGCAAAATACAATAGGATCAATGTCACCGGGACATTGTTGCCCCCGGTAATACTATCCACGATACTTCCCAGGATCCAGGGCGGCAGAAGTGCAGCTACAATTGCGCCCACGACCGACAGCACGATTCCCAGAGATAATAATTTTTGTCTCTGCACCGTCCGCATGATCACTCCGAACACATTTCTTTTTTCATTTTGTAATTTCTCTTGACGCAATGCTAATCCCTCCTTCCCTCTGTATTTTTCTGATTCGCACTCACCTTATTGTCTTCTTCCGATGCTCTGTCTCCCAATGTCTTGTTTTGCATTTGCCATTCCTGCTGTAACGTTTTCTTCGGATTGCCTTCGTTTTTTGCCTGCGCTTCATAGAGTCTCGCATATTCCGGACACTTTGCAAGGATCTGTTCATGGGTTCCCACAGCCACTTTTCCATCCTCCATCCACAGTACCTGATTCATCTGTGGGAACAGATACAGTCTGTGGGACAAAAGGATCACAATACTGTCTGAAGCCAGTTTCTTAAGGTTGGCAAACACTTCTTCCTCTGTCTTACGATCCAGTGCGGAAAAAGGATCATCCAGGATCAATACCGGCCGCTTGTGGCACAGTGTCCTCGCCAGTGCCAGTCTCTGCGCCTGTCCGCCGGAAAGTCTGACGCCGCCGTTCCCAACGATGGTCTCTGCGCCGTCTTCCATCTCCTTTACTTCTTTGTCGAAACAGACAGCCTTCAGGTATTGCTCCACATCCTGATCGTCTCCCATGAGCACATTGTTACGGATTGTGTCATTGAACAGCTCCGGATCATGTCCCAGATAGCCTACCATTCCTGTACGTTCCGCCTTGGTCATCTCGGATAATTCTTTTCCGTGAAAACGAATCCGCCCCTCATAAGGATATTCGCACAGGAAAGTCTTGCCCAGCGTGGATTTTCCGCAGGCTACCGCACCGGTGACACCGAGAATCTGTCCCGGTGCCGCCAGGAAGCTTAAATCTTCGTAAATCCTCCCGCAGCCCGGATAAGCAAAGCTTACATGGGATACTTCCAGTGTTCCCGGCTTCTGCAGCCTGTTGTCATCCTCGCAAGGTTCCTCCTTCATGAGCGGCTTAATCCGCTTCCAGGAGACCTGTGCTTTATGTACCGCATTGAATAATTTCGCTGCGTGGGACGACTTCACGGAAAGTTTGATAAAGCAGGATAAAAACGTGGTAAACGCTGCCACATTCCACGCTTTCCAACCGTTCCCCAGTACATTTTTGCTGCCGAAATACAGGATAAGCAGCACACCTGTCATGGAGATAATCCGGTACAGCGGTGGAAATGCGGTACTCCAGATATTTGCCCACACGGCGGATTTCTCATAGGCGGTCAGATTCTCCTCGTAGGCCTGCTTACGTTCTTTTTCTCTGCCATAGACACGATAGGTAAGAGCATTGGCAGCTCTGTCCAGGGTCGCTGCGCTTAAAGCCCCGGACTGTTCCTTATATACAGCTCCCGTGCGCTGTACATTTCCCTTCATTTTCTCCGCCAGTACATAGGATACCGGCAAAAAGAGCATACCTAAGATGGCCAGACGCCAGTCGTAATAAAGCAGCATTCCGGCATACGCCGCCAGTGCCACACCGGTATCGAAGATCTCTGTGGTGAATTTCCGCATGCCCTCCACGCAGTCATCCACATCCAGGATAGCCTTGGTCATGACATTGCCGGCACCTTCCTCTTCCAGCTGCGCACGGCTCCTGTGTACCAGACTGCCGTACAGGATCTCTTTCATGTCCCGGTTGACATTATTGGCAAACCGTCTTACATAAAAACGCTTGATATAACGGGAGATCTGCACCACTGCGATCATCGTGACATAGCTGATCACCAGGGTCAGCATATCGCTGTATCCGGCATTTCCTCCCAGAATATTTACCAGGCATCCTGTCATCTGTCCTTCATACCATGGACCGGCCAGAAGACCGATGTTATAGATCAGACCGGAAACTGTCACTGCCAGAAGAATCGGCCACTGCGTCTTAAAATAAGACAAAATTCTGTCCGACCCGGATATTTTTCTTCTCTGCATTTCGTTTACCATACTTGACTTCTCTTCACTTCTCATAATTTAGTTCTTTTGCTTTTCCTCTTCATAAAATTGCATAAAAAAGATGCACTATTCTTTTCATGATAGTACATCTCTTATCCCTGTCAATCTATTCTTGAAATTTTATGCTTTCAGAATTTTACGCTTTCAGAATTTCAGAGAGGCTCTTCTGAATCCCGGCTGCCACATCCGGCTTGTTCATGGAATAGACATGGATGTGTTTTACGCCGTTCGCCAGCAGGTCTATGATCTGGTCAGTGGCATAGGCAATGCCAGCCTGTTTCATGGCTTCCGGATTGTCACCGAAGCGGTCTACGATATTTTTAAAACGTTCGGGAACGTTGCAGCCGGACAGCTTTACCGCATTTTTGACCTGCACCCCACGGGTAATGGGCATGATGCCCGGGATGATTGGCACCATGATCCCTGCCTCTCTGACACGGTACATGAAATTGAAAAAGATATTGTTATCAAAAAACATCTGGGTCGTCAGATATTCACATCCGGCATCCACCTTTGCCTTTAACCCCTGAATATCTGCATTCTTATTCGCAGAATCGGGATGTACCTCCGGGTAGCAGGCACCGCCCACACAGAAATCTCCGTTTTCCTTAATGAAACGCACCAGATCCGAAGCGTGGGTAAAATCGGTAAATACCTCCCCGTCAAAATCCTTCGGGATATCGCCCCGAAGTGCCAGGATATTCTCAATACCTGCCGTCTTCATTTCGTCCAATGCCGCACGGATACTGTCTTTTTCCGCACAGACACAGGTCAAATGTGCTACTGTCGGCACATTGTGCTTTTTCTGGATCTCGCTTGCCAGTGCAATGGTATGACCCTTCGTATTGCCGCCGGCTCCGTAGGTCACACTCATATAAGCCGGCTGCAGAGCTGCGATTCCCAGTGCCGCAGTCTCCACATTTTCAAAATCCGTACTCTTCTTCGGAGGAAATACCTCGAAAGAAATGGTGGCTGTATCCTGTGCTAAAATTTCCCTGATCTTCATTCGTGTACTCTTTTCTTATCCTTTATTTTTATTCTTTATGTCTCTTTGGCTTACACTTTTATTGTATCCGGCTCAAACGATAAATGTTGTCTGTTTCTCCAAGCCATTCTCAATTTTTCTCATCGCGCAAAAACGGAGGCAAAAAATCCACTTTTTCTTCTTCACTTTCGCTTTTCGCAATGATATTCCGGATATTCTGCATCCGCTTATCCAGTGCCGCACTCTGCTGCGCACAGTCATACAGCTCATCCTTCAGGAACTTTGCCTGACTTTCCGGAATGTTTTTCTTATACTGCAGCTTGTGCTCCAGGCTCGCCCAGAAGTCCATGGCTATCGTACGGAACTGTACCTCCACATAGACCAGCTTCTTCGTATTCTGTAAAAAGATCGGCACCTGCACGATCAGATGAAGGCTGCGGTAACCGCTCTCCTTAGGATTCTTTATATAATCCTTGCGCTCGATCAGGGTAATGTCATCCTGGCGTAAAAAGCTCTCCGCCAGTTCGTAGATATCATCCGGAAACGAACAGATGACCCGGATCCCGGCGATATCGCGGATATTCTCTTCGATGCCTTCCAGCGTCATGGGAATATTTTTCCGGCGGATCTTACGCAGAATACTGTCATACGATTTGACTCTGGTCTTGATCCCTTCGATGGGATTCCGATCGTATTCCAGGGAATACTCCTGATTCAATACTTTGAATTTCGTCTCCACCTCCATGATGGCGCACTGATAATACGACATCAGCTCATCCATGGGGCGCTTGTTTTTCTCGATCAAATCCAGGAATTGATCCGATAATAAATGCTGTTTGAAAAATTTACCTCTGATAGTATCCATAATACAACTTACCCTTTTATTGTCTATTTTTTTATCAATATTCATAGTATATACCATAGACAAGGAGGTATCAATCACTTCATAGTGAATCGATAGGCTGCACCGAAAGACACCATATTTCAAATTGAACATTTGTTCGATTTATGTTATAATATTATTGTGTAATCGAAACGAAAGCGGATGCGATTTTCCGATTGTTAGATGCCCTCTAGTAATACAAAGGAGGGGATGCCCATGAATACAATGGAAGTACTTACTCTGTTGTTAGTTGTCTTTGCAGCTCTATCATACATCGACAGACATGGTGACGATAATAACAAAAAGAAATAGCATCCCACCGACCAAAGTGAATGCTATTTCTTTTTAAGCTGAACTGAGGGCGAATCGGAATTTTCACTTCCGACCACCTTTCTAAGTAGATTATACACTATGAGGGGTTGAGAAATCAATCCCTCTTTTCATTGAATCTTGATGATTTTATCACATAAGCAAAACAGCTTAATACACTTTAGTCAAACGCGGTCGGCGCATTCGGATTCCGCAGTGCCTCAAAGCACATCAGTATCTGTTCCCTGGTGCATTTTTCCACCGCAAGATTTTCGGGGAGCGTGTCCTCATCAAAAAATGCAATGCCGGTCGTTTCGATATTGTCTTCAAATTCACCGCTTTCGTATTTGCACTGCACGAAGATTTTCACCACTCCGTATGCATAGTTTGTCACATTATGCTTCCGCCAGTCCTGCACAGCGATCAGCTTTTCCGCCGTCACGGTAAAGCCCGTTTCCTCTTTTACTTCCTTTACCGTATTCGAAGCTACCGACTGGTCAACGTCGCACCAGCCGCCGGGCAACGACCATGTACCGTTGTTTTCATGAACAAGCAGAATTTTCCCATCCACAAATACAGCAGCTCTCGTATCCACTTTTGGGGTCTGGTAACCTGTTTCGTTGCAAAACAGATCATAAACCCTGGCAACGGGAATATCTGTCCTTACAGCAATCATCTCCGCCGAGATTCTGCGCAGCTCTTCATAACGTTCTTTATCGTATTTGTCTTTTCCGTATTGCAGGCCTGCCTGTGCAATACTTTGAATACGGATTGCGAAATCTAACCATGCATCATTCATCATCAATCTCCCTTAAACTGTCCTATGAGTTCATAGTATCATAAGCTCACGAATTCGTGCTTTCGCACTCTACATCCTGCTTCGCAGCCGCTTGGTTTTCCTTGAGGCTCATTATATCACGATCCGCATCTTCGATGCTCTACGCTGCTTTGCAGCTATCGTGATCAAATTCACCGGCCGGCAGAAATGTGCATTTATCCGCAGAGCATAACTTTAGCGGAGAAAACACCATTCTGACAGGCAAACGTACTTGCACCACCGCTTTTTTCTGCAATATGTTGGATTGACTGGATGCCGACGCCGTTTCCCTTTCGTTTGGAGGATTGAAAAACACCGTTCTTCTCCCTGATTTCGCCGTCATAGGCATTCTCAACTTCGATCAGAAGCAGCCGCCCGGCATGCAGATATGCAGTGATTTTGATCTGCCGTCTGTCTGGTGCAGTGCGGATACTGGCTTCGAGCGCATTTTCCAACAAGTTGGACAAGACCAGACACATGTTGATCTCATCGATTGGAAGAGTCTGCGGCAGATCGAGCTTTGCACAAAAGGGAATGTCTTCGCGCTTTGCCAGGGCACAATAATAACCGATGACGCTATCTGCTGCATGGTTTTCGCAGAAGTGTATACCGAGATCCGGGATGCGGGAAATGGTTTTTTCAAGGTAGCTTTTCAATCTTTCCAGATCGCCGGTCTCAGCCAGTGCGGAAATTTGATTCAGTTGATGGCGCATATCATGCCGCGCCTGCCGCACTTCTTCGATGGCAGCTTTGAGATTCTCATAGCGTTGCTGCTGCAGGAAAAGAAGCTGGTTTTCCTGCTGTAATCTCGCGTTGCGGTTGAGACTGGTGGCCATTAGCAGGAAAATTGCGTTGAACCAGAGCAAAAGCAAAAGAAGTGCAATACTTATCACAATATAGCCCTGTAATACACGACCGGTCCTAAGCGTCGTCTGATAGCGCGGGATCATAAAAAGGTTCAAAAAAATGAACACCAGCGGCAAAACCCAGAACACATACCACGTTTGCGCAAAATTATCGTCCTCGACCATCACACGAACTGCATGGGTTGACGGATAGAGCGCTGTCAGCACCAAAATCCAGCAAACAACATTATAAAATACACAGGCTGCAAGGCAGAACCACGGTTCGTCCTGTGGCAGCTGCATATGCAGAGCAATCATAACACTGATAGCTCGAGACAAGCTGTTGATGCATGCAAATACTGCGCAAACAGTCAGTGCAATTGTTCCGGATTTCCAGAGGGAGATTTGGAGTGTTCCGGTATATAGCCCAATTGCAAGCAATGTGATCCCTGCCAGGGCAGACGCAGTGGAAGCATGCAGCTGATAGCAGACGATCCCACCACCGATACATAATCCTGCCATCAGGGGGAGAATCCGGGCGGCAAGCTTTCCGGGGGACTGCTTCAGATAGGATTTTACAGGGAAATATGCAAGTAAAAGACCGGGGAGTACAACGGACAACTCCAGGATCGGACGCAGAATATCTTTCATCTCATACACCCCCTTGCAGCAGAAATTCCATAAATGCCTGCCTGGCAGGCTTCAAAAGTTCCTGGTTGACATATACGCGGCTACCGTCGGTCATGCAGAAAGCGGCGGCCTGAAAATCAGCGGCATGTTCTAAATTGACAATCGTACCGCGGCCGCAGACAAAAAAGCGTGGATCTTTTTTCAGCGGCTCGGTAAATGCCTTAAAGCTTTGCCGCGTGGCAAGCGTTTTACCGGCAGTCGTGCGGATGTTGATCATATGAGCAAAATGCTCGGCAAAGATAATGTCCCTATAGCGAAGGCGAACGTCGCTGCCACTGACTTTCACCGTCAAAATCGGCTCAGGACGCGGAAGTTTAGCGAGCATTTCAGTAAGCAGACCGGCAAGTTCTCCCTCGGAAAAGGGCTTCACGAGGTAGTGAAATGCCCGCACCTGAAAGCCCTCCAGTGCATGATCGGTAGATGTTGTGGTGAAGATCAGAATGCAGTCTGCGTCTGTCTTCCGAAGTTCCTTTGCGGCATCCATGCCGCTTAATCCTTTCATGTAAATGTCCAGAAATGCCACAGTAAAGTGCCGTTCTTTTTCTGCTGCGAGAAAGCTCTCGCTGCTATCAAATTCTAAGATCTCCGTCTCTACACCGTACAGGTTCAGCTGTCGCTCAAGCCGCATTTTCAACAGCGCACGTTCGGTCTCGATATCATCCACTATTGCTATCCTCATATCGGACTGACTCCTTTGTAAAAAATTCCAGTAACTAAATTATATCATACCTGTCCAACACCGGCACAGTGAAAAACTCAGATTTCGTGACGGAATTAAGGGTTTCGTGCCAAACGGCTTGAAAAGCGTTTGCATATCCGTATACTGACAAGCAGAAAGCATCAATGACGGCAGAAAGGAGGGAGTGCTGTGTACCACATTGCCGTGCTGACAAATAGTGAAACACAGGAAGCCTTTTATATAGAGCAGCTTTCACGGTTCTGCTTTGAACGCGGTCTGTTTCCCAAAATGGACTGTTACCGTGGGCAGGAGTTGTTCTTTGATGTGGCGCGTGTAAATGCGCCAACCTGCACTGTGATCGCACTTCCGGGAGTAGAAGGGTTGAATGCGGTGGAGCATCTGCGGACGCTTTTTCCCGAAACACGCATCATCTGGTGCAGCGATCTGGATTTTTCCCTGCATGCATTTCGGCTGCGTGTAGACTATTTTCTGTTAGAGCCAATAACAGAAGAAGCGTTTCAGCAAGGACTTTCTACATGGTTAGATGGGAAAAAAACGTCTGCCTTATTCCGAACGGCTCACAACAAACATAACAATGAGGAGGATTATTGATGAACAAGAGAAAAAAGATTTATTCTGTATTTAGCTTTCTTCTGGCGGGAACACTGTGCCTGTCTATGGCGGCCTGCGGTGGAACGCCCACACCGGCAGAGGACGAAACAACATCTTCTGCACCGTTATCCGGTGCACTGCCTGTGAAGGCTTTACAACCCAAACACGTGGATGAAAACCCTTATATGGCAAAAAGTGATGCAAACATCCATCACGACGGCTACAACACCGACTCAACGGATGAAATTCTGCCGCTCGGCATCTATCCGGAAATCAATGTTTCCTTTGAGACAACGAACCCGAACGCCTCACCCGCGATTTACTTTGACAACTACGGTCACGCGGTCGTGCCACTGCTCGGCGGCATCGCCATCCGTGATCTGAATGCAACAGAGACGAAGACGCTCGGCTATTTTTCACCGATGCAACATGATGGCGGCGGTTACGTCATCCAGAGTTCCTACACATTCCTTGACTCTAAAAACCGTGTCGTCTGCCCGACGAGCAACAACCATGTACTGATACTGCGTACGACAGAGGAAGATGGCAGCGTCATTCCGGAATTTGAAAAGGTTCTGGATATCGATATCAAGGCAGCTGCTGAGACCGCGCTCGGCAAAGAGCTGACACAGAATCTTCTGTCCGTGGTCTTTGACTACGACGGAAACCTTTGGTTCGCCACCGGCGGCTTCCGAATCTATCCCGAGCGGCAGCAGCAGGGTGTTCTCGGCTACATTGCCCACACAGCGATAGAATCGATTCTGAATGGCGAACAAACCGATCTTTCAAAGGCTGTCTTTGTTTACGGGCTGCCCCTTGGCGAGGGCGCAGAAAACGGCATTGCTGCCTCCAAAGACGGTGCGGTCATTCTGACGAACCAGAACTGCTATCTGTTGCGCGCGGAAGAAGGTGTGAACGTTGTGTGGTGCACGCCATATGAGAGTGTCGGTGCGAAGGTCAGTCATGATGGCGATAAGACTACCGGCGGCGGCCTTGCCTGGGGTGGCGGCTGCTCGCCCACACTGACACCAAACCTTGTACTGTTCACCGACAACGCAGATCCTGTTAAGCTTCTCGCGCTCGACATGAAGACCGGAGAGGTCGTAGCCAGCATGCCTGTTTTGGATGATCTGCCCGATGGGTATCAGGTGGCGGTTGAGAACTCTGCAATCGTTTATGACGACGGTGAAGGCACCGTCAGCACGATCGTCTGCAACTGGTTCGGCGCTGGTAACGCAGGTCTTGCCGACCCTGACAATGACTCTTCGATTCAGAGCTACGCCAACATTTATGACCAGAACTGGCTGATGAAGGGTAATGTTATGATCGCCCCGGGCGTTGAGCGGGTGGACACCCTAAAAACCGCCGATGGCTATGAAATGAAGAGCGTCTGGAGCCGGAACGATCTGCGCGACACGGCGATCATGAAGCTCTCCACTGCAACAGGCTATATCTACGGTTACGTACAGGATTTGGATACCGGCATGTGGCAGTACATTATTTTGGACTTTGCAACAGGCGAAACCGTCTTCACGATGGATGTGTCCAACAAATACGGCTACAATAATATGGCCATCGGCATGTACACCGGCAGCAACGGAAATACGCTCTACTGCCCGACAGGCTATCTGGAACTGCTGCGTTTGCAGGATCGCTTTGTGTACCTGCCCGAGCTTCCGTACCGTGAGGTTGATCTTGATCAGGCGGCAAGAAATGTTCTTTCGCAGGATCAGTTTGCGCAGGATGGCGGTGAAGGTACGGTTGCAAGCTGGCACAACACTGCGACCATCTGCAACGTGCATCCCAACACCATGGTAGCCTTCCGCATGAACAACCTGTCCGGCAGTGCCTCCGATCTGACGCTCTACGCCTATGGTGCAGACGGCAAGCTGGAAAAGGTTGACTCTGAACTGTGGTCGCTCACAGACGAGACCGGAGCAAATGTGACGGAGCTGACAGACGGCGTGCTCTATGAGCTGCGCGTGACCGTCTCCGACGGCGGTGATCTCGACCTGAGCGAAACAGAAAAAGAAATCAAGCTATCTGTTGTACTTGGAAAATAAATCAGTTTGAAGATAAATCAGTTTTGAAGACAACTATCATTTACCGGATTTTTATCTGCTGTAAACTTAGATCGTAGATGCGATGATCTGCATCCTGCCCTGTAACTCTACCTTACCGTAGCCGTCGGGCAGGATCAGGTGATCGCCCTTCTTTAAAGAAGTACCGTTCAGGGTGCCTTCGCCCTCTACCACGCTCATGAGAACAAAGGGCTTATCCTGCCAGGTCTCCACACGGTGTTCCACATCAATGCGGTATACGGTGTAGTAAGGGCACTGGATCAGCTGCTGGATCGCATCGTCCTTTTTCTCCGTGTGTACCACGCTGTTCTCTGCGGATTTGGCAGGGACGGTAATGACATCAATACTCTGGGTGATGTGCAACTGTCTGGGCTTACCGTTACTCAGTCGGTCATAATCATACACCCTGTAGGTAATATCGCTGCTCTGCTGGGTCTCAAGAAGCAGTGTACCGCCCTTAATGGCATGTACGGTACCGGGATCAATCTGGATGAAGTCACCGGGCTTAATAGGGATCTCACGGATGAACTCTTTCCACTTTCCTTCCTGGATCATCTGCTCCAGTTCTTCCCTGGTCTTCGCGTTGTGTCCAACCACCAGCGTAGCATTTTCCTTACAGTCTAAGATGAACCAGCACTCTGTTTTGCCCAGGGATCCGTTCTCATGTACCTTCGCATAAGCGTCATCCGGATGCACCTGGATGCTTAAGTCGTCCTTTGCATCAATGATCTTGATCAGCAGCGGGAAACGATCCATTCCCGTGTCTCCGAACAACTCGGGGTGCTTCTCCCACAGCTCGGACAGCTTCATTCCCTTATAAGCGCCGCTTGCCACGGTGCCGTCTCCGTTGGGATGGGCGCTGATACCCCAGCACTCGCCGATGTCATCTCCTTCGATGGGATAACCGAATTCTCTGTTTAACCGGGTACCGCCCCAGATGTTGTGGGTGCACACCGGATTTAAAAATATAATATCTTTGTTCATGACCGTCTATCCTTTCCCATGATACTTAATATTTGCCACACTGTATCTTATTGTCTGTTCTAACGTTTTACCATAAGATGTTCATTTTACGCAGAATGTCTTTTTGCTATTATGTAGCACATTTTTTCTAATCTGTCTACCCGGCATCCGTACTTTATTTATTCCGCTTCTGTTTTTTCTCTCACCCCGGATGCAATCACTGACACCAGATAAAATCCTGCCTTATCATTCTCATGCGTCTCTGTGATCTCGATTCTCACCCGGTGTTCCCCATAGGGCAGATGCTCCGCAATCGTTGCCAGTTCCATCTTATCTCCCCAGGTCTCATCGAAGGTTCCGTCCAACACGCACGCCGTCTCAGGGTTCTCATCCACCACTGCCGTGGCAATGGGTGCAGGTCCGTCCTTCACTCGGCGGTATTGCACGGCGGCACCGGTTCCCCGGAAAGTGAACTCCAGATAAGCTCCTTTTTCACCGGCGCTCCATCCGTTACGGAAAATATCCGTGATGTCTCTCTGCGGTGTCATATCTTCTACAAAAACACTCTTCCCCGGTGTGGAATTAAAATATTGCAGTCTCACGCAATGCTCATAGGCATTTTCTGTCAGCGGAGCCGGGAAAATTTCCTGCGGCTCTTGCGTTTTATCATGGATCACCTTTTCCAGGAAATTCGTGATCACAGATGCCATGAATTCATGACCAAGATCATTGGGATGAAGAAAATCTGCCGTAATCTTCTCTGCCGGCAGTCTTCCGGCCGCCACAGCGGGATAGATGCTGTTCTGCATGCTGATACAGGGCAGATCATAATGTCTCCCGATCTGCGCATGATAGTATGCCGCACTTTTACCAGTATCATAATAGACATTATGGATCAGCACCATTGCCGGTGCGCTTGCACTGCCATAAATCTGCCTCACCAGGCCTTCGTAGGTCTCGCAGAAATGCGGCGTACTGTGATCGTTCACGGAAAATTCTACAAATACCAGATCCGGCAGCCGCGGAAGCAGGTCTTCCTGTACTCTCGCCGCACCGAACTGGGAATCGGTAGCTCCGATTCCGGCGTTCACATAATCAAATTCCGTATTGGGAAATACCTTTTTCAGCCAACCAAACGTCCTTGCCGCATAACATTTTTCCGGATCCGTAGCGGAAAATCCCTGGGTAATGGAACCGCCGATAAATCCTACCGTAAGCCGCTCTCCTTTGGCTGCACGATTCATAAAACCTTTCAGTCTGGTCAGGTTGCCCCGGTTCAGGATTCCGGCTTCTTTATCAATGATGTTCCCCGCACTCTTGCGGTTCTCATAGATGCTGTTCTCCAGAGTGCAATAACGTTTCGCCTTGTTTTTCAGAGTCTTGCTGATCCGGAAAATCTCTTCCGGACGGTATCCCCTGGATTCCAGATAATAAATACCACTGTAAAGTTTGATGGGAACGTCCGGATATTTATCCCCGATCATGGCTTCAAACATGATCATAATGTGACCGATCTTCTCCAGTGCTGCTTCCACGTGATTGTCCAATAGCAATAGGAACTCATCCTTTTTCAAATGACACACCATTTCCTGTCCTTTCAGGTGCTTTTGAATATGCGTCCCCAGATGGTACAGAAGGCTGTTTTTCACTTCCTCACTCATCTTCGCGGAAATCTCATCGTAATCCCGGATGCCCAGAAATACCTCTGCATACTGACTGTCCTGCCAGGGCAGAATCTGTTCCAGTTTTATCGAAAAGCTTTCCGTTGTCTCCATTCCGGCAATGTCCGGTTCCGGCTTTTCTGTATCCTTTTCCCGCTCCCTGACATTCCCTGCATATTCATACTCCCACAGCACACAGTCGGAATTGTCCTCGGTAATTTTCCTCCTGATACGTTCTTCTGCCAGTTCTCTTTCCAGTTCTTCGATTCTGGCATATAATTCCTTTTTTTCCATCATACGCTGTCTCCATCACTTAAAAAGGACCCGCTCATCGCGGGTCCCTCGATTCTATCTTCTGCCTTCTTCTGTATCGCTTGTTGTGACCACGCTGTGTTCTTTGATATAGTCAACCACTTCATCGATGGTCGTAAACGCCAGCCCTACGTAGCTGTCTGCTGCGCCATAGTAAATGGCGATCCTTCCGCTCTCGGAATCATGAATGGTAGCGCAGGGGAAGCATACATTCGGTACGAATCCTCTCTCCTCATACCACTCTTCCGGTGTCAGCAGGAAGTTCTCACAACGATATTTTACGATGGACGGGTTGTCAATATCCAGGATCGCTCCACCGATGGAATAGACATAACCATTACAGGTTCCGCTCACACCATGATAGAACAATAGCCACCCTTCGGAAGTCTCAATGGGAGCTGCACCGCCACCGATCTTCAAGGACTCCCACCATTCGGAAGACTTTCCCATCACATGTCTGTGTTTGCCCCAAAATACCATATCGGGGCTCTCACTGACGTAAATATCACCGAAGGGCGTATGTCCGCTGTCGGAAGGACGGGACAGCATCATGAAATTACCGTGTACTTTTCTGGGGAACAGTACGGCGTTACGGTTAAAGGGGAGGAACGGATTTTCAATTCTTACAAAAGTCTTAAAATCTGTCGTTTTAGCAATACCGATGGCTGCACCGTAAAAATCCTGACACCAGATGATGTAATAGGTATCTTCTACCTTCACCAGTCTGGGATCGTAAGCGTAGATCGGCATAAAGGGCTTGCCTTCTTCATCTACGAACTGAATCTTATCTTTATCAAAATCCCAATGAATTGCATCTTTGCTGCGTCCCATGTAGATATAAGGAATACCGTTGACCTGTTCCCCACGGAACACGCCGATGAATTCATCACCGTAAGGCATTACGGCACTGTTGAAGATTCTGGCTACTCCTTCTACGGGATTTCTGCCAATGATAGGGTTCTCACTATATCTCCATACCGGAGCACCGGTATGTCCTTCGGGTTTATCCTGCCAGGGTACATTAGGTACTGCAGGGCTGATCATCTTAACCTTGCTCATTCAGGTTACCTCATTTCTGTATTATTTATCTTGCTTCCTGTTTTAAGAACTCTTCATTTTTGTGAATGAGTTCACATCTCTGTGCCACACATTCCACGCTTCTTCCGGGATCGGAAGGGGTGTTGAATACATAATCCACAAGCTTATCTATGGTAGTAGTTGCCACATGCATGCGAGTATCGCTGGATGCGTAGTAGATAAAGACTTCCCCCTTCTCATTCGCGATAGCACCGTTGGTAAATACTACGTTTGAAACATCTCCCACTCTCTCTTCCCCTCTGGGACCGATCAGCAGACCCGAAGGCTCTGCGATCACTTTTGCCGGATCTTTTAAGTCCGTGGCAAAGGCATAAATGACGTAACGTAAACCGGCTGCGGTATTACGTACTCCATGTGCGATATGTATCCAACCTCTGTCTGTTTTGATGGGGGTAGCGCCCGCACCGTTTTTGGCCTCGGTAATGGTGTGATATTTACGCAGACTGGTCATGCGCTCTTCGTCGATCACTGCATGAGTGATATCGTCACACAGTCCGAAACCGATTCCTCCGCCACTTCCGGTCTCGATGAAATCATCCATCGGTCTGGTGTAGAAGGCATATTTGCCATCCACGAATTCCGGATGCAGCACTACATTTCTCTGTTGGGGAGAACGAAGGGTCTTTAAATTCTCCAGTCTCTCCCAGTGCTTTAAGTCTTTGGTTCTTACAATGCCTGCAGCCGCTACTGCTGCGGACAGATCATTTACGGAGGTATCCTTGCTTTCGGAACAGAACACACCATAGATGTAACCATCTTCATGTTTGGTGAGACGCATGTCATAGACATTGGTCTCTTCCGGGCAGGTGTCATCTAACAGAATGGGATAATCCCAGAAACGGAAACCATCGACACCGTTGTCACTCTCTGCCACACCGAAGAAAGACTTTCTGTCGTTGCCTTCGATACGGGCTACCAGATAATACTTACCGTTTAATTCAATCGCACCGGAATTCATGACCGCATTGATTCCCAGGCGCTCCATGAAATAGGGGTTGGTCTTGGGATTGAGATCATATCTCCAGGTCAGGGGAATATGTTCTCTGGTCAGAACCGGATATTCATAACGGTCATAAATACCGTTGTAGAAATCAGACTTTACATTTTTCCGGGAAAGCAGCTTCTCCTGCTTCTCTTTTTCTATGTAATAACGCTCTAACATATTAGGTATCCTCTCTTAAAATAAATCAATTATTCTGGAATACGTTTCATGACCTCCTGGAGGTCTCCCGTTACAGTTTTATTCGGGAATACGCTTCATGACCTCCATGCACATCCTGCCGTTATGGTAAGGGCATTTCCAAGGCTCCACAATGGGGCGGTCAGGATAGGGATTTCCTTCCGGATCCACTTCCCAGAACCATTCGGAACCGGGTCTCTTATCGATCACATGATCTCTGATAAATGCCCATTCCTTCTCTGCGGCTTCCAGATATTCCGGTTTCTCCGGCTCTTTCTCATAGCCGTTCAGGAATCCGATCACGGTCTCCGCCTGTACCCACCATACTCTGTGTACATTCACGACACCTCTGTCACATTCATTGGCCAGAGAGTGTCCGTCGAATGCCACCTTATAGACCTGCGCAGTCAGGTCTTTGGTGATGGCATACATCTTCTGAGTCAGTTCCGGATCATCCAGTACCTTACAGCCTCTGTCGATCAGCCAGGCAGTCTCGATGTCGTGGCCGTAGGAATGCAGATCCAGAATAGTATTGTAATGCTTATCAAAGAACACTTCCTGTCTGTGCAGCTCGGGATTGTAAA
>ERZ1034844.506-NODE-506-length-21374-cov-13.657536_pt1 | contig 21374 bp, 47 predicted proteins | sample MGYA00520594_ERZ1034844 | MGnify/ENA primary metagenome ERZ1034844 (study PRJEB33766, sample SAMN09781733) | gut metagenome | biome: gut microbiome | host: Homo sapiens | place: Madagascar | study: EMG produced TPA metagenomics assembly of the PRJNA485056 data... | reverse complement strand
TGATGCAGTGCGCAGAGGACGACGCTTCCAGAGACGCGATTCGCCGGTGCATGGAAAGCATCGGAAGGGAGTAAATGCTTATAAAAATGCTTGCGATTTTGAAAAAGCATTGAAAATACTACATTTTAATGGTGTGTAAGTAGGGTTCGACCCCCGCCACCGGCACCAAATGGGAAAGCCCTGCAAACAGTACGTTTGCAGGGCTTTTTCTTTATTTCCAGTGGTTTGCGGGCGATTGAAAGTTTCATATCCGAAACGAAAATATGCGCAGATGGAACCTCAATATGCGTATTTGAAACTAGCAAATGCTTATAAAAATGCTTATGCGTTCTCGGCCCGCGCGGCGGAGGGAGCATTGTAGAATTTCCACATTTCATTTTTATAACGTTCGATGTCGGAGCGGGCAATATGGGTGTAAACCTCCTTCATGATTTTGTCATTGCTCCAGCCGCCGATCTCCATAGAAATCTCAGCGGGGATGCGGAGATGGGCGGAGAGAGAGGCAAAGCTGTGGCGCAGCTGGTGGACGGTGACGCGCTTGACACCGGCTTTATCGCATGTGCGTTTCACTGCCTGACGGAAGGTGGTTTGACCGGCAAAGAGAACTTTCCCCTCCGGTTTCCAGTCGCGGCGGATGGCTGCGCGAAGTTCGGGAATCAGCAGCGGAACAGTGCGGTCGGATTCCAAATTTTTCTGATCGGTCTTGAGGACGTATTCGTTGTTTTCGTTGCGGACGCGGGCGCCGCAGGTGCGGACAAAATCGGCGTTCGGGTCAATGTCCTCCCAGCGGAGGGCGTCAATCTCGGACATGCGCATGGACATGAGGGCAAGAAGCATGGGGACGCAGAGCGGGTCGTCTTTTGCGGCGGCGACGAACTTCTTGATTTCGTCCGGCTCCAGCCAGTTTGCTTCCCGCTTTTTGCGGGGTGGTGCGACTTTGACGGAAGCATCGACATCGATGCCCTGTGCAGATAGAACGGACTTGATGAAAGCCCATGCGTTTTTGACGGTCTTTCGGGAGACGATGCCCAGCTCGTCATTGACGATGCCGCGCCATTCGGAGGGGCTGATGCGGGAGAGCACGCGCGGCATGGTGGACTGGAAGCGTGTGCGCTGGATGATGCGATAGCCGCGAACGGTAGAGGGGGAAAGCGTGTTACTGCGCTCGGCGATATAGGCGTCGATGGCCTGAGAGAGGGTGAGGTCACACTTTTTGACCGGCTTGGCGGCGGCCTGCGCCTGAGATTTGAGAAGGGCGGCCTGACGCTTGCATTCCTTGGGCGTATCGGCATTGACGGGGATGGACTGACCGTTGATGCGCAGTTGGATGCGCCAGCCGGTGGCGGTCTTCTTCGGCTCTGGGATGTGCATGATCAGCGCTCCTTTTTACTGAATTTACGGGCGAAGCGCATGGTCGCCCAGACGCAAGCGGAAATTGCGGAGAGGACAAGGAAGATCAGAAGCCACGCGACAAGGCCGACATCGCCGAAGCGGATGAGGCCGACATCCTTGATCTGCGCATCGACGAACAGATAAAAGATCAAGGCGCAGGACTGGAGCGCACAGGCAAAGAGAAGAATATAGATAACGGGGGTGCGGGCGGCAAGCTGCTCAGAGCGGAGGCGGTTGACCTCTTTGAGACGCTTGTTTTCTTCTGCAAGGCGAATGTTTTCCAGCTCGGCGGCGTGGAGCTTCGCCTGCAATTCCTCCGCACCGGCCTCGGAAGCGGAGAGACCGAAAATTTCATCCATGGAAAGACCGAGGACTTTGCAGAGAGCGACCGAGTTATAGAGTTTGGGGTCAAGCTGCGTGCCGTCGCAGAGACGGGACACGGAGGAATAGGAAACACCGGCCAATTCGACCAGCGCGTCGATGGTCAGGCCCTTGAGACGCTTTGCCTGACGGACGGCCTCGGGGTAGAATTCAAATTTGGGGTACAACTCCTGATATGCGTTCATTTCACGGCTCCTTTCGTTCTTGCACGGAATTCGCAGCGGCGGAAGGCTGTTTTCGCAGCGGCTGTGGAGGAAAAGCAGAACTGCGCGTGGACAAACTCCGGCATTCCTGCTACGATAGAGGCGTAGCAGATGAAGTGATTTACGGGTATCTGCTATAGAGCCGTGTCGGTTCTGGTACAACCGGCACGGCTCGTCAAAAACAATATTGGAGGGGCGCACCATGCAATCAATTCATATCATTTCCGAAAACGGGAAGGTCAGCGTGATTATCAATGGGACGGAATTCAAGAAGCTGCACAGCTTCTCGGTGGACTATATCGAGGGGGCGCCGCTGCTGTTCTCCTGCGTGGCCGACGTGGGAACGAGGCCGAGGGAGGAAAAGACGAGGGTGCTGAGCTGAGGACTATTAAATCCAGCGCAATACAAGAAATATTAAAGACTATCTAATAATCTTCACCGCCAATGAGCGTGTAAGATACTCCGTCGATACAGATGTCAAAAGAATCGCGGTAATAACAGTCGGAGCACAACCAATATTTTACATGCAGAAAAGAATCTTCGTGACCGTCTCGTTCTGCCCATTCGCCCCAGTCAAGGCTATAACGGCAGGAATGGCAGACCTCGCAGAAGTTTGAGCGGGAAGAAAAAAGCTCACGGATATCATAATATTGCTCGGTGCCAGGGATAACGGTATATGCAATGCCGTTGACAGAAACGTCAACCGTATCTGCATCAGCGCAGCGGGGACACAACCAAATGTCAACACCCGAAATTTCAATTTCTGCTCCGTCATCCGAAAAATCGTTTCCGTTTTTATCAATGCAACTTGTGTTACAAACACAGCAAAAATTCGAACGATCGGAATAAAAATCGGAGATTTCGGAGGAAGTGGTTTTACCGGAATTATATATAGCCGGAGCAAAAGAGGATAGTGCATGCTCGTATCCATCGTCGTAAAAATCGTAAAGAGACGAAAAGAAAAAAACGAGAAGAGATAGGACAGAAAGAAAACGAAAGATTTTGCAGCTTTTAGGAAGCGGGGGACGATCATCAAATGGGTTCCCTTGATCTCTTGCGGCAAGAAATGCAAAGGCAAAGCCAATGGCGGCAGCAAGGGAAATTCCGGGGACGGTCAAAATGATCACCAACTTGGTATAAAAGTTTCATATTTGATACTTTTATATTATCTCTGCTCGTGCAGAATGTCAAGGGATTTTATAGAAAAAATCGAAAGGTGCAGGAAAATGACGGAAAATGAAAAAGAATTTCAAATGATGCTGGGGAAAATTGGCCTTGAGGAAAAGTTGGAGCTGCTGGAGCTGCTCAGGGCTTTGACAGGAGAAAACGAAGATAGTCAAGTACCTGCTGCTGCTGGTCTTTAGACAGACGTGAAAACAGGGAGAGAAGCTCACGATCCACCTCATCAACCGGAGAGGTGGATTGAAAACCAGAAGAATAGCTATCAACAGAATCAGGCTCGACAAGAAGAGCTGGGCTGATCTCAAATATTTCGCTCAGTCTCTTGATAGTTTCGCGTTTCAGATTAGTAACTCTGCCGGTTTCCCATTTATTAATAGCTGCCCGATTGACGCCGAGAAGTTCACCAAGCTGCTCCTGCGTCATATTTTTTTCGGTGCGCTTCTGCTTTATCAGGTCGCCTACACGCATACGAATCACCTCTTTCGGAAAAGATTGTATCTTGATTTTTTCAAATAGTCAAGATATTTTATCAAAATCATAAAAAAAAGATACAAGAGGGGTTGACAAGGGCGAAACACTGTGGTAAAGTGTATCTAGAAAAGATACGGAGGTGAGAAAAATGAATGTTCCGAAGTTCATGGGAAAGATGAAGGAAAACGGCGATACGCAAGAATCGCTGGCGATCGCTCTGGGCATTACAAGGGCAACGCTCAACAATAAAATTCACAACCGCAACGGCAGCTCGTTCAACCAGCCGGAAATTGCAATTATTCGAGCGCGCTACCATTTAAACGCAGAAGAGGTCGAAGCTATTTTTTTTAACGATTAAGTATCTAATTTAGATACAAAGGAAATCAAGCAGACGGCATAAGGAAGGAGGGGGCGAAGGTGGTAAAAACGGTAGAACTCAAGGTCGCAATGCTGCGCCGTGGCCTCACGCAGGAGAAAGCCGCCGAGGCTCTGGGAATCCGCCAGGGGACGCTGAGTGGCAAGATCAACAATAAGCATGAATTCAAGGTGCCCGAAATCGCGAAATTACGCGATCTGCTGGGCCTTTCTCCGGATGAGATGAACGATATTTTCTTTGATCGGGCGTGAGACACGAGAAGAAAGCAAAACGCGGCGGGAGGGAAGTCAACGAAGGGAGGAAAGAGAAGTGCCAAAGGTAACGTGGTGCAAGCCAAAGGTCAGCGTGGAGCAGGAATTTGTGAAGCGGCTGGACGCTGCGCGGCAATACGCAGAGGTCGGCGTGGACCGGCTGCTGCACGAGAGCCATATGACGCGGGGAACGTACTACCGCAGACGTGAGGATCCAACCACAATGACGGTGGGGGAACTCCGGGGGCTGGTAAAAAGTGTGAACCTGTGCAGCACGCAGGAGGGGCGGGACGCTCTGCTGCGGCTGATCGGGGCAATTTAGGAGGAAAGACAATGTACGGAAAGTGCTGGTTATGCGGAAAGGTGGGCGCTGTGGAGCGCCACCACATCTTTGGCGGGTCGAACCGCGATAAATCGGAGCGGGACGGGCTGGTGGTGCTGCTGTGCGGCGAGAGCTGCCACCGCAACGGCCCGAGGGCGGCGCATCAATGCGCCGAGACGGCGCTGGAGCTGCGGAAATTCGGGGAGCGGGTATGGATGTACAACAACGAGGCCAGCACGGACGATTTCCGGCGGGAGTACGGAAAGAACTACTTATAAGGAGGGCAAGAAGATGCAGGAAATCATTCTTTACAACGGCGAGGCGGAGGACATGGAGCTTCGCCGTTTGGCGTACAAGGTGGACGCCAGAAGGGACAAGGCTGCACGGGAGGCGGCAGAGCTGCGGGCGCAGCGGGCTGAGCGGAAGGTCGCGCAGATGAAGAAGGAACGGGTGGAGCTGGCGGCTTTCGTCAGCGTGATTGCGCTGGTGGTTGTGATGGGCGTGTGCATCACGGCGGCTCCGGCTTGGACGGCGGCATTCCCCTTCGTCGGGGCGCTGGCGGTCATGCGAAAGGTCGGGTGGCTGAAAAATGGATGATCTGGAACGGATGCTGATCGAGTGCGCGTCGGCGAAATCGTGCAGGGATTGCGAGGCATACCCGAATTGCGAGGGCGTGCTGAGCATGCTGCTGAAGGCGGCAAAGGAGATCGGACGGCTGCGGAAGGAGCTGGAGGAATGCCGGAGGTGAGTCGCTGCGCGGCGTGCAGGGACGCCGTGAAGGAAACAAATTTCCGGGGGCGGGTGCTGCTGCGGTGCAGGCTGCGCGGGCCGAGAGGTGAACGCGGGCGCGTGGTGGACACGTTTCCGGAGGACGGACAATCCACGCAGGAGCCGCCTGTGTGGTGCGAAAGGAGAAGGCAACATGATCAACGAAAGAGCGCTGCTTTCGGCGCTGAAGGATAGCTGGAAGCTCGGCGGATACCTCGTCGGGCGGACGGAGAAGCGGCTGGTGCTGAGCGGCAGCAACTGGACGCTGGAATGCACGATGCAGAATCTGCCGCGAAAGGTGCTGGCGCTACTGGTGGAGCATCTGGGGCAGATCCCGGAGGCCGGAGACTGCTGGAACGTCAGCAAGCGCGCAGGCGTGCAGGGAGCGATCCTGCCGATGAAGCTGGACACGGCAGGAGGCCGCCCGGCGGCGCCGACGCAGCTGACCTTTGGGGGCTGGCGCGTCTGGCAGGAGAAGGACACGCTGCGCATTCTTCTGATGGACCACGATCTGACGGACATCGTTGTTCTGCGCGAGGAGGGCGAGGCGATGAGCTTCGGCGACGGAATTCAGAAGGACGGCGGGCAGGACGTGCTTGAGGTGATCTCGCAGGGTATGCCGGTCGAGGCGAAGTATCTGGAGGGCGTGGGGTGGAACTGACGCATCTGAGCCTGTTTTCCGGTATAGGGGGCCTTGATCTGGCGGCGGAATGGGCCGGATTTGAAACCGTCGGGCAGTGTGAATTTGCCGATTATCCCACAAAGGTGCTGGAAAAGCACTGGCCGGACGTGCCGCGTTGGCGCGACATCCGGACTTTGACAAAGGAGAGCTTTTATGAGCGCACAGGATTACGAACAGTTGACGTTATTTCCGGCGGATTCCCCTGCCAGCCGTTTTCCGTGGCAGGAAAGCAAAAAGGGAAAGGGGACGACCGTTACCTATGGCCTGAAATGCTCCGAGTTATCCGAGAGCTGCGCCCGCATTGCGTTGTCGGTGAGAATGTTCCTGGAATCCTCAGGATTGCCGCCGGGCAAGTGGTCAAGGATCTGGAGCAGGCAGGGTATCACGTCGTCGTGCTCTGTTTTGAAGCTGCGGCTGTCGGAGCGTGGCACAGGAGAGCAAGGGTGTTCTTTGTTGCTTCCGACGCCGAACACAATGGACAAGATGCCGCCGAAATCGGAGGAGGCATTGACCCGCGAAGCGAAAGAAACCAGAAAAGGACGCAGACAACCGTGCAATCTGCGCGACTGGGTGGCAGTGCAGGAGGGATTCAGGATGTGGCCGACGCCGAGGGCGAACGAGGGCAAGGATGTCCTGCAATCCGTCCCGCCGTCCAGGCAGAAGGAACCTGGGAAATGCAATCTGACGCAGGCAGTGGCAATGGAAATGCTTGCTACGCCGTGTGCGAGGGATTATCGGACGGGGCAGAGAAAGAGATACGAAAATCCGAAACGCGCAAACAACCTCAACGACCAGATTGGTGGGCAACTGAACCCGGCGTGGGTAGAGTGGTTGCAGGGATTCCCCATCGGGTGGACAGACTTAAATGCCTCGGAAACGCGGTAGTCCCGCAGCAGGCATATCCGATCTTCCGCGCATTGCGGGAGGAATTAACGAGAATGGAGGAAACGACATGACCAAAGAAGAAATCGTGCAGGCGCTGCGGGCGTGCGGAGAGATGAACTGTAGTCCTTGCAAGTACCGGTGGAGCAAAGAGCCTTTTTGCGTAGATGCGCTAATACGGGATGCCGCCGACCTGATCGAGGCGCAGGCGGCGGAGATCGAGAAGCTGAAAGCGCAGGTGCCGAGGTGAATTCCGGTGGAGGAACGCCTGCCGGAATCTGAAGGGGACGTCTTGCTGATTGTGAACGGCAAAGTTGATAACGTTACACTTATCGACGCTTACGAGCTTGGATCATTCAGTAAATCCGAGGGCTGGATCCTTGAAATGTGGCCGGAATGGGAGGACCCAAAGGTCACGCACTGGATGCCGCTGCCGGGGGCGGAGGTATGAAACAGAGCGGATATCTGAAACGGCAGGCGGATGTGCAGGATCTCCTGCTGAAAATTGGGACGGAGGTCGGGCAGCAGCAGGTCTTCGACGCGCTGGCACTGGACTTGCGCGATCCGGCGGTCATGGGCGCGAAAGGCGTACTCGGCCCGGCAAAGGTCAAGACCGTGTGCCAGCGTGTACAGGAGATTGTGCAGGAGTTTGCGGATGCATGGTCTCCCGGCCCGGAGCAGGATTACCAGCAGGACAGGCTCGACCGGGCGCTTAAGGACATTTTTGGCGGGGATTTGCAGCCGTTTGCAGTGCGATACCCGTTTATCAAAGATCAAAAAATCAGGAGGTAAACCGATGAAAAAGCTATTTATTTCGCAGCCCATGCGGGGCAAGACGGACGAGGAGATTCTGGCGGTTTGCGCACAGGCGAAACATGAAGTAGAAGCTTCACTGATGGAAAAGGTTGTAGTGATCGACAGTTTTATTCAAGGTGCCCCGGCGGACGCAAAACCGCTTTGGTACCTCGGAAAATCCCTGGAGCTGCTCTCCACGGCAGACATCGCATACTTTGCCGAGGGCTGGGAAGAAGCACGCGGATGCAGAATCGAGCACGAATGTGCCGAGGAGTATGGCGGCATCTGGATAGTCACATATGAGACGATATGAAGAAGGAAGATGGAGGTAAAACAATGGAGTACAACAGAGACGCTATGACGTGTGCATGCGAAGCAAGGCCGGAGAGTATTTCTTCTTTGATCGCGAAGTCGGAAGATATCGCGAGAAGTATTGAGAACACTGTGCGAGCACTGGAAAGCAACATCTTTGGTTGCGGCGAAAACGAGGGCAAGCAGGATGAACCGCGCTGCTTCCGGGACGTATGCGCACAGCACATGGAGAGAATGGTACGCATCGACGCGATGTTAAATTCGATCAAGGAAAGGCTGGGTATGTAAGAATGGCTAAAGAAATGTGCTGCGAGTGCGGGAAGGTGTTTAACGCGGGGCCGAATGCATTCTTGTGCCCGAAGTGCAGGAAGCGACGGCTCAGCGAGCAGGCAAAAGAGCGAGGCCTGAGTAAGCTCGGACATGAGGCCAAGTCCAAAAAACGGAGAGAAGCAACGGAGGTGCAGAATGGCAAAAGTAAACTGGATTAACGGCAAGATCGCGCCGCCGGAGAGCGGCGAGTATTACGTGATCCTTGAGGCGCAGCAGGATATTCGCGATCCGGATACCAACGAGCTGCTTGTCAGCGCGGGAGATGTTGAAATGACCGGCGATTGGTACGACGCCAAAAGACGGTATTTTGACAGCATTGGCGAGAAGAACCCGTTCTGGCGGGTGTTGTCGTGGGCAAACATCCTAAAGCCGGACGTGCCGGACGACATCAAGCCGATATGCTGGCAAGCCATGTTGCGGGAGTCTGAGTATGAGCGGTGAGATTGCTTTACGCCCTTCGTATTGGGCGAGTGTTTCTGGTGGCAAGGACAGCCTTTATATGCTCAACTACATTCTTCACAATCTTGACCGTTACCCGCTGGACGGAGTGGTTCACTTTGAACTCGAAATTGACTACCCGTTTATCCATGAAGTAATTGACTACATGGAGAGCGAGTGCAAGCGATTCGGTATTCCCTTTGTTCGATTCAAGCCCCGGAAATCATGGGAAGAACTGTATGATGAACGCGGTTTCCCAACGAGAATAATAAGATGGTGTAACGACCGCTATAAACTTGACGCAAAGCGGCAGCTCTCAGAGTGGTTGAACTCAATCGGGTACTATGTTGTGCATTACATCGGCTACTGTGCGGACGAAGAACGCCGTTTCAACAAGCGAGTGAGTGCCAAAAAGTTAGAAATATACCCTCTCGTAGAAAACGGTATCAACGAAGATGTGATATGGGAATGGGCGAAAACACAGCCGATTTTCAACCACTTCTATGAAACCAATAAGCGTTGCGGTTGTATGTACTGTCCCATGTCTTCTTACCTCAACTTTGCTTACCTCTACAAATATTATCCCGATAACTTCCAATATATGATTGAGAAAATGCGAGAAACCGAAAGATTGATGGAGAGAAAGCTTGGTAGACCGCATTCCGTGACTTCCTCCAACCCGAAGTACAACGCTGACTATTTGGAGAACATCATCAAAACCAAGTGGTTAAAAAAGCTCGAAGAAAAGGAGCAAGAGTATGACAATCATTGAACCTTCTGTGGAGTTTATCAACGCTCCCGATTATAAGACCCTTCTGACCACCATAGAATTGGCAGGCAGGACTTGCTACAAGTCCGAAGACAAAATTACGAACGGAAGGTGGAACAATGAACCGTAAAAGATTCATCAAGCTGCTGATGCCGTGCGGCGTTGGAAGAAATCAAGCGGTACGGCTTGCGGAACTCATGAGGGCGGTGCGGTATCCGTACCTTTTGGCGTGGATTTCTGTGGAATGGAGGCTGAGCAATGGCGAGATGGGTTAAGTGCAAAAACAGGTTGCCGGAAATGCACGAAGATGTTTTGATGCTTTTTGACAACGGGAACGAAATGAACATGGCGGTTGGTTTCTTGTGTGATATTGACGAGCATATCACATCATGGTGCGCATATTCCGATTGCGGATGGTATACGGATTGCGATGAATCGCCGTTGTATTGGATGCCGTTGCCAAAGTTGCCAAAGGGGGCGGGCGGAAATGGCTGAATACATCGATGAATCGGCAGTGCTTCAGAGAGCGCTGGACACCTACGGCTCTGCTTTGCAGATCGTGGTAACGATAGAGGAAATGAGCGAGCTACAGAAGGAGCTGTGCAAGTACCTGCGTGGCAAATACTCGCCCGCAAGCATCGCCGAGGAGATCGCCGATGTGGAGATCATGCTCGAGCAAATGAAGATGTTGTTTTGCTGCGCTGATGATGTGCGTTCCATGCGCAGGCGCAAAGTGGAGCGGCTGAAAGAGAGAATAGACAATGGCTGAATACATCGAGCGCAAAGCCGTCCGAGAAATGCTTGAAAACGCATCCATGATTTCTGACGGGGAGTATTGCGGATACCTTGCGGAGGATATCCGCCTCGATTCAATCCCTACCGAAGATGTTGTTCCGGCCTCGGAGTTGCGCGGACTCAGAGACGTGCTATGCGAAGTTGACCAAATTACGTTGCAAGGGATTGCCAAGATAAACAGGCTGCTTGCAATGCATGAAAGCGACGATCCAAGCGCCGGCGAGAACGGGAAGGAAACGGCACGGTGGAGTTGCAGGGCGGATAAGTTCGGGAAAGACGAATGGTGGGACTACTACTATGAGTGCCGAAACTGCGGCTGCCAGATGATGGTATATGATCGCAACGGCGGAACGCTGCCGCGCTGCTGCCCGATATGCGGGATAAGATTGGAGGTAGAAGATGGCTAAATTCGTAGAACTTCACTATATTACGACCGGGTCGCTGTTGGTGAACTGCGAGCAGATTCGGATGGTTGAAACGATCAAAGACGCAGACGGCTGCAAAGTGCTTGTGGGAGATATACCGGCGGCAACGTCCTTTTATGCAAAAGAAAGCTACGAGGAAGTGAAAAAGCTGCTCCTCGGTGCAGAGCCGCAGCGCGTGCCGTGGGAAGCGGATTAGAGAGATGGAATTCGATAAAAACGGCGTGTGCACGCACATGAGCATAGAGGAGGCGCAGCGGGAGCGGGCGATATGGCAGATGATGCTACAAGGACGAGAAAAAGCCCCCACACCATCCTGCGACGGGTGCGTATGGCGCGGGAAGCGGCATCAGAAATGCTCCTGCTGCCGGAGGAACCGAAACATGAAGGATAATTACAAGGAGGAAGCATGAAATGTGCCAGTACTGCGATGGGAAATTTGCCGAATACCAAAGAACGTACTGTATGACTTTAAGCATGGGAACCTTCGGGAAGAACAGAACGCTGGAAGTGTCGGCATGCAAATGCCCTCCTTTTGTGGACTGTTATGCAAAAGACAGCCCTGCAAACTCGGCGTTCATTATTAACTACTGTCCGAACTGCGGAAGAAAACTGAAGGAGGACGAGGAATGCTAAAAAAATTGAAGGATTGGCTCATCAAAAAGCTTGGCGGGTACACCCATGAGGAAATGGGGATGTTTTCGGAGTCGGCCAGAGACAGCGCCTACCGGCAGGCAAGGCTTGAATGGCAAAACCTGATGTCGGATGAGGTGCATATTGTAAAAGAGGTACCTCTGCACGAGGCAGATGCAGCTGCGCAAAGAGGATACGAGGAGTATAGAAAGTTCCTTCAGAGCCAATGGCGAGATATCGCATATAAGATGCTGGCAGAAATGATGAGGCGAGGAAATCTCAACCGACAGATAACGACGGACGAATACAACAATACCATGGAATTTTTTGCGCAGACATGGATCTGCACGTTTAAAAATCGCGGCGGCAACTATATCCTGTTAAAGTGCAACGAGAAGACAACAAAGGCAAAACTGCCGGAGGAGGGAGCATGAAAAAGGCAAAGAAAATCCGCACCTGCAAGTGCTGCGGGGCGAGGATGGGGCCGCACCGGCTGTGGCTCTGCGAGAGCTGCCGGGAGGCCGGAATGACGGTGAAGCCGCCGGAGAGAATCAACACACAGGAGCTGGATGCCGTGGCAAGGGCGCGGCAGGAGGCCGGAGAGAATCCACTGGAGGATATGAGCCTTGCGGAGATCGCAGCGCTGGCGTGGGATTACCGCAAGGAAGGATACGGCAGCTACGGGAAGCTGCGGGGATACGTATTCACGACGGGGCGGCTGCCGGAAAGGAGAACGTGACAATGGAAGCCTGGTACATATGGAAAGTGACGCTCGGAGAGCAGGCGGTGGAGCTTCGGGCGAGGGACAAGCTGGAGGCGACGAAGGAAGCGGCGAAAAAGCTGGGCGTGCGGTGGTCGCAGACGGCACGGGAAATGGACGTTATGAGGCTGAGAAAGGTATGAAATTCGTTTTTCGGGAGCCGGTGCGGATGCAGGTACTGCTAACGGGTCGGGACCCGGTGGAGGTCAAGGCATATGCGCCGGTGGACGCGAGGATGCAGGCGGCGAGCCTCCTGAACGTGGACATTGCGGAGGTGCTGGACGCGAAGGTCGCCGTGGAAAACAAGGCATTGGAAAAGTGGAAACAGGAACAGGCGGGGGCGTAAGGCCCCCCACCGGCTCAGGAATTGTATTCTCTGCCCGTGCAGCGGGCGGTGAATAGAGAGCCTGAGACTCTTATTTAATACGCGTGCGCGCGCGTATTTTCGCGGCTCGGTAGAGACCTAAGTTTAAAACCAAGGAGCAGAAAACGGTGGGAGTGAAGATTATGGAACGCAGGTACAAGAACAGAAACGGCGTGATCGAGCGCACGCGGTACGTCGTGGGCGACAATGCACGCCCCCGTGCATCACGGGAAAAGGGAAAGACAAGCTTCCGGAAGCAGGAGGCAAACTTTAACTCTGCTCTGCGGCGGCTGGCAAGGATCCTGAACTGCAACTACTCGCACGAAAACGGGCTGCTCCTCACGCTGGACTACGACACGGAGGGGCTGACGAAGCTCTGCGGCCTTGCCGGGCTGACGGAAGGGGAAACTGCGTGGATGCTGGGACAGCGAAAGGACAAGATCGGAGAATGGAGAGCCGTGCAGAGGAAGGCAAAGCCTCAGGCCGAGGATGAGCCTATGGTTGATGCCTGCGGAAAGCTGCGCACGGCTGCGGAAAAGCAGATGAACCTTTGGCTGCGGAGAATCAAGCGGAAATACGGAAAGATCAAGTACGTTGCAATCACGTCGGACGTGGACGGAGAGACGGGAGAAGTGGTGCGCATTCACCATCACCTGGTAATTGCTGCGGAAGACATCTCGTGGGACCTTTTGCAGGGGCAGTGGAAACTCGGATCCGTGGATATCCGGAGAATGAGAGGTCAGGCAGACTATACGCCGATTGCGGTGTATCTGATGCGGCAGGTACGCCGTCAGCCGGACGCGAAGAAATACGCCGTGAGCCGAGGCATGCTGATGCCGGAGATCACGGAGCGGGAAATTCTGGGCAATCCGGAGATCAAAGCGCCGGCCGGGGCGAAGATTCTGGAACGCTCGGAGTATAACCCGGAAACCGTGGTGCAGTACATCCGCTATGTGCCGAAGAAGCGAGGTGATGGCGGTGGGCTTTAAGGCGCAGCGCGGCCTGCGGATGCCGTACCGGCGGCAGGGGCTGATTTATTTCACGATGGTGAACTATGACAGCCTGCCGGAGAAACAGAAAAAACGCATTGACCGCCTGATTGCAGAAGCAGCAGGCGGCGATCGTGCGTACATCAACGCGCTCAGAGACTGGATGCTGCACGATGATGCGGATGTGCAGCGGGTGAGCGCTGAGCACTATGTGAGCATCCAGACGCTATGCCGGATGCGGAAAAAAGTATTTGAGAGATGGTGAGCCGCCGGTGGGCGGCTCTTTTTTGCATGTTGGAAGTAACTCGGGGGGTAAAGAGCGGAAAATGAAAGCAGAAAGAAGCGAAGGAGGGAGACGGCGTGCAGAAAAAGTACAAAACCCCGGCGGCATTTGCAAGGGCGGTGGAGCGGTATTTCAACTCCATCCGCGTGGTGCAGCCGCTGATCGTGGCGGAGCTGGATCTGAAACAGAACGAAGACGGCTCGTATTATGCAACGCTGGATGCGTTCGGGCATCCGATGAACCGATATGTGCAGAAACTGGCGGAAGACGGGAAGCCTGCAATGCAGGAAATCTGGATCAAGAAGCCGAGCTTGGCGGGGCTTTGTCTCTATTTGGGCATTCACCGCTCCACCTGGGCGGAGTACGCGAAGAAGGAAGGCTATGCCGACACGGTGGAGCGCGCGCGGGGGCGCGTGGAGGAGTACCTTGCAGGGCAGGTTCTGGAAAAGGGTGCGGCAGCGGGCGCGAAGTTCTCATTGCAGCACAACTGCGGCTGGAAGGAGCGGCAGGAAATCAGCCTTGACGAGAAAACGAGAGAGGCTGTGAGCAAAAACATGACGGCGGAGGAGAAGCTGGCGCTGCTGGCCGGGCTTGGGCTGAAGCTGCCGGGGGAGGAAAAGAATGAAAATTGAAAAGCTTCTGCGGCTTGTGCAGAGTCTGAAGGAGAATCCGTTCGACATCGAAGTGCTCTTGATGTGGGTGAACGAGGTAGAGGGCATGGTGCTGACGGACGTGCTGCTGCTCTCCCCCTCCAGCTTAAAGCCCTATGAGCTGGAGAACAACGGGAATGCGCCGGATGCGGAGCTGACGGCCCCATATCCATACGACAAGCTGTATCTGCAATACCTGATGGCGCAGATCGACTTTGCCAACGGCGAATACTCGAAGTACCAGAACAGCATGCAGATGTTCAACACGTACTACACGGAGTTCGTACACTACGCGGCGGAGGTGCTGTCCCCTGCGGACGGACGGGCGGCGCGGATGGAGTACTTTCTCACGGCGTATGCAATCGCCGTGAAGCACGGATACACCGGCAGCGAGGAGCAATGGCTGCAATCGCTGCACGGGGAAAACGGGAAGCCGGTGCGGCTGCGGTATCAGGGGAAGATGGTGCAATGGGCGCCGGAGGGCGCGGAGGACTGGACGGACCTTTTCGACGTGCAGGACGTGGAGGACGCGGCAGCGGAAGCGGCCGGCGCATCTGCGACAGCTGCACAGGAGGCAATGCAGGACGCGGAAACGGCAGCACAGGCGGCGATGGGGCATGAGGCAGCGGCAGAGAATGCGGCCTCGGATGCGGAAGCCTGGGCAGTCGGCACGAGAAACGGGACGGCGGTTCCCTCGACGGATGCGGCATACCAGAAAAGCGCGAAGTACTGGGCGCAGAATGCGGCGATCGCGTTGGACGGCAGCCGGGTGACCGGTACGCTTCCTCTCAGCAAGGGCGGCACGGGAGCCGCGACCGCAGCGGGCGCGAGGACGGCCCTCGGACTGGGTGCGATGGCGACAAAGGCGAATGTATCCCTCAGCGGAGGCGACGTGACCGGCATCCTGCCGGTGAACAAAGGCGGAACGGGCGCAAGTACGCTCCCGGCACTTCTGACGGCAATGGGCATCAAGGACTATGTGGTCGAGCAGGGAACGACCGCGAAGACGGGCATCACGTGGACATGGAAGAAGTGGAATTCCGGCCTTGCAGAGATCGACGGCATCACAGACCTGATTGAAAGCAACTGCGACACGGAATGGGGCACGGGGTGCTATGTCCCTGCGGCTGACGGCGTGCATGCGGGACCGTATGACTTCCCCTTCACGCTGACGGATGCGGCTTCGATGCCGTTTAACATCATGGAAGCCTACAACGCGTGGCTGTGTACGTATCAGAAGTCCAGCTCGGTAACGACGAAGACACCGAGCTGGGACCCGGTGCGCTGCACGGCGGCGACGGTGAAATTCAAGCTTGCAATCCACGTTGTGGGCAAATGGAAATGAGGAAGGCGGGAAGCGAATGGAAGTACTTGACCTGATCATCAAGGCGGGGGCGGTAGCCGGAGCGATAGCGGCGCTGGTTGCACTGCTCAAGAAGATTGCAAAGCCGGTGCAGGAGATGCAGGCGAGCCTGAAGGCCACGCATGAGAGCGTGGAGGCCATCGGCAAGCGGATGGACAAGATCGAGAAGCACGACACGGAGCAGTATCTGGGCATTCTGCGGCTGACGGTGATGTCGCCGGAGATGCCGATCTCGGAGCGGCTGATTGCCGGGCAGAAGTATGTAGCGCTCGGCGGCAACGGCGACGTGAAGCATTATTATCAAGAGCTGGTCAAACACCACACAAAATAAGGAGGAAAACAAAATGTTCAAATTCAGCAACAAAATTTATGACGCGCTAAAATGGATTGCGCTGTATCTGCTGCCCGCGCTGGGCACGCTGTACTTCGCGCTGTCCGGCATCTGGGGCCTGCCCTACGGGGAGGAGGTCGTCGGCACGATCACGGCGGCAGACACCTTCCTCGGCGTTCTGCTGGGCATCAGCTCGGCGACGTACAAGAAGGAGGGCTAGAAGATGTATCGCGGCACGACGCCCACGCTGGTTTTCACGCTGCCGATAGAGGCGAACACGATCACCCTTCTGAATCTGGCGCTTTCTCAGTTTGGGCGCGTGCTGATCTCCAAGGGGCTGGAGGATGCGGAAATCGACGGGAAGACGGTATCCTTCACCCTCTCGGAGGATGAGACGCTGAAGCTCATCGGGCACTGCGGCCGAGAGGTGGAGATTCAGCTCAGAGTAGGTGTGAACGAGGTGCGCTTTGCCTCGCAGATATTCACCGCGCCGGTGGAGCGCATATTGCAGGAGGGCAAGCTGGATGAACTTTGATGTAAAATTTCAGGAAGAAAGCAGCTTCACTGTGGAGATGGGGCAGCTCACCCGCGGCCCGAAGGGAGAAAAGGGCGACAAGGGCGATCCCGGCCCCACCGGCCCGCAGGGACCTCAGGGGCCGCAAGGCCCGCAGGGCGAGAGCGCAGCCGACGCCGTGAAGTTCACGGAGCAGGGTCTGACGGATGCGCAGAAATCCCAGGCGAGGCACAATATTGGCTCGTTTCCGGGGCGTCAGCTCCAGTATTTTTACAATACGCAGAGTGATGATCTCGCAACCAGAGGCGATATTTTCGCCGCGGGCTGGGGTGACGTGATTACCCCCGGCAACATTTACACGGATGCAAACGGAAACACAAATACGGGAATGGTATTCCCGTGCCTTGTGCTTAGTAACCAATATCCGGGCGGCAATACGCGGCAATGGCGGCTACTGGATGCAGCCGGGGTATCGTGGCTGATTACCGGGTACGCCTTTACCGGAACAGATCGCAAGGATCATACGGGATTCTATCAAATCGAGAAAATGTCTCCCACCCTCGAACCCCTCACAGTAACCTTCACGCAGGGCGATGACGGAAACTGGTCAGCGGACAAGACCTTTGCGGAAGTGAAAGCGGCGATTGAGGCGGGACGGTTTGTGCAGGGAGATATAGGTGCCCCGTTTATGTTGCAAGTTGTAAATTGTACCCAACAAGGAATCGAATTATCTCGCACGCTCTTCGGGGGTACGTCGCTTGAGGACATTACTATAATATTCGCCTCCTCAGGGGACATTGCACTCAGTGATGGCGTGGCGAATTTTCTTCCGGACGGAAAAAACCCAGTATTCCAAGAGACTCTCAATTCCAAAACCGATGACATGACGCAACCGGTGGGCGTGGATGACGATGGAAAGCTGTGGACGGCTCCGAGCGGCGGTTCTGTGACAGCCGACGGCATTACCACAGCACTCGGCTACACGCCGCGCAAGGCGTGGTACGTGAAGCTCACGGGAACGAAAGCCTCCCCCACGGCAGACCAGACGGCGGAGGCGATCTATCAGGCGTATACGGACGGCTATGCCGTGTATGGCATCGTGCAGATGAGCGAGATACTGGAAGGTTTTCCCATCATCCTGCCGCTGCTTTATGTGTATGGTTCGAGCGCATCCGTGGGGGCGCTATGCTTCGCGGGGAGCGCCAATCCGCACCTTTCCGGCACTATGACGCAGAACACGACCATCACGGCGACCTACGACGGATCGTGGCATGTGTTTGTGGATAGCCAGCCCACAGCCCTGAAGAACCCGAACGCGCTGACGATCAAGCTCGGCAGTGAGACCATCACCTACGACGGCAGCAGCGCTCAGACGGTGGAGATCGCGGACGGCACGGAGGTGAGCTATTAATGGCGAAGAAGCTGTATGAAGAATCCTCGGTGCAGGCCATTGCAAACGCCATCCGGGCGAAGAACGGCGGCTCTGCGACGTATAAGCTCGGAGAAATGGCGGCGGCAATTCAGGCAATCTCGGCGGGAGGGGCCGGTAGAGAAACGGTTCCAATAATCGCAGTCGCGCAGTTCACGGTAGCAGCAAGCATTGAGGGCAATCTTGGCTCACTGACGATTGATTTTTCCGGTTTGCAGCAGTATATGAGTGCAACAAAAACGTACGCTTGGTCGCTTGTTATGTGGAGAAGTTCGCAGGTGGAAACAACCGCATCTTATGTGGCCAACAGCTTCTGCGTCAATGGACGTGTATCCAAAGGAAACGTTATTGACGCAAACGACTGTAGGCTTACACGAACACCACCAGAGGCACTGTCGTTGCCATACCATCTAAACGTTACAGATTTCAAAAAGAGCCGAACTGTTGCGGGGACGACCGTGACGATAGTAAGCAGCGTAACAGGGGTAGAGTGGGGTGGTGATTATGTTGGACTTTTTACTCTCCTGCCGCCATACACAGATGCATACACAGGAGATAAGCTAACGGACTGTCCGGATGGGTTCTTGACGTTTGCAGCAGTGGAGGAAAGCACACAATCTGCCGACATCTCCGTCGAGGACGCACTCGGCATCATTACGGGAGGTGTCTTATGACAGAAAAACAAGCGCAGAAATACCGTGAAATCATCGAACAGGGCGCACAGGGGTTGAGTGATGCCGAAGCGGTGAGCGTGAAAACGCTATATCGAGAATGGGTAAACCTCGTTGAAGCACAATACACAACCAGCGAACCGGGGTTTAAATTTACTCACGACGGAGACCTCTACAAAACGATCCCTACCAGCCACACCTTTGCTTCGCAGTGGGTGCCGGGTGTCGGAACGGAAAGCATCTATGTGCGCATCGACGAGCAGCACGAGGGCACGAAGTACGATCCCATCCCCTACAATGGCAATATGGCGCTGGAATCCGGGAAGTATTACAGCCAGGACGGCGTGACGTACCTCTGCAACCGAGACACGGTGAATCCGGTGTACCATGCGCTGGCCGATCTGGTCGGTATCTACGTTGAAGTGGCGCAATGACGAAAACGGCGGCACTGACGCCGAAATGATAGGAGGAATTACCATGACAGAAACACAAATCAGAGAAAAGGTCGTAGCCACTGCCAAGGCGTGGCTCGGCTGCAACGAGGCCGACGGCAGTCACCGCCAGATCGTGGACGTATACAACTCGCACAGGCCGCTTGCACGCGGCTATGCGCTGAAGTATACCGACGCATGGTGCGCGGGCTTTGTGTCGGCGGTGGCAATCAAGCTCGGCCTGACGGACATTATGCCGACGGAGGTCGGTGTGTGGAACATGATCGAGCTGTACCGCAAGCTGGGGCGCTGGCAGGAAAGCGACAGCTACGTCCCGAAGCCCGGCGACGTCATCATGTACGCATGGGGCGACAACGGCGTGGGCAACTGCACCAGCGGCGCAAGCCACGTCGGCATTGTGGTATCCTGCGACGGGAAGACCATCACCGTCATTGAGGGCAACAAGGCCAATGCGGTCGGCTATCGCGAGATTGCTGTCAATGGCCGGTACATCCGTGGCTTCGGCCTGCCGGACTACGCCAGCAAGGCAACAGAGAACGAGCCGGTCACCCCGGCACCAGCAACCAATAAGGAGGAGACGATCAAAATGGAACTGAGAATGCTGAAGCGCGGGATGAGCGGCAACGACGTCCGCGCGGCCATGCTGCTGATGAAGGACAAGGGCTATTATCCCTATGCCATTCCCGCCTCGGACAAGCTGTTCGGGCCGAAGATGGAGGCGGGCGTGCGGAAGATGCAGGCCGAGCACAAGCTCGGCGTCGATGGCCTGATCGGCTTTAACAGCTGGACGTTCCTGCTGAAGTAATGGCGCCGCAGGCAAGGATTCGCCTGCCGCCTGAGCTGCAAGTGCTGACGAAAGGCGAGATGGCGAAAGTGATTGAGCAGGCAAACGTCGGCACGGAGAATGAGAAGATCGCGCGGCTGTATTTCATGGATAGAATGCCGCAAGTGGACGTCGCGGCGGAGCTTTTCCTCGGAAGGGCTACCGTCCAGCGGCGCTTACCTGAAATCCTGAAGAAAATCGAAAAGTCTTCAAAACGTCTGTATAGCTGAAAGAGCCGCCCTCCGGGGCGGCTTCTTTTTTTATGCCCTGATGCCGAAATGATGCGTAAATGATGCCTAAGTGAGGCACAGCGGAGAGAGAAAAGCGGTATGATCTATGTGGTGATGGTCATGAGATTTATTTACTACAACCCAAACCCAAGAGGGAAGGCAGCCGGAGACTGCACCGTCCGGGCGATCTCCAAAGCAACCGGCACGAGCTGGCAGGAGGCATATCTCGCGCTTGCAATACAAGGATACCTCGACGGGAATATGCCAAGTGCTAATGCTGTGTGGGGGGCTTATCTCCGCAAGATTGGCTATACGCGGCATATCGTTCAGGATACATGCCCAGATTGCTATACCGTTGCGGATTTCGCGCAGGATCATCCCATGGGCACATATATTCTCGCACTTTCCGGTCATGTTGTCTGTGTGGAGGATGGGGTGCTTTATGATTCGTGGCAATCACAAAACGAGACGGTCCTTTACTACTGGGAAAAAGAAAGGAGTAATTAAAATGCCATATCCCTACTATGGAAACCCGTACTACCCCGCCCCGATGCAGGACAACCTCATGCAGATGCGGCAACAGTATCAGTCCCCGCAGGCGGTGCAGCCGCCACAGCAGCCCCCAGCACAAAACAGCGGCGTGATCTGGGTGCAGGGTGAAGAAGGTGCGAAAGCCTACATGGTCGCCGCAGGGAACTCCGTCCTACTTATGGACAGCGAGGGCAGCACTTTTTACATCAAAGCGACCGACCAAAGCGGGATGCCGCAGCCGCTTCGCATCTTCGATTATACAGAGCGCACGCCAACACTTAAAACGCCGCAGGCGGCGACAGCGCAGCAACCAGGCGATTACGTTACCCGCAGTGAGTTCGAACGACTCGCAGCCCGTATTGACGCCATGACTGCAAAGGAGGATGGAAATGCCTAATCCGTTATTTCAAGCACTCGGCGGCAGTAAAATGCCTGGCCCGGTTCCTGGATTCCAGAGAATGATGCAACAGTTCCAGCAGTTCCGATCTACGTTTCAGGGAGACCCGAAAGCAGAGGTGCAAAAGCTTCTGCAATCCGGGAAAATGAGCCAACAGCAGTTGAACCAGCTACAGGGACTTGC
>ERZ1034844.504-NODE-504-length-21377-cov-7.389598_pt1 | contig 21377 bp, 29 predicted proteins | sample MGYA00520594_ERZ1034844 | MGnify/ENA primary metagenome ERZ1034844 (study PRJEB33766, sample SAMN09781733) | gut metagenome | biome: gut microbiome | host: Homo sapiens | place: Madagascar | study: EMG produced TPA metagenomics assembly of the PRJNA485056 data set... | reverse complement strand
AGCGTTCTTTTCAGGCTTTTTAACGCCAAGAGTGATAGCATCAATCAGATGCAAACCCTTAGCTTTATAGATGGAATTTGCAGTAGATTCTTCAATCACACCATCTTCACGATTGAAGAAGCAATCATAAAAGCGATCGTTAGCATAAGTATTGTCATGGAAAGACTCATACATCATACGAGTATAGCAAGTATTGGTAAGCATTCTTTCCAGATCACCGAAGAGTTCTGTATACTCAGTGAGCATGGTAGGACTCATCTTCTTCTGATTTGCTTTCAGATAACGATCAACCTTGTCGTACTCGTTCTCAATGCGATCATAAGGAATCAGGCAGCTTTCCATAAGATCTTTATAGAAAGCGCAACCACGCATGGGTTCTGTAAAGATATATTCAGAGCAATCAAGGATATCAGTGAGAGCCATCTCACTATACACCTGAGCGTACCGAATTGCATTAGCCTTCGTATAGTCCTGCTTTAATTCTTCGAACTTATTCCGAAGCATTTTAACAGGACTACCATTGAAGATCTTTTCTTTATCGAATTCGATCATTTGGTTTATCCCCTTTCATGAGTTATTATACTAGGATAGTATGATTAGCTATTTGTTTTTCAGGGTATTTTATAGGAAAAGACAATTCACTAATGAAAATACGTATAGAAAGGAGAAACATCATGAATCTTCAAGAAGCAATCATGGAAGCATATAAAGACGGCCTTGTGGATAGTGATTTTGTTGTTGAGAAACTTAAGATATTGAGTAATGATGACGATTGGGATAATAGTAATGCACTCGCTGAATTTGTGAATACATTACTTGGTGACTTTGAAAAAGGAAAGTTTCCTAAGGATACAGTGAAAGTATTCATCAAGATTGATAATCTTAAATCGAGCGATCCTAAGATTACCACGAAACTTACTCATGCTGATAAGAAGATAGACCTTACTATCGATCCTTATTACAAAGAGAAAGATATTCTGAATCGTTTCAAGAGTAAGGTTAATAATACTGGAGCTGCTGATGCAGTTCAGATCACTTTCAAGTTTGTGAATTATCCTGATCCTGAAGGTATGAGCGCCACATACGGACCGTATGTTGATGTGTAAATAACTAATACGCTTCCTATCTAAAATGTAACCGAATATTCACTATATATCATATTGGAGGATAGTAATATGGATACTATTAAGAATGCATTTATTGATGCATACAAAAGTGATTTGATTACTGCTGAAGAAGCAGCAAAAGGAATCTCTGATGCAAGCAAGGATCTTTTCGATAAAGAAGAGCGTGAAGCAAATAAAGATGATGAGAAGAAATGCGCTATGAAGATTTGGAATCTTTTGAAAGGTTTTATTCCAGGTGAAGCGGAATCATGGAGATTCTTTGCGAATAACCTTGATTCTACTCCTAAATCATCTTTGGAGTGGTATGGTAAAGATAATAAGAAAACCAGTCTTAAAAAGATTTCTGATAAGAAACCTGAAGACGGTAATATCGTTCTTCCTATCAATCGTGCTACTGATGAGATCGTAGCATTTAACAGGAGTATGAGAACGAAACGTTTTAGTATTTATTTTACGTATACTATTCAGTCGGATGGAAAAATGTCTTATTCGATGGGTAGTGGTAATGTGAGTAAATAAATACTATAAGACCGAGTGTAGCTGTTTACTACACTCGGTCTTATATGCTTTATTTTGTCGGCACTATTACCTAGCATGATTTTCATTTATCATGCTAGGTAATTTTTATTTGTTAGTAGCTAAGCAAATATTTAATAAATTAACATTTCCCTATGACTTCTCAATTACCACCTAGCAATGATACCCTTCGTTGCTAGGTAAATTAGCCGGCAAAAATTCAGAATAACGCGAAAATTTTTCTAAAAAATCGTGTTATTCTGAATTTTACTAACAGAACCCTTAGGGTTCTGTTAGGCAGAGAGAGTCATCCAAGCAATGCGAAGAGGTCTTCTACACCTTTTCGTAGTCTTGGGTAGGGAGTGGTATACCCTTTTGCCTAGTAGAACCTAAAAAGCATTTGTTAGTTAATGTAAAACGGATTTTGTAAATGGTTGGTAAACGGATTAATTTTATTTGAAAAGATGTGATAATATGAGTGATGTTTTTATGCAAACTACTTCGGGTAAAGTAAAGCTTGCAACTGCAGAGGAGGTTGATAATATGGCAAGTTCTATCTCAGGAGGTCTTGGCGGAACTCTGATTGGAACTACTACAGCGTATATCAACGTAAGTAATGGCAAAAAAATAACTGCTACTGTTCCATACAATACAGATTACGTTGTAATTAAGCCAATAAGCTTAAATTTTACAGCGTCATCATCGGATTCTGGATTCTATTTGTGGGCATCAACTTTTATAGGTAATGGAACTTTAGTATATAACAATGGATCCGGCTGGGTCCCTGCTGCTGCTGCTGCTGCGGTTACCCTCAACGCCCCAACTGTAACTTTTACGTCTAAATGCTCAGAATCGTATCAATACGTATATGTGAACATCGAGGCATACAAGTTCAATTAATTGTCCATTATAAAATGGCTTATTAATACAGGTTTAGATTTCTATCTAAACCTGTATTTTTAACACTTTCTTATCTCATCATAAATTAGCCTAGCTGCAGTACACTCTGTTGCTAGGCAAACTAGCCGACAAAAATTCGTATTTAGTCAAATTTCATTGATATTTTTTGACTAAATACGAATTATGCTAACAGAACACTTAGTGTTCTGTTAGGCAGAGTGATGAGATCCAAGCAATTCGAAGGGGATCGGTACGCCTTTCGTAATCTTGGGTTGGGCCACTAAACCTAAAATGAATACTTGAAGCATTTGTTAGTTATAATAGATATTCGTAAAACTGACTGACTAAAAGTTATTAGATGAATTTGATAAACGGATTAATTTTATTTGAAAGGACGGTGATTATGTGAGTAGTGTTTACATGCAAACAAGTTCCGAAAACATAAAACTTATGACTGCCAGGGAAGGTGATATGATGGGTACAGAATATGGAGGAAAACTTGTTGGAACTGCTTATATTACCCTTAATGCTGCTACCAAAGCTTCAGTTACGCAATCTATAACTTTACCACGTATTTCCAATATTGATTATGTTATTTTTAGGCAAATATCTACACCAGATAGCATGAGTAATTCCGGTTCTTATAACGCTATTATTTGTAATTCTATTGTACTCTATAAAGATTGCAGCGTTTATATTCCGTCGGATTCACTTATAAATACAAGTAAAGTTGTAGCAGCTGTTGCAAAGTTTAATACTAATGGATCTATAGTATTTAGTTCATATGATAATATCACTGGTATACGACCTACGGTATTAAATATCGAAATGTATAGTTTCACTTAACTATATTTGAGGCATATAAATATGATTAACATTTCGTTAGCTCTGTTTAAAATGCCTAGGTATACGACGAATATACCTAGGCAAAAACAGCCATCAAAATTCATAATTTTTCCAATAAATTTTCAATTTATCATCGATTTTCCTAACAAAAATCTTAGATTTTTGTTAGCAGAGCACAGATTTCGCAGCACTGAGACAGGTCGTCCACCATCTCTTTGCGATTTCTGGGTTGGGCGACTAACACATTTCTTCGCTATTGTGGTAGGTAGCGTATGTTAGATTGGTTGATAAACGGAATAAGTAAATTGGTAACGAGCTTTAATGACTAAAAGAAAGTTGATGATAATATGGAAGTTTATGTGAAGAAAAGTGATGGTGACAGTCTCAAATTATTGTCGTCTGATGATATATCAACTTTAGTAGCTGATACATTTTTTCCTATAGGATTTTCATTCTTGTCATTAGACACTAAAGTTCCAAACTTTGGTAAATGGTCAGTTACAACTGAGAAGTATGCTATAATGATGAATTATAACGGCGGCAATAATTATAACATGTATAGAATCACAAGAACTAAATGAGTTACTTCCTTCTACTACTTAATATAATATCGGAAATACAGGCTATACTAGAATCAAACTAGTATAGCCTGTATTTTCCTTTTAAGGGATTACAACTTCAATGATCTGGAAGATCACGTAGTTCATTCCTTTGCTTTTCTTATTTTCAAATCCGAAGCAATAGCTATCGTCACTCAGTCTCTTGCTGGCAACGATCTTATTGTTTCCATACTTCTCATGAGATTCTTTGAATCCGATCAAGACGTTATCCAGTCTTTCTCTGCATTCATCTTTCGTCTTATACGGATTTCCATTTACGTTTTCAGAACTGAATACGAAATGAATTCCATCTTTCTCAGTGATCTTAATTTCAATGATCATGTACCCAATTTTGTTTTCCATAGTACTTTCTCCTTATTTAATTTACAGAGGTTTCACTTTGTCATTGATGTAAGTTGAGAATCTATAATTAAGACCGGTTTTTTCATCATGACGATAATTCGGGAATGTATCGATCATCATCCACCAGTCTTTTTTCTCATGGAGATTCGGGAAAAAGGTATCAGCTTCCATCGGTTTATCAATGTAAGTCACATATGCTGTACTACAGTAGTCGATCAATTCTCTATATAGACTACCACCGCCGATCAGGTACACTTCTTCCGGAGGATACATCTTAATGAGTTCTTTCAATTCATCCATTGTATGAACGATGATGACATTGTCGTATTCGCTTTTGTAGTTGCCATCATTGGTAAGAACTACGTTGGTACGATTTGCTAAAGGTTTCTTGAAGGGGAAAGATTCAAAGGTTTTACGACCCATTACACAAACGTGACCAGTAGTCAACTCTTTGAATCGTTGCATATCTTCCTTGATATGGAAGAGAAGCTTATTATCCTTTCCGATTCCCCAGTTGTTACTAGCGGCAACAATTGCGCGCATGTTAATACACCTTTCCTTTCATGAATAGTTTATACGAATATAGGGTTACTTATGCTAGTGTAATTCATAAGCTAGAAACGAAGACCATACCAAGGCTATTCCAAGGTATGGTCTTCATTTATTTAGTACAGTCCACGATCAAATTTGAACCATTTCCAGAATTCATGCTTATTTTCTTTTTTGACGAAATCTGCTACATGCTGTGCGAATTTGCGATAAGTAGGAAAGTCAATCACATATCCTTTACAACGATCAAGATATTCTTCGCATTCATCCCAATCGGGCTGCTGAATCCAATAGACATCTTTCAGTCTATTAGTCTCTCGTAATTCATATACAACACCAGCATATGCCGGAACTAAAACGATATTATTACGGAGATTTGATTGGTTGAATGCATTATTGACCATGCATCGAAATGCATCTTTTCCATACGCATCATACCAATAAAGTGGACGTGACATAATGATTCGTTTGCTTATATCTTTTTGAAGTTTTTCTTCATAAGACGCAAACTCTGTAACAGGATCTTTCTTGAAAGTAAATAAAATAATCATTTCTTTCTGAAGTCCTCCAAAATCTTAGCAAGGTTATACGGACCATCGATTCGATAAGAACCAGTATATTTACCTTCTTTTACTTCTTCATCGAGCTCCATAACATCTGCTTGAAAGAAGTTTTCTACTCTTGCAAGACTGCGAGAATCTTTCTCAAGCGTAGTAGTATACCAACGATTTTTGCATCTGGTTACCCAAGAATCGTATACTTCAAGAGAAGGATAGATGACGAAAAGCGTATCAAGCTTACCATCTTCTTTCATCTTCAGAAGGGTATCTCTCAAAAGTTTATGAGTAGAGCAAAATACATCGTATCCTTGGTTGGATAGATCGATTGCTACTTTTGCATAGCTTTCTGCCCAATGCTGATCTTTAATAAAACTCGACGACTCAAGGTCAATGCATCTGGGTCCTTCCCAAGTAGTGCATCTCGCTTGGTCTTTCTGGTAAGAACTCTTACCAATTGCAGGGAAACCTAAAATAATCATAGTTTACAGCCTCCTTATTAGTTTCCAAAATGTCTGTACTCGTATAGTTTCAAATTATAATGATATATTATAATAATGAATAATAAGAAGGCGAAGAAGAGTAGCCTTCATTAATAAGTTTCTGCAAGGAGGAACTATTATGGGCTATTACACCGTTGAATTCACTGTTTCTGTGGTTGATAATAAGACGGCAGGATATAACGACAGTGAGCCGAAGGTCATCTTTAAGAGCGAAGACTACACTGAAGCCATCACTGCTCTTACGAAGGAAGCTGTGAAGTTTCTCAACGAGCGCGAAGACCGTGTAGTCAAGAGCATAGCGGATTCCACTATCGCTATTGGCCGTAATGATGACGACGAGCGTTATAGTACTTATTGGTACTTCACGCTTGAGCTTCACGGTTTCTAATAAAAAGAAGGGACCTAGCAACCAGTTAGGTATCCCTTCTTTTTTCTTTATATTACTTAAATATCGTCTAAACTTGAGTATAAGTCTCATTTTTTCTTCGGATCATAGAAATGGAGGGTACTATAATGGGTTCTAAAATGACGTATAGCCAGGCTCGTGCGTATTCAGATTTCATTGATAATATGCGGAATCCTGGCCTTCTGGAGCTGTATCCGTTTGACGTTGATATGGCTTCCGCGATGTTTAAAGAGAATAATGTCTTTTTTAATATTAATCCCGCTTATAAGCACGGTGAAGAAACCATCTGTGCTTATCTCGCCTATGCGGCACTGACCGATCCTGATTTCAATCTTTGTATTATGGCAGACAGTCCGGAGAAGTTTAAATGGATTAACGATAAAATCTATTACTTCATCAAGAAGTCTCGTTTCTCTTTAATTATGAAGCTTCTCGCTTGTAGTCGTATGGTAAAGCACTACTATGTCAGTGTGGCAAAGTATGTGTATATCGCTGAGTATGAGAAAACATTTGATCCGGATGACAACTGTTTTATTGGTTGGATTCATCCGAAAACTGATGACGCTATGACGGATGATAATCGTCCGTTCACTTATGGCGCTCATGTAGTTGAGTATCGCCAACATGATATGAGAAATCATACCATTATTTCTGGTAAAGATGCATATGATGTGCTGAAAACGAAAGTTGGTAAGTACATCTTGTATTTTGATGCTACTGAAAATACTAGTCTATAAGGAGAAAGTAACATGAGTAAAGCAGATCATATCTTTATTGACCAATGTGAAAAGATTCTTCATGTTGGTAAGTATGAAAGAACTGGCCCGATTCCTCTATATGAATCCAGAGCTGTTTGGCCTGATACTGGCATTCATGCTTGTACTGCAAAGGAGTTCGGCATTGTGAATACTTACGATCTTCGTGAGGAATTCCCTGCACTGACTCTTCGTAAGACTGCTCTGAAATCCTGTATGGATGAGATCCTTTGGATTTATCAGAAAAAAGACAATAACGTCCATAATCTGAAGTCTCACATTTGGGATGAATGGGCAGATGGATCTGGTTCCATTGGTAAGGCGTATGGATACCAGATTGGCCAGAAGTATAAGCATCACAAAGCCGTCATGGATGAAACCGGTGCTTATCCGGAAGGAACTGTTTTTGCTAAGAATGGCAATCCTTATGTTATGATGGATCAGATGGATGCAGTTCTTTATGATCTGAAGCATGATCCATATTCTCGTCGTATTATGACGAATACGTATAACTTCAATGATCTTTCTGAAATGGGTCTGTATCCTTGTGCATATTCCACTACTTGGAATGTGACGGATGAACCCTGGGGTGATAAACCTGTTTTGAATATGATTCTGAATCAACGTAGCTCTGATACTCTGGTTGCAAATAACTGGAATGTGTGCCAGTATGCTATTCTACTGATGATGGTCGCTCAGGTTTCTGATATGATTCCTGGTAAGCTGGTTCATGTGATTGCAGATTCGCATATTTATGATCGTCACTTTGAACTGGTTAAGGAACTTATTAGCAGAAAACCATATGCTGCTCCTAAGGTTACTCTTGATCCTGATATTAAGAACTTCTATGACTTCACAACAGATTCTCTGATTGTGGAGAATTATGAAACTCATCCTCAGATTAAGAATATTCCTGTAGCTGTTTAAATACAAAAAAGAAGGTAGTACGAAATCTTTATCGTACTACCTTCTTTTTCGTCATTTAGATGAGTTCATGAATTCGGTAAACTTTTTGCAGAGGGTTATCAGTACTTTCTTCAGTGATGAAGAGAGTAATCTCATCATCGTCCTTATTGAAGTACCGGATGTACTGCTGAGGGTATTCCTTCGTATTGTACTTAACGAAGTCGTTGTAAGCCATAACGTCTTTCGCGCCAAAGCACTTCAGTGCAAACACAATCTGCTCGACAGAGTAGAAACGAAAGTTCATAATACGGCTCACGTGGTCAATGTCCATAGGCTCAATCACAAACTTCAGAATAGTGTTGCTAGAGATACTGCTCTGGTTGAGTGTGAGTTGAATCATCTTTTGAACAGGACATCCAGTGATTCTGTAGCAGTTGGGAAGCTCAGGGATTGGTTTCAGAACAAGACTCATCACGGACTTGATGCTAATGCTGTCAGTGATTTCATTGAGATCAAAGCTGCAATCCTTGGAAATCATAGGACGATAAATCCAATGACCCATGGTAATCTCATCAGCGACAATCAATACATCTGAGATGATTTCAATATCTCTAGTGTTTGCATAGCGGATCAGATCATCAAATACCTTATTTTCTGATTCTGCCGCATTACCGACATAGAAAATGTCAGGGCGCTCATTGCTGGCGCAAGCACCGAAGAATTTCATGAAGTTACATGCTTCATCGAAGTTATCGAAGTAGCAGTCACTCAAATTCTGAATGACTTCAACTTCGTTATCTTCATAATGGACGATTCGCCCATCGTGACGAAGATAGTAATTTACTACTCCAGGAATGAAGTAGTAGATATCACCAGTCGCTTCGTTGACTGTAAAGTCAGTACCGCGCATGATTTTATCTTTCATAAATTCGTCCATAGATAGAACTCCTTGTTATCGAAACATCTTGTAGATGTCCTTCAGGTTTTCGAAGACATAGCCTTCAACGAGCGTGACAGAATCGTCATTGGGAACATTGCGGAAGACATACAGAGCATAACTGATTTCCTTTGTCTTATACAGAACCAGATCCATCTGCTCGGCAGCATGCCCAGCACTAACGCCGTTGATGTTTTCGATTTTCTCAAAAGTGATGACGGCAGGAGACTTCTCATCCTGAGCGCACTGCATGATGTACAGAAGCATTGCAGTAAGGTCTCCAGTGGAAGAGTAATGGTAATCACTGATGCGAGTGATCGCATTTGGATCAGCAATGTGACGAATGGTTTTCACATCGGTATAGTCCTTGGTGATTTGGTCGTACTCATAGCCTTCCAAAATGGTATGAGCATGGTCTTCGGTCTTGTATGCGATGACACCGTCGCAAACACTGTAACGAGTGGCAGGATCAACCTTCATGTTTGTGACTTCATCGTGATCATCGTCGTCGCCGTAGACAACAGTGGAATCACCAGGAAGAGCAGCATACTTTCCGGTTTTACGATCTTTCACAAGCGCAATGCATTCTGCAGGCTCGCCAGTGAGATTCAGAACCTTGTTGCTGAAGTTGTCATTCATGTGATGATCATCGGTGCGGCATCCATCGAGATACAGCATGTACTCAAACTCGCGAGGGAAATAGTCGAATGCTTCGAAGAAGCATTTCGCTTCATCGATATCTTCAAAACGAAGATCGAAGACACTTCTGACAGGATCAGGAAGCGTTTTGATATCGGCGCTGTTCGGATAGATTGCAGGTGCTTTGCTCAGGGGATAGACGTCTTCTTTGTAGATGAAGTAGCTATCGCATCCATTGATACGATATGTGTGCTCCTTACCATCTGCGGTGTCGTGAGTCAAGCAATTCAGGTTAGCCATAGTTATTACCTCCTAAGTAATATAAGCTAGTTGACAGTTACTCGTACTTCACTGTCATCACATATATAATATATAATCGAGATAGCAGATTAAAATAACCTGCTATCTCGATCTTTTACCCAAGAATAAGGGCACTATTTCTTGAATCAATATATTTGATATTGAAGACTTTTTCACCATTTGGATGTGTATCTTCAGCGACCATATAATTCCAGATGGTTTTCTTTTCATAATTCGATACAGTCCAGATACGATGTGTGATGACGTTGTCGATACTCTTTGTGCATTCAATGACGGTATAGTTTTCTCCTAGATACTCATGTACCACGTCGATGAATGTTTTTAAACTTGAATAAGGATACCGTGTAATAGAAATTTCTACAGAATAAAGCTGACTAGAGATTTCTTTACCAACGATCGTCCCATCTTCATAAATTCGAAGAATTTGATAGATATTATGCCATTTATCGGAAACGATATTAGTGAACTTATCAAGCTCTTTATGATTCTTTGGAACAATAGCATTTGCAATTGGATAATGACTTTCACATACCGGATATACATGATATACTCCATCCACTTCCATTAAGTAGATTCCGGTCACTGTATACGGGGTATATTTGCAAAGACTATCAAATGCTCCTGTAAAGAGGTTCGTAGATTCGTTTACATTAATGACCTTTCCTTTATGAGAATCAAAGATATACTCATCTTCTTTAATTTTAGATGTGCTACGTCCTACTAAGAAGCAGATAACCTTTGCAGCATTTTCAAATGAAGTGAATTCCATTTGTTGGAAGTTGTCAATAAACTTCCAAGTGCCATTTTTCATGACTCTGATTACAGATGAACTTCCAAATGATGAATAGTAGCCATCTGTATTTCCATTGATTAGTACGCCACGTTTGGTTGGAGTGATTCCCTCGATTATTTCATCGGTTCTCGTAATATCGACAAAGCAACCATGCCTACCGTCACAGAGTATTCTTGCAGTAAAATTGAAATCGCCATTGATGAATTTATACTCATTGGCAATTCTCTGATAGGAATCCTTTTCATAACGATTCTCTTGAGTAACAGAATGAGTGGCTTCTGCAAGTTTCATCAATGCTTCAAATCCTTCTTCTCTGTCATCAAAGATCATGTCTTCGAAAGGATTCCATTCAGTGATCTGATTTACGATGTCAACTGTTCCATTTCCATCTTCATCAAATTCATCTGCAGAATATTCAAATTGGATAAGCTTGTCATTGTCGTATACAAATTTCAAATGTGGTGTTACTATCTCATATTTCAAATTATACATCATGAGTTCCCTCCCATAGGAATTGTGTATAAATAATTGTCTTGGTGACATAAGAGCCAAAAAAAAAACGTTTTCTTAACAATCAACCTTAATAAAGAAAGGGGAAATTATTCATGGATTACATGAAATTGAAACTTGCAATCTATGAGAGCTATGGCAACGGCGAACTTACCAGTGAAGCATGCTCTCATCTGATTGATAACTTGGATGTGAAATATGGTGAAAGCATTGCTGAAGAAGCAGCTAACGCAGAAAATGATTTCATCAATGCTTCTCTGAATGTGTTTACTGAAAGTGCTGGCGAGGAAGCACTTACTGAAGCAGCAAAGGATTTTGGCGCAAAGATTAAGGCTGCTTGGGAGAAGTTTAAGGCGTGGGTTAAGAAGATTATTGACAAAATCCTTAATCTTGGTAAAGGAAAAGTTAATAAAGATACTAAGATTGCTGTTCCGAAGGAAGCACTCACTGCTCAGAAAAATGGTTTAAAAGCAATAGATAAACTTAAGAGTGCAAAGAATCCGGCTGCTGTTGCTGCAGCTATTGCTGGTATCGTGACAGCAACCGCAGCAATTATTAAATGTAAAGATTTAAAGAAGTCTCTTGATAAACAAACTATCGAGTATGAGAAGTTTAAAGAGGATCAGGCAAATCTTATTAATAAGATGAAAGAAGCTGCAGAAGTAGCCCATAAGCAATATGAATATGGTATCAATGCAGTAACCCAGCATAAGAATGAAGAATTATCTTCAGCAAACAATAAAATTGCAGCTTACAAGCAAATAATTGATGACCTAGAAAAAGAATTTAAGCAAGTAAATTCTGAATTAAGTGAAACAAGATCAAAACTTGATTCAGCTGGACTAAATATCGATGACTTAAATGACGAGTTGAATTATAGAACGCAGAAGTATGATAAGTTGAAAGAAAAATCCAGAAAAGATGCTAATGATTATGAGGACCAGATATATAGTCTTAAAGATGAAATATCTGATCTTGAGCAGAAATTAAAAGACGCTGTATCGTATTCTACAACGCTAAAAAATGCATTGCAGAAAGCAAATAAAGAATCGATGGATGCTGGATCTAAAGCGGCGTCGTTACGAGCTCAACTTTCTTCTGCTAAAAAGACTATTCAAGATAAGGGAGCTGAATCTGCAAAATATGCCGCATTATATGATACGTGCAACGCTAATCTGAGAAGAAGCCAAGATCAAGTTCGAGATCTTCAATCCAAGTTGAATAAAGCAAAATCGGAAATTGCAAAATTGAATGACGCAAACCCGACACGAAACTCAAATGGCGAAGTTGTTTCAAACAGTCAGATTCTTAGTGCTGCAACAAAATTTATTAATGCTGTCTCTTCTACAACCACCGCACTGCTTCCTGCAATTTCTACAAAATCTGCAGATGAGATGAACGCAATCATTAATTCTGATGATTCTACTGACGTTAAAAAAGATATCCATCTTAATCTTGATGATTTTTCACATACCTATACTTATATGGATAATGCTATCAGTAATATAGAGAAAGCCAATGATAATGGCGAAACTCCGAATGCAACCATTAAAGTGTATATTAAACGTCTTCTGGCTAGTGCTGTCAATACTCCATATAGTATTCGTAAAAAACTTGAAACTAGGCTGGCTGATACAGAAAAGGATGCTACAAACAGAAGAGGGATACGTTTTGATTTAAATCAGGATCTGCGAGGATATGATTTAGATACTCCCGATGGCATTAGAAAGTTTGTGAATGACATCAAAAATAAGTCTGGCGTATTTAAACGCTTGATCGATGACGCTAACGATGATGTAAAAATGTATACAGATCTTTGCGTTAGGTATAAAGCTAAGCTTGATGGTAATTTTCCTGATAAGCTTGATATGACTTCCTATAATAATTCACTTGCTGATTATAAAAAGGCATTAACAAGTTTTACACTTGCTGAAGCTACTATAGATGAACTGAATATGATGAAATACCGGGTTAAAAGAAAATTAAAAAAGTCTAATTAATCCATAAAATACCTGAGAGTATACGATTCATTCTATACTCTCAGGTATTTTTAAGTCTTACATTATTCAAAAAAAAACAAATTCCTAACGTATCCAAATTAAGAAAGGGGATAAATAACATGAATTTCAATGAAATGAAACTTGCTATTTACGAGAGCTATACCGATGGCGAGATCTCAAAGGCAACATGTGATAAGCTCATTTCGTCTCTCGATAGCAGGATGGGTAATATCTGCGTTAAAGAAATGGTAAATGCAGAAAATGAATTCATTCATGCATCGATCAGCGTTGTGAATGAAAGCGCTGATTATGATTATCTCACTGAAGCTGCTAAGACGTTTAGTGAGAAGGTTAAGGCAGCATGGAAGAAGTTCAAGGATTGGATCAAGTCAATTATTGATAAGCTCTTCCATCGCAAGGATAATAAGCATAATGGAAATGGAAAGCTTCAGCTTCCTCAGGGTATGATGGCTGCATTGAATACTATGAAGGCTAAGGTTGTTCCTCTGCTTCATAGTAAGGGTGCTAAGATCGCCGGTATTGTTGTCGGTATCATTGCGGCAAATAGGGTTCTTAAAGCACTTCTTGTTCGTTATTATACGAACAAGGTGTCGAAATATTTTGAAAATGTTGATCCGGAAGAGTTTGAGAAGGCATGTAATGACATCATGCAGAATATGTATCAGGCAACTGAAAATATGTCGAATCAGTTTTCCACCGAAAACGGCAGTGAGGAGGGTATGCCCTCACAGTCAGAAGTCATGAGTGCTATGCGTGAAGGCATCTCTACAATGCAGCAGGTGTTTAATAAGGGTATGGATAACCCTGACGTTAATAAGTGAGTAAGAAAATCAACTAGGATAATCATTATAGATTTATCCTAGTTGATTTTTTATTTACTTCGTAAAGTATTTTCTTTCTCCAGGCACGATAGATTTTTTACCATTCTCATCAGGAACAACTGTATCAGGCATGTCTTTATATACCATAGCTTTTCCCGACCCATAATTAAATTCGATTCCGTCAGCATTTTCCCGTTCTTTTATCTTAATTAATTTATTATATTTCTGTCGTGCACAGAATCTAATTAACGGGGATGCCGCTTTCATAAATTCTTTCTTATCCTCTTCTGGAAGATTAGGATTATCCAATTTAGCAGCGAGTTCATTAATTTCCATGGGGATAGAAATGAACAGCTTTGAGACTACGGGGAGTACTACTTTTTTGCTAGCTGCATTAATAATCATATTCGATGCGATAATAATACCACCAGCATGAATTAAATCTGCAACAAGCGTACCAAGAACATCGCATGATTGTGCGAAAATTGATTTTTCACCAAGTTTATTAATGCGCTTGTCCATTTCATCTCTACTAAGCACAAATTGATTTCCTTTATTGATATTATTGCCCATTTTAAGAAGATGGTTTTGGATTTTCTGAAGAATATTCCACGACTCTGCATTTACACGAATTTCCATCTTGTTGTCAGAGGCTTTATTTTTACTAAAGAAACCCTTAATTTTATTAATGACATCTTTAATAAATTTCTTGAACTTCTCCCAAGCTGCTTTTACCTTAGCGCTAATACCTTCGGCTTTCTTTTCAAAGAAAGCCACATCAATATTACCAGCTGCATAATCCATAGCAGTTTCAATAAAAGAATTCTCAGCTTCAGTAATCTCTTCATCAGCAGCAAGGTAAACCGCTTCAGAAATATCAGTTTCATCAACATCACCAATGATATTCTCAACGCCTTCGATGTTAATATCGCCGTGGTTATATGCTTCATAAATGAATGCTTTTAATTCGCTATTCATGATGTATCTCCTTTCAATATGAGAGTTTTAAGCATTACGAATTTGTTTTTTTTTTGACAAATATGAGAGGTTTAGTATTGAAAGAATACTAAACCTCTCATACTAATTTTACATCATACCATACATATACGGATTCATACCACCACTTGCAGCAAGACTCATGGACATATTCGCAGCATTAATTGACTGCCGCATAGCCATATCATTTGCCTGCTGAATTGACTGGCGCTGTACTTCATCATGCAAATTTTGCATAGCAGTATTAGCACCAGCTCCGAAACTGAGTCCATACACCGTATTATCAATTGATGTGGACTTATTTGAAATACCACGAATAGATTTCATGATCTTATTTTTCATGGTACTAGATGCAGATTCTGCATTTGATGTGATTTTATCACAGTACTTATGAATCTTTTCATCAAGATCATGAATTTTCTTTGCCGATACATTGATTTTCTTTTTGCTATCTTTCTTTTTCTGCATAGCAAAATTATCTTCAGCTTCACAGACATATTCAACGATCATCCAATCGTATGAATCGTCACCTCTAAATTTCTTAGAAGATGCTCTACTCAGATCGGAAGCACATTGCTGCATTGCTTTGTATTTCCATTCATGAATGGAAATATCAGTATCCTTAGGAGAATTTCCGGTAATCTTGCAAATAAGACCTTTGAGCCATTTCTTGAAGGTTTCCCAAGCATCCTTAATTTTATCAGCAAAAGATTTTGCCTCTGCTTCAAAGATTTCCTGAGAAACTTCGCCAGTACTGTACTTGATAGCAGTTTCCATGAAAGAAGATTCTGCATTATCTACAGATTCAAATACAGTATCAAGTTTATCGTTAATGGAAGCTTTTTCAAATGAATTAATTAAACGAATAGCTGTGTCTTTAGAAATCTCGCCATTTGAATAGCTTTCATAAATGGCAAGTTTCATTTCACTCATGCTCATGTTATCTCCTCCTATCAGGTCACATAGCCCATGGAATATGCAAGACCGACTTCGTCATTGTAGTATCGAAGATTAAACCCTTTCAACTTCTTACCTTCATATGTGGCATTATTAAGAAAATTACTAATAGTCGGATTAATTTTATTAACCACATAATAGTTATCTTCTTTACCTTGTCTACTTGCATTCATACCAAGATAAGCAAGGCCATCAATTTTAGCGCCACTCGGAGTTATCATTTTGATACTCATATCATAGTCGGGCTGGTTATCTTTTAATCTGACACCAATCAAAACTTCAGAAATATCGCCTTTTGTAACATACTTACCGATAATATCCCAGAGCTTCTGACCAAATTCACCAGAGCCTTTAACCTTTTCATTATCACGCTCTTTTTTGATAAGATTGTGAAGTTTCAAAGCTTTGATAGGATGGAAGCTTTCAGAATATACTTCTTCAGTACTTTCATTCATAGGCTTACCGAAAATTGATTGCTTACCAAATGTACATGAATAACCAGGTTCTTCAGTACCATGATTCGTAAATCGAATTACAGCATCGTTATATTTCTTTGTGAAAGGCATTGATTTATGATGACGATAGATTGCAGATGCGATAGCCATAGTACCTTCCGGATTACTCTTCTGATCGAAAGTAAGCTTCTGATCATTTTTATCAATCATCACGAATTTAAATGCGGGCTTTTCTTTATTAAGGTCGGCTGCATAAACAGAAATCTTCTTCCACCCACTAGGAAGATTAAGATGTCTTAATGATGTCCAAATCTCAGCCATCATAGCAACTACGCCTTTTGTTTCATAGCCACTATATGTCTTATAGCGGTTACTAAGATCAAGAATCTTAAGAGATTCCATCATGAAGTCTGCTGTAATGAGATCTTCACGATATGCTTCAAATAAAGCATCTGTTAAATTTGACATGATACCACCTCTCATTACCACAAACGTCTACGGCCGAAACGCTCAGGATGCTCTTCACGTTCAACCTCTTCTTCAGCCTCTTTAATTTCTTTATTTATCTGCTCGAGATATCTTAGATAGCACCTATATGCTACCCAATATTCGCCGGCTTTTTCTGCTTTTGCAATCTCGCCAGGCCAAATTGATGTAAGTGACAGAAGAACAGATTTTCCAAGACGGCCTTTACGAATGTTAAATCCATCCAGTTTATCTGTAGCACGCTTAAGTTCGGCTTTAATATCAGGAATCTTTTTCTTAGCTTCCTCATTCATTTTAGCCTGTTGCTCGGCTTTTGCTGCTTCGTATTTCTTCATAGCAGCATTCTTATATTTTTCCAGATCTTTAGCTTCCTGCTTTTTCTTAGCATCGGCAATCTGCTTTGCTTTTGTTTCGTCGTCAATAGTCTTCGTTGACTTCTGAGGAAGTGCAATAACAGTAGTCGCTTCGAGTGCGCGAGTAGCTTGAGTTGCAATCCCCATGAAATAAGAAGGAGTCATCTGCTTAATTTTTGCGTTCGCAGCGTCTCTTTCTGAAGTAAGATCAGCCTCACGCTTCTTAGCAGCAGCCTTTGCGTCATCCAACTTTTTCTTGGTTTCAGCAAGTTCTTTCTTGAGTGAATCAATCTTTTTATCAGATTTATCAACCATCGCATATGCTGAATTTACTTCATTCCTTAAACTACGAGACTTTTTCATTTCTTCGACAATAGAGTCATTCAGCTCTTTAATAGTTTTTTCAAGAGCACGAATAGACGCATCTTTTGTGTCTGACTCTTTATTCAATGCTTGGATGTCTTGAAGATATTTTGACGCTGTGTCAGTCGCATCCTGAAGATCCTGAATGAGCTTCTTATTCTCATCGCAGATTTTGGCATAATCTTCTTTGGAACCTTGAAGTTGTCCAGCAAGATCTTCATTCTTAACTTTGAGTTTATTATATTTCTTAACAGCAACAGTTGCACCAGCAATAGCAGCAAGTGCAGCAGCTACTTCAGCAACAGTACGTGCTGATTTAAGTTTAGAAATTGCTTTGGACATATTGTCCATAGCACCCTTCAGCTTAGGGTGTGCGACAACCGCAGTTCCTTCACCCTGCTTCTTACGGCCAAGAATCTTATCGATGATGGTCTTAACCCAAGCTTTGAATTTATTCCAAAGTGCTTTTACCTTATCACCAAACGTCTTGGCTGCTTCAGTAAGAACATCGATGCCTGTACTTTCTGTGACAATAGAAAGACTCGCGTTGATGAATTCATTTTCGGCATCAGCCATCTCACTTACGATAGAATCTGCCAACGCATTATCAACTCTATCGATCAGTGCGTTTGCTGCTTCAAAGGTGATCTCGTTATTGGAATAGCTCTCGTAAATTGAGAGTTTAATCTGATTATAATTCACGTTAATTTCTCCTTTCAATATTAGGATAGATCGTTATGGAAACGTTTTTTTTGACAAGTATAGAGAGCTTGAGAATTATTCACATCTCAAGCTCTCTATATTATTTTTCAATGAATAGACGACTCATTCATGAATGAATTACTACTCTCAACAAAAAGCCTATTCATAGGTCCGTTAAATCCAGCAGGATTAATCTGCTTAGACACAGGCTTCTTTCCATTGATATAGTGATTCATGACAACCAATGTATCGATTTTATGGTATTTATCTACGTTTCCATAGAAAATAAATCCATCATAAGTTCGATCGTTTGAATATGGAATACAATGACCAACAAGGTCAACCAGCTCACCAAACATCACGTACAATGGCTGATTCCATTTTGATGGATAGTTTGCATTAATTTCATCAGTACCAATAGTACTGATTGTATCTTCATAGTCTCCTTCATATGTAAATTGATCGTAATATGCAGTTCCTCTAAATCGTTCTCTATTTTTAAATGATGCAGGAAGATTATAGAGTTTACTGGGAAGGAAAGTTCTTTGAACTGAAATGCAGAAATTTTTGCAATCGACAATTTTTGCCATAGACTGGATATATCCTTTCGCCATACCAATAACAGACATTGGCAAGCGATCATTTTTTAAAATTGGAATGCTATAATAGATACCTTCAAGCAAAGTATTTGCTTCATGAGATGTAATAACATCATCATTGCATGCTTCAAGAGTAGCATTCTGTAAATTCGTCATGCTATTTATATTTTCCTTTCTTATTCGTAGTTTAGTACGTTAATTTGGTGTTTTCAGATAATAATCTTTATCGTATGCTCATCATCAAGCGTTTCAGCCCCCTGATAAATACGGTGTATTAAGTTCTTTTTGAGATCATTGATATCACCTTGCTCTGTAGGAAGCGCGTAATACTTTATATAAGAAGGAGAGATAACATGCCTAGTACCTAAGTGGTTTCTTGGATCATAGAGAACTTCAATCCAGGCATCCTTATTCTGTTCAATTAGTGTATCAGAAACATTCATCTCATTAGAGATATCTACATTAATCGGACATACTTTCCACAATATGGAACTTGGAATAGAATTAGAAGCATATCGGAATGCTGCTGCTTCTTCAGTAAAGGTTTTATCATCTATCCACACGGAATAGTTATTTCTACATACGATAGCATAAATTTTCATAAGTCGGTTACCACCTTTATATATTCACTGGAATCAAGTTTTAGCTTCTTGACAAAAGTACCTACATGGTGGACAAGTCCAACTTTCTCATTTGATGTGTAATACACGCAAAGTTCCAATTCATCAACTTCGAAGTATTTACCAACTTCATTAATGGGTCTATGCATTTTATCATCTGGACGATCATTGAGTTCATCTTTGATCTCATAGAGAGCGTGGATAACAGCAGACTTATTAAGATAAATAGGTCCTCTAATATGGTAATTAGCACAAGTACCATAGCAAATAACATAAGCTTTCATAATTATTCTACCTCCAATTCTTTAATCCATGTTTCAACGATACGAGAAACACGATTCATATAGTTGATGTATTCATAATAAATGGTGCCATTCGTTTCATCAACTTTATACATTCGAATACGCTGCTCTGGATATGATGATTGTCTGCACCATGCATTATATTTATCACATAATAAATACAAATGCGCAATCGCTTTTTCTCTACTAGAATAAGAAATAGGTTCAAGCTCAACATCAGGATTTGATGTATAAGCAGAAATAATAGCATAAACTGTCATATTATTGAACCTCCAATTCACGAATCCATGCTATAGTAATCCAATGCTTAAGATTAGGATAATCTTTATATTTTATTGGGTAAAATATCGTCTCGGTCTTTTCATCAACTTCATACGGCTCATGCAAATCAACAGCCGGTATATGACCATTACGCATTTCTTCATTATAATAATCACAAAGTTTATGAAGACGATTGATTGCTTCATTATGATCAAAATAAGATGATTCTATCTCAAGACCAATATTATTAATCAAAGTAACTACAGAATAAACCTTTGTCATGGTAAACACTTCCTTTCATATTTAACAGTCTGCTATGATATACAAAAATAAGCACACAAGCCGGATATAAAAATCACAGCTTGTGTGCTTATTTTTGTATTTCTTGCTTAGTTAGATGAAAAAAGCTTCCTTTCAAGAGCGAAAAGGTTGTCGGCTTCTTCTTTACCGATTCTTCAAATAAAAAATGTAAGCACATGAACTATTTGTGGTGGTAGTTCATGTGCTTACATTTAGCATTTCTTAATTAAATTTGTTAGTTTGATGGTTGGTTGATTATGGAGTTTTTAGGTTATTGATAGTGGTAGATATCAATAATCCTTGCCAGTGATTTCCTTGAAGTCATCCTTCGTGATCAGGCCCTTACGGACATAAACACGCAGCATGGGTTCAGTAATACGATTGTGATCCCAGCGATCCTGGAGGCGCTCCTTCTGAGTCATAGCAGCCATAGTAAGTTACCTTCCTTTCTTTATTCTCTGTTAGGATGCGGAAGTATCAGCATCGGGCAGATTCTGTGCTGCAATATCTTCCAGAGAATCGGCAATACGAGTCTGATCAGAGACAGTCTCGACAACAGGGGGATTGTCTTCAAACTCCTCGATCTTAGCCAGAATCTCTTCATCGGTGGTGCAACCAGAAAGGTCGCAGCCTCGCTTCTTAGCCTGCTCCACATAGTCATCAAAAACCAGTGCAACAGAACCGTTGATAACGCCACCGCCGACGATCATCTTAGTCATACGACCCCAGGGGAACTTATCCAGCCATTCCTTGGCAGTGAAAGTAGCACCAGAGGGAGTGATGACATCGGACTTACCATCGTAAATTGCATAACGAGCCATAATGAAATCTCCTTTATAGTAAATTGGTAAATGGAAAACCCATTACAGAAGTGTACTGCAATGGAAAATGTTACTAATATGTGTGATGGATAG
>ERZ1034844.503-NODE-503-length-21385-cov-3.610080_pt1 | contig 21385 bp, 18 predicted proteins | sample MGYA00520594_ERZ1034844 | MGnify/ENA primary metagenome ERZ1034844 (study PRJEB33766, sample SAMN09781733) | gut metagenome | biome: gut microbiome | host: Homo sapiens | place: Madagascar | study: EMG produced TPA metagenomics assembly of the PRJNA485056 data set... | reverse complement strand
CGCCGTATGCCCTGCCCAGTGCGCCGGAAGCAACTCCTCTGGCAACAATGGGTCTTTAAGGACGACACGGCGATAAAAATGGATCAGTAAAAGCTGAATATGAAATGCACGCTCCGGGGTTAACTCGTCTGCTGCCTCTTTTAACAGCGGCACCAGCGGGCGGAATGACTGAATAAAGGTTTCGTACATGGCATTTTGTTCAGTTAAATGCCAGCACTCTTCCACTCTGGCACGCAGTGCTGCACGAGAAAGCGCCAGTGGTATTTGCGCTTCAAAACAAATCACGTTATCCGCCACCCCCGCTTCATGCAAAAGTGTCTGTACATCCGCCAGTTTTTGCGACGGCGATGCCATCAGGCTGGGTGCCAGTGCGCCAAAACCTTGCCAGATCAACTGCTTTTTGACATCAGCCAGCGTTGATTTATCTAAACCTTCCGAGAGCAACAGGAGCCATTTACCATCCCATGCAGGTTGCTCTGCGCGATAAATTTTACTTTCTGCCCGTCGCGTCAGGCGCAAGCCTTTATCACTGAGGCTATAGAAACTGCGTCGCCCGATGCGGGAAACATCCAGCCAGCCTTCTTTATTAAGACGAAACAAAGCGGTGCGCACGAAACGCTCACCAAATCCCAGCCCTTCCAGCAAAGCAGCCAGACTACCAAGCCAGATTTCACCACCACGATGGGAAAGCGAATCACCATACAGAGAGGAGATCAAAGATGTGCCACTGACCGGAACAGCGTTTACAGCATGTTGGATAAAAGTATCAAGTTTACTCATTCGCTTCAGTCTGTTGTTATTGTTGTGATTTATGAATCATAGCACAGGTCGTATCGACTTCTGGCCCTGGCGCTTTACCTCACCAGGGCCAGACGACACGTCAGGCACCAACAATATTGCGCAGATCAAACACCCGACACGCCTTGCCTTCTGAACGCGGGATACTGCCACAGTTAACGATCATCACATCGGTAGAGATCCCCACCATCGACTTAATCCGATGGCGCAGCTGGTGGCACACCTGGCAACGCTGCTCATGCGTCAATGTCAGGCTGCTTTCTTTCAACTCCACTTTCACAGAAAGTGAATCAAGATGCCCCCGGCGGTTCACCTCCAGTTGGTAATGGGGCGATAAATGTTCGAATTTGACAATCTCTTCTTCCAGTTGTGACGGGAAGACATTTACACCGCGAATGATCAACATGTCATCGCTGCGTCCGCTGATGCGATCCATGCGGCGCATAGTCCGCGCCGTTCCTGGTAACAGTCGGGTTAAATCACGCGTGCGGTAACGAATGACCGGCAATGCTTCTTTGGTCAGCGTGGTGAATAACAGTTCGCCATGTTCACCATCGGCAAGCGGTGTGCCGTCATGAGGATTAACAATTTCAGGATAGAAATGATCTTCCCAAATGGTTGGGCCGTCGGTAGTTTCCAGACACTCCATCGCCACCCCCGGCCCCATCACTTCTGACAGGCCATAAATATCCAGTGCGGTGATCCCCAGACGCCGTTCAATCTCTTTACGCATGGCCTGTGTCCACGGCTCAGCACCAAACACTCCAACCCGCAGCGAGCAACCGCTGGCATCACCGCCCAACTGCCGCTCCAGCTCTTCAATCAGGTTAAGGCAATAAGATGGCGTAACCATGATCATATCTGGTTGAAAATCGCGGATCAGTTGCGCTTGTTTTTCCGTCTGCCCACCAGACATCGGGATCACCGTAGCGCCCAGACGTTCGGCACCATAGTGCGCGCCCAGCCCACCAGTAAACAGGCCGTAACCATAGGCAACATGAATTTTGTCTTTGGGCGTGCCACCTGCCGCACGCAAGGAACGCGCTACAATATTGGCCCAGTTATCAATATCGTTTTGCGTATAGCCGACAACTGTCGGTTTACCTGTGGTTCCCGAAGAAGCATGAATGCGCACCACTTGTTCCATCGGCACGGCAAAGGTGTCGAAGGGATAGTTGTCGCGCAGATCCTGTTTGGTGGTACAGGGAAATTTACGCAGATCTGAAAGTTCCCTGAAATCATCAGGATGTACGCCTGCTGCGTCAAATTTGCGCCGATACATCGGGACATTTTCATACGCGTGTTTGAGCGTCCATTTCAGACGTTGTGTTTGCAACGCCTGTAACTCATCAACAGACGCGGTTTCAATCGGGTCAAGCTTTGTATTGGTTATCATTGTAGGGTACTCGCAGGTTGATATGCTCAAACACGCTCCAGAATCATGGCGATGCCCTGACCGACACCGATGCACATGGTGCACAATGCGTAACGACCGTTACGCCGATGCAGCTCATGGCTGGCAGCCAGTGCCAGGCGGGCACCACTCATTCCCAACGGATGGCCTAAGGCGATAGCGCCTCCGTTGGGGTTAACATGTGGGGCATCATCAGGCAGCCCCAATTCGCGTAGTACACCCAACGCCTGGGCCGCGAACGCTTCGTTCAGTTCAATCACGTCCATATCGTGAATACTCAGCCCCGCGCGTTCCAGCACCCGGCGAGTTGCAGGCACCGGACCAAGCCCCATCAGGCGCGGTTCCACCCCGGCGGTTGCCATGGCTACGATTCGCGCCCGCGGTGTCAGTCCTTGCGCTGCTGCCATCTGTTCACTGGCAATAATCAACGCAGCGGCTCCGTCATTCACCCCGGAGGCATTGCCTGCGGTAATCACCCCATTGGCACGAAATGGTGCTTTTAACCCACGTAACTGTTCCAGCGTCGTTTCCGGGCGCAGATGCTCATCATGTTGTATTTCTGTTACAACGCCTTTCTTGTTTTTCAACACAACCGGAACAATCTCCTCAGCCAGAATGCCTGAGGATTGCGCTTTTGCCGTACGTTGCTGACTGCGTAGCGCAAAACTATCTTGATCTTCTCGCGATATTTTTAACAGTTCAGCTACATTCTCTGCCGTTTCCGGCATGCTGTCAGTTCCAAATTGTTGAGCCATGAGCGGGTTCACAAATCGCCAGCCAATAGTGGTATCAAACATCTCAGCCTGACGAGAAAATGCACTGGTTGCCTTGCCCATAACAAACGGTGCCCGAGACATTGACTCCACGCCACCAGCGATCAGCAAATCGCCATCGCCCGCTTTAATCGCCCGTGCGGCGAACCCCAGTGCGTCCAGCCCGGAACCACACAAGCGGTTAATGGTTGTGCCGGAAACACTCTGCGGCAGCCCCGCCAGTAACGTCGCCATCCGGGCTACGTTACGGTTGTCTTCTCCCGCCTGATTAGCACAGCCGAGGATCACATCATCGATACACTCCGCATCGAGACGCGGGTTTCGCACCAGCAGCTCCCGCAAAGGGATAGCAGCCAGATCGTCAGCCCGAACACCTGATAATGCCCCACCATAGCGGCCAATTGGCGTACGAATTCCGTCACAGATAAAGGCTTCACGCATCAGGCTTCTCCTGTAATGGTGCCGCCGATGCGGTGAGATTTACCGCGAAACAGCGCAACCGTTTTTTGTTGTTGGTTAACAATTTCGATGTCGTAAACACCGGTTTGCTTGCCCTGATGACGTACCTGCGCAGTAGCAGTTAAGGTGTCTCCGGCAAAGCCTGGACGCAAAAAATCAATCGTGCAGGCAGAAGCGACGGCTGCCAGCCCCTGGCTATTGCAGGCGTAGGCAAAGGCAGTATCAGCCAGTGAAAATAGCTGCCCGCCGTGGCAACTTTGATGACCGTTAAGCATTTGTGCAGTGACGGTCATGGTCACTACAGCAAAGCCTTCATCCATTGAGATAATGTCGATGCCAAGCGCTTTGGCGCAGGCATCGTTCTCATACATTGCATGGGCATTTTGCCAGGCCTTATGACTCATAACCGCTCTCCAGAAGCGCTCGTTGGCGCAGCAATGAACATGGGCGATAGCGTTCTTCGCCATAGTGATGTTGTAGATTTTCCAAGAGCCTTAATATTCGCTGCCAGCCAAGTTGCGCTCCCCAGGCAAGCGGGCCATATGGATAATTCACCCCAAGACGCATGGCGGTATCGATATCCTGTTCAGAGGCCACGCCTTTTTGCAGCGCATCAAGGGCTTCATTGATGATCATTGCTACCGTTCGCCAAATCAGCATTCCTGGGTAATCTGCAATTTGCAGCACTGTTTTGCCCTGCTGTTGCAGGTAATAAATGGCCTTGCGGGTCGCTGAGTCCGGGTTCACCGCTGCCGCAGCAATGGTCACCACCTTGCCCGCCATTTTGTCGACCACTACCACCGGGCGTGCCAGTCGTATTGCCAGCGCCTGTGCCGTCTCGCCTTGTGTCTCAATCAATAAAACATCGTCAATTTCCGTGACGCCGTCACTTTTCTTTTCTACTTTCATTGGGCTAAAACTGTCGCTTACCGCTTCCAGGCCAACAACTGCCTCACGTTCCGCGCGCCAGTCGTACACGCCCAGCCCACTTTTCTTGCCCAACCGTCCACCAATCACCAGTTCCTGTTGCACCAGCGAAGGTAAAAAACGACGCTCCTGCCAGAAAGCGTTAAACACCGAACAGGTGACAGCAAAATTGACGTCCTGACCAATCAGATCGGTTAATTCCAGCGGCCCCATCGGGAAACCAGCGCCATCGCGAAGTGCAGCGTCAATCACTTCTGGTGCAGCAACCTGCTCTTCCAGTGCCCGCCAGGCCTCGGAATAATAAGGACGCGCCACACGGTTAACGATAAATCCGGGGGTCGAATGACAGCGCACTGGCTGCTTACCCCAACTCAATGTCAGTTCACACAACTGCTCGACAACTTCCGCTGCCGTTGCCAGCCCACTGACCACCTCCACCAACTTCATCACCGGTGCCGGGTTAAAAAAATGCAGCCCCGCAACACGTTCAGGATTTTTTACCTCCGCAGCAATCGCGGTTATAGAGATTGACGAAGTGTTAGTGGTCAATAGCGTTTGTGGCGGGCAAACTTCCGCCAGTTGTGCAAAGAGCGCTTTTTTAACTTCCAGACGTTCAGACGCCGCTTCAATAACCAGATTCGCTGCTGCCAGCGCGTGAATATCGGTCACCGGGATCAGGCGTTTCAATGTGCGTTCACAGGTTTCAGCAGTCAGTTTTCCCCGCGTCACGCGTGAATTTAGCCGCGCGTGTATCCCGTCGATTGCGCGGGTCAGCGCTTCAGCAGAAATGTCATACAGTAAAACCTGATGTCCATGACTGGCGGCAACTTCAGCAATGCCTGCCCCCATGGTGCCGCTCCCAATCACTGCCACAGTTTGCACATTTATCATCATGCTATTTCCCCGTGAACTGCGGTGAGCGTTTAGCCAGGAACGCACTGACACCTTCACGATAATCTGCGCTCCGTCCGGCAAGTCGCTGATAGTCACGTTCCAGATCCAGTTGCGTATCGAGCGTATTGGTTTCAGCGCTATTTATCGCTTGCTTGATAAGTCCAAGACCAAATGTCGGTTGTGTCGCCAGATGCCGTGCCAGCTGTTGCGCGGTATCTGCCAGCGTTTCATCATCAACAACCTGCCAGATCATCCCCCATTCGTGCGCCTGTTCAGCACTCAGTTGATTCCCCAGCAGTGCCAGCCCCATGGCGCGCGCTCGCCCAGCAACGCGTGGCAGTAACCAGGTTCCACCGCAATCGGGTACTAAACCTAACTTACTAAACGCCATGACGAATTTTGCTGAACGGGCAGCAATAACGATGTCGCATCCCAGTGCCAGTGTTGCGCCAGCCCCTGCCGCCACGCCATTGACTGCACAGATCACCGGTTTTGGCAGTTTTGCCAGGCGACGTACCAGTGGGTTATAGAAACGTTCAACTGACATCCCTAAATCCGGTGCGGGGCCTGTGGGATCAACGTTACGATCGTTAAGATCCTGACCAGCACAAAATCCGCGCCCGGCACCTGTAAGTAACAGGCAACGGATAGTGTCGTCGCGCTCGACCTGTTTCAGGCACTCTGCCAGTTGTGCGTGCATCTCATCATTAAAACTGTTCAGGCGTTCCGGGCGGTTGAGCGTTAGTGTCATCACGCCCTTTTCTACATGACTGAGGATGAATTCCATCATTAGCGTCCTTTAAAGTCGGGCGTGCGTTTTTGCAAGAAAGCGGAGATGCCTTCATGACGATCTTCTGTTGCCGCCAGCAAGGTGAATAACTGTCGCTCCTGGGCAAGTCCGGCTTGCAAAGCCACTTCCTGCGACTGGCGCAGCGCTTGCTTTGCCGCTTGTAAGGCCAGCGGCGAGTGACGTGCCATTTTCGACGCCAGCTGTAAGGCGTATTCGAGGGTTAAATCGCTGGGGAAGACGTCGCTAACCAGCCCGGCCTGCTGTGCTTGCTGAGCGGTGATACTTTCTCCGCTCAGCACCATTTTGCTGGCTAACGATTTACCGACACTACGGATTAAACGTTGCGTTCCTCCTGCGCCTGGCATGATGCCGAGAGTGATTTCCGGCAAACCAAAACGCGCGTTCTCTCCGGCAACCACCACATCGCACAACAATGCCAGTTCGCAACCCGCACCAAGCGCGTAACCGTTGACGGCTGCGATGAGAGGTTTGTTGAAGGCCTGCAATCGCGCCCATAGCTGCGGGCGTGTATCGTTTAAGGTGGCCGCGAGATCTTTTTCTGCCATTTCGTTGAGATCGGCCCCAGCGGCAAAAAAGCGTGCATTACCGGTAATCACACAGACCGAAATGCTGCTATCGGTAGCCGCAGCTTCCAGTTCATTTACCAGTTGCGTCAGAAGGGCATTATTTAGCGCATTACGTGCGGCGGGACGGTTAAGGGTCAGCAACAATACTTGTTGCTGACGGCTGACGATCAGTTCGCTCATGCCATCCCCTTCGCGTCAAAGTCAACCACCACATCGCTGGTCAGCGGCAGTGCCTGGCAACTCAACACATAGCCTGCGGCCAGTTCATCCGGTTCCAGACTGTAATTGGTTTCCATCGCCACTTTGCCACGCAGCACTTTGCATTTGCAGGTCGCACAGACGCCGCCTTTGCAGGCATAGGGCAGATCAGCCCCCTGGCGCAATGCCGCATCGAGAATGCTTTCATCGTCGGCATTAAGCACGATTTCCCGATCCCGCCCATCCTGACGTACAGTCACTTTTTGTCCGTCACTTTGCACGTTAACGCTACGTTTGACGCGCGTGCCAGGCGTATTAAACCGCTCCAGATGAATGGTTTTATCTGGCATTCCCAGTGCTTTTAAGGCGGCTTCCGTCTCATCCATCATCGCCGCCGGACCACAAATAAATGCCTCATCATAAAGACGAAAATTAATGAGCGAGGCCCCAAGTGACTGTAATTTTTCACCGTCAATACGCCCGTGAAGCAGATCGCTGTCGAGGGTTTCCTGACTGAAAATGCACAACAACTGTAAACGCTGAGGATATTTGTCTTTCAGGTCTGCCAGTGCCTGGCGAAACATCATGCTCTGGCTGGTACGGTTACCGTAGATCAGGGTGAACTGACTTTCAGGCTCGGTTTGTAAAGTGGTGGCGATAATCGCCAGCATTGGCGTAATACCTGATCCTGCTGCAATAGCCAGATAGCGGCCCTGGCGTTCGGCCTGTGGCTGATAGCCGAAATGCCCCTGCGGCACCATGACCTCCAGCGTCATACCCTGGCGGATGTGTTCGCGGGCATAGCGGGAGAAACGTCCGCCTTCAATGGCTTTCACCGCCACACTAATTTCGCCAGGCAGATAGCTGCGGCAAATGGAGTAACAACGGCGTAATTCTTCACCATCAAAGCTGGCTTTTAAGGTCAAATGTTGACCGGGGCGAAAGCGATACGCCTCCTGCAAAGGCTGGGGCACCGCAAAGGTAATGGTCACCGCATCACGGGTTTCCGGCTCCACTTTTGCCACCGTTAAGGAATGAAACGTTGTCATGGCATCCTCAAATACATTTGAAATAATCGAAAGGTTCGCGGCAACTATCGCAGCGATACAATGCTTTGCAGGCCGTGGAACCAAATTCACTGATAAGTGTGGTATGGACGCTGGCGCAGCGCGGGCAACGTACTTCTGGCGGCAAATGGGCATGGCAACTGTGTCCGGCGGGCGGGCTAATGCCATACTGTCGCAGACGCTCACGGGCATCGGGGGTCATCCAGTCGGTGGTCCATGCCGGGTCGAGTTGCAGCACAACCTGAACGGGGGTAAACCCGTGGGTTGTCATTGCCTCACGTATCGCGCCAATCAAATGTTCCGTTGCCGGACAACCGGAATAAGTCGGCGTAAAGCCGATCACCCATCCTTCTCCCATCTGTGTCACATTACGCACCATGCCTAAATCGGTAATGGTCAGCACCGGGATCTCCGGGTCCGGGATCTGGCTGAGTAGCGCCCATATCTCATGAACCTGTGGCGGTGCAATGGTGGCCAGACGTTGCATACCCATCTCCTCTGTTACCATTGCTGACCGGGCAAGACACGCTGGAGATACTGCATTTCTGCCAGCATGGGTCCAAGGTGTTCGGTATGCAGTCCTTTTTTACCGCCAGTGCGATACGCCTGCTCTTGCGGTACGTTCAATGTGGCTTCGTTGATCCCGGCAAAAACTTCGGCTTCCCACGCTGCGCGTAAAGTGCGTGGATCAACCGCAATACCCTCTTCACTCAGTGCAATATCAATCTCGTCGGCATCGAACAGTTCGGCGGTAAAACGCCACAACTTGTTGATGGCCTGCTGCATCTTTTGCCCTGATACGTCAGTACCATTGCCCAGTCGCTCCAGCCAGCCACGACTAAAACGCAGGTGATAACGCGCTTCTTTAATTGCTTTGGCAGAAATCGCCGCCAGTTGCGGATCACGGCTTTCCATCAGACGGGTAAAGAGCGCCACATGCCATGCATCGATGAAATACTGGCGTGCAATGGTGTCGGCAAAATTGCCGTTTGGTTGTTCAACCAACAATAAGTTGCTGAACTGGCGCTCGTCTCGGGTGAAGGCCAGGGTATCTTCATCACCTTCTCCCGCTAATTCAGCGGCATACGATAAGAAGTTACGTGCCTGACCTAATAAATCGAGGCCAATGTTTGCCAGTGCGAGATCGATTTCCAGTTCCGGTGCGTGACCGCACCATTCCCCCAACCGCTGGGAGAGCACCAGACAGTTATCGCCCAGGCGCAAGGTGTAAGCCGTTAACTGATTCATTTCCGACCTCACATGTGCTCAATGCCATCAGGGATGGTGTAAAACGTTGGATGGCGATAGACCTTGCTTTCAGCCGGATCAAAAAATTCACCGCGTTCTTCCGGTTGCGAGGCAACAATTTCACTCGCCTTCACCACCCAAATTGAACATCCTTCGCTACGACGGGTGTAAGCATCACGGGCATTTTCCAGTGCCATCCGCTCATCGGCAGCATGTAAACTGCCAACATGGCGGTGTGATAAGCCCTGTTTGCCACGCACGAAAACTTCGTATAACGGCCAGTAAACATTACTCATTTTGAATCTCCTTATGCGACCTTACGGGCAAGTTGTTTTTGTGCATGGGCCAGCGCTGCTTCCCGTACCCAGGTACCTTCTTCCCAGGCTTTACGTTTGGCGTCGAGCCTCTCCTGATTACAAATTCCGCGACCGTTAATTACTTCGTTAAACTCCTGCCAGTCGATCTCACCAAAGCGGTAGTGACCGCTTTCAGTGTCAAAATGCAGATCCGGGTCAGGAACGGTCATACCGAGCATTTCAACCTGTGGAACGGTGTTATCCACGAAACGCTGGCGGAGTTCGTCGTTGGTGAAACGTTTGATTTTCCAGGCGAGACTTCTGGCGCTGTTTGGCGAGTTATCATCGTTTGGCCCGAACATCATTAAGGCTGGCCACCAGAAACGGTTAATGGCGTCTTGCAACATCTGCTTTTGAGCTTCGCTGCCCTGCGCCAGTGCCATGCAGGCTTCAAACCCCTGACGCTGGTGAAAACTCTCTTCTTTGCAGATTTTCACCATTGCTCTGGCATACGGGCCATAAGAAGTGCGGCATAACGCCACCTGATTGACGATCGCTGCGCCATCCACCAGCCAGCCGATAACACCGATATCAGCCCAACTCAATGTCGGATAATTAAAGATGGAGGAATATTTCATCCGTCCGTCGAGCATTTTTTGGTAGATGTCTTCTCTGGCGCAGCCCAGTGTTTCGGCGGCGCTATAGAGATACAGACCATGACCGGCTTCATCCTGCACTTTGGCCAACAGAATGGCTTTACGCCGCAAGGTTGGTGCGCGAGTGATCCAGTTACCTTCAGGCAACATACCAACAATCTCGGAGTGCGCATGCTGCCCAATCTGGCGGATCAGTGTCTTTCGGTAAGCATCGGGCATCCAGTCCTGCGGCTCGATAGCCGTTTCCTGGGCTATCCGTTGCTCAAAGCGTTCTTCTTGGGTCACGTCATCACCTTTACGATTCCAGTTTTCGTGAATTAATTAAAAACACGAATCACGTTGTTTTATGAAAGTTACACAATGGTTAACTAAAATCACAAATTTTGTATGCTTGAACTGTGACGGATTTCGCACCCTATTTTTATAAATCATTATTTATCAGTGCATTAATGTTTTCCGCAGTTGCTATACAGATCGCATAGTTAACATTTCGTTAAAAGAACCCTTGCTTTTTATGATTCGCGATTTAACTATTAGCAACAGAAATGTGAAACATCTGGAGAGTAGCGATGCAGCAGTTAGCCAGTTTCTTATCCGGTACCTGGCAGTCTGGCCGGGGCCGTAGCCGTTTGATTCACCACGCTATTAGCGGCGAGGCGTTATGGGAAGTGACCAGTGAAGGTCTTGATATGGCGGCTGCCCGCCAGTTTGCCATTGAAAAAGGTGCCCCCGCCCTTCGCGCTATGACCTTTATCGAACGTGCGGCGATGCTTAAAGCGGTCGCTAAACATCTGCTGAGTGAAAAAGAGCGCTTCTATGCTCTTTCTACGCAAACAGGCGCAACGCGGGCAGACAGTTGGGTTGATATTGAAGGTGGCATTGGGACGTTATTTACTTACGCCAGCCTCGGTAGCCGGGAGCTGCCTGACGATACGCTGTGGCCGGAAGATGAATTGATCCCCTTATCGAAAGAAGGTGGATTTGCCGCGCGCAATGTACTGACCTCAAAGTCAGGCGTGGCAGTGCATATTAACGCCTTTAACTTCCCCTGCTGGGGAATGCTGGAAAAGCTGGCACCAACGTGGCTGGGCGGAATGCCAGCCATCATCAAACCAGCTACCGCGACGGCCCAACTGACTCAGGCGATGGTGAAATCAATTGTCGATAGTGGTCTTGTTCCCGAAGGCGCAATTAGTCTGATCTGCGGTAGTGCGGGCGACCTTTTGGATCATCTGGACAGCCAGGATGTGGTGACTTTCACGGGGTCAGCGGCGACCGGACAGATGCTGCGAGTTCAGCCAAATATCGTCGCCAAATCTATCCCCTTCACTATGGAAGCTGATTCCCTGAACTGCTGCGTACTGGGCGAAGATGTCACCCCGGATCAACCGGAGTTTGCGCTGTTTATTCGTGAAGTTGTGCGTGAGATGACCACAAAAGCCGGGCAAAAATGTACGGCAATCCGGCGGATTATTGTGCCGCAGGCATTGGTTAATGCTGTCAGTGATGTTCTGGTTGCGCGATTACAGAAAGTCGTGGTCGGTGATCCTGCTCAGGAAGGCGTGAAAATGGGCGCACTGGTAAATGCTGAGCAGCGTGCCGATGTGCAGGAAAAAGTGAACATATTGCTGGCTGCAGGATGCGAGATTCGCCTCGGTGGTCAGGCGGATTTATCTGCTGCGGGTGCCTTCTTCCCGCCAACCTTATTGTACTGTCCGCAGCCGGATGAAACACCGGCGGTACATGCAACAGAAGCCTTTGGCCCTGTCGCAACGCTGATGCCAGCACAAAACCAGCGACATGCTCTGCAACTGGCTTGTGCAGGCGGCGGTAGCCTTGCGGGAACGCTGGTGACGGCTGATCCGCAAATTGCGCGTCAGTTTATTACCGACGCGGCACGTACGCATGGGCGAATTCAGATCCTCAATGAGGAATCGGCAAAAGAATCCACCGGGCATGGCTCCCCACTGCCACAACTGTTACATGGAGGGCCTGGTCGCGCAGGAGGCGGTGAAGAATTAGGTGGTTTACGAGCGGTGAAACATTACATGCAGCGAACCGCTGTTCAGGGTAGTCCGACGATGCTTGCCGCTATCAGTAAACAGTGGGTGCGCGGTGCGAAAGTCGAAGAAGATCGTATTCATCCGTTCCGCAAATATTTTGAGGAGCTGCAACCAGGCGACAGCCTGTTGACTCCCCGCCGCACAATGACAGAGGCCGATATTGTTAACTTTGCTTGCCTCAGCGGCGATCATTTCTATGCGCATATGGATAAGATTGCTGCTGCCGAATCTATTTTCGGTGAGCGTGTGGTGCATGGGTATTTTGTGCTTTCTGCGGCTGCGGGTCTGTTTGTCGATGCCGGTGTCGGTCCGGTCATTGCTAATTATGGGCTGGAAAACTTGCGCTTTATCGAACCCGTAAAGCCAGGCGATACCATCCAGGTGCGTCTCACCTGTAAGCGCAAGACGCTGAAAAAACAGCGTAGCGCAGAAGAAAAACCAACAGGTGTGGTGGAATGGGCGGTAGAGGTATTCAATCAGCATCAAACCCCGGTGGCGCTGTATTCAATTCTGACGCTGGTGGCCAGGCAGCACGGTGATTTTGTCGATTAATCGGTGAATGAAGGGCAACGGCGAATAGTTGCCCTTTTATTTCACCAAATTTTGTGACGTTGTCACGTTATGCATGATGTGTATCTGTATTTTCAGGGCACCCACTGTATGAAAAGCTGGCACACCTGCCAAACAACCTGGCAGGTGCAGGCAATCCCCTTTACATCAGTACTGATAATGTGAACCTGACTAAACCGCCCACAGAGCGCGGTTGCTAACAAGAACACAACATCTGACGAGGTTAATAATGGGAAGCCCCTCTCTGTATTCTGCCCGTAAAACAGCCCTGGCGTTGGCAGTCGCCTTAAGTTTCGCCTGGCAAGCGCCGGTATTTGCCCACGGTGGTGAAGCGCATATGGTGCCAATGGATAAAACGCTTAAAGAATTTGGTGCCGATGTGCAGTGGGACGACTACGCCCAGATCTTTACCCTGATTAAAGATGGCGCGTACGTGAAAGTGAAGCCTGGTGCGCAAACAGCAATTGTTAATGGTCAGCCTCTGGCACTGCAAGTACCGGTAGTGATGAAAGACAATAAAGCCTGGGTTTCTGACACCTTTATTAACGATGTTTTCCAGTCCGGGCTGGATCAAACCTTTCAGGTAGAAAAGCGCCCTCACCCACTTAATGCGCTAACTGCGGACGAAATTAAACAGGCCGTTGAAATTGTTAAAGCTTCCGCGGACTTCAAACCCAATACCCGTTTTACTGAGATCTCCCTGCTACCGCCAGATAAAGAAGCTGTCTGGGCGTTTGCGCTGGAAAACAAACCGGTTGACCAGCCACGCAAAGCCGACGTCATTATGCTCGACGGCAAACATATCATCGAAGCGGTGGTGGATCTGCAAAACAACAAACTGCTCTCCTGGCAACCCATTAAAGACGCCCACGGTATGGTGTTGCTGGATGATTTCGCCAGTGTGCAGAACATTATTAACAACAGTGAAGAATTTGCCGCTGCCGTGAAGAAGCGCGGTATTACTGATGCGAAGAAAGTGATTACCACGCCGCTGACCGTAGGTTATTTCGATGGTAAAGATGGCCTGAAACAAGATGCCCGGTTGCTCAAAGTCATCAGCTATCTTGATGTCGGTGATGGCAACTACTGGGCACATCCCATCGAAAACCTGGTGGCGGTCGTTGATTTAGAACAGAAAAAAATCGTTAAGATTGAAGAAGGTGCGGTAGTTCCGGTGCCAATGACCGCACGCCCATTTGATGGCCGTGACCGCGTTGCTCCGGCAGTTAAGCCTATGCAAATCATTGAGCCTGAAGGTAAAAATTACACCATTACTGGCGATATGATTCACTGGCGGAACTGGGATTTTCACCTCAGCATGAACTCGCGCGTCGGACCTATGATCTCCACCGTGACTTATAACGACAATGGCACCAAACGCAAAGTCATGTACGAAGGTTCTCTCGGCGGCATGATTGTGCCTTACGGTGATCCTGATATTGGCTGGTACTTTAAAGCGTATCTGGACTCTGGTGACTACGGTATGGGCACGCTAACCTCGCCAATTGCACGTGGCAAAGATGCACCCTCTAACGCAGTGCTCCTGAATGAAACCATCGCCGACTACACTGGCGTACCGATGGAGATCCCTCGTGCTATCGCGGTATTTGAACGTTATGCCGGGCCGGAGTATAAGCATCAGGAAATGGGCCAGCCCAACGTCAGTACCGAACGCCGGGAGTTGGTGGTGCGCTGGATCAGTACAGTGGGTAACTATGACTACATTTTTGACTGGATCTTCCATGAAAACGGCACTATTGGCATTGATGCCGGTGCTACGGGCATCGAAGCGGTGAAAGGTGTTAAAGCGAAAACCATGCACGATGAGACGGCGAAAGATGACACGCGCTACGGCACGCTTATCGATCACAATATCGTGGGTACTACACACCAACATATTTATAATTTCCGCCTCGATCTGGATGTAGATGGCGAGAATAACAGCCTGGTGGCGATGGACCCGGTGGTAAAACCGAATACTGCCGGTGGCCCACGCACCAGTACCATGCAAGTTAATCAGTACAACATCGGCAATGAACAGGATGCCGCGCAGAAGTTTGATCCGGGCACGATTCGTCTGTTGAGTAACCCGAACAAAGAGAACCGCATGGGCAATCCAGTTTCCTATCAAATTATTCCTTATGCAGGTGGTACTCACCCGGTAGCAAAAGGTGCCCAGTTCGCGCCGGACGAGTGGATCTATCATCGTTTAAGCTTTATGGACAAGCAGCTTTGGGTAACGCGTTATCATCCTGGCGAGCGTTTCCCGGAAGGCAAATATCCGAACCGTTCTACTCATGACACCGGTCTTGGACAATACAGTAAAGATAACGAGTCGCTGGACAACACCGACGCCGTTGTCTGGATGACCACCGGCACCACACATGTGGCCCGCGCCGAAGAGTGGCCGATTATGCCGACCGAATGGGTACATACTCTGCTTAAACCATGGAACTTCTTTGACGAAACGCCAACGCTAGGGGCGCTGAAGAAAGATAAGTGATTGTTTCAGACAAAAAAACGGCACCAGGTGCCGTTTTTTACTTATGAGCGAACCAGATTAATACCGTACACACACCGACTTAGTTTCACACCAACCGTCCAGCCAGTCGGGGCCAAAATCACGGCCCGTTCCTGACTGCTTCATCCCACCAAACGGTAAGTTAGCGTCAATTAAGGTATGGCTGTTTACCCACACCGTCCCTGCCTGTAAGCGATCGCTATATTCCAGAGCCTGGGAGAGATTTTGCGTCCAGACACTGGCAGTTAAGCCATATTCCGTGTCGTTTGCCAGTTGTAACGCCTCTTCTCCATCCGCTACTCGCACCAGGTTTACCACCGGACCAAACACCTCTTCACGAGTTAAGCGCAATTTAGCATCGGGATTTACCACCAGCGTTGGCGCAACATAATACCCCTCTCCGGCTGGTCCATTCGACCCGCGAATCAGCTCTGCTTGCTGTGCCTGCGCATCGTCGAGGAATGAACACACTTTGTCGCAGTGCGCACGAGAAACCAAAGGGTTAATCTGTGCAACAGGTGACATCCCCGGTCCCACTTGCAACGATTTTACCGCCTGCTCAAATCCACTAACCAGCGTGTCAAACAACGGCGCTTCAATATAAATTCGCGAACTGGCGGCGCATACTTGCCCTTGATTCAGGAAGCTTCCGGTCATCAAGCCTTCAATAACCCATTGCGGATCAGCATCTTTTAATACAATTGCCGGGTTTTTACCGCCCAGTTCCAGCGTTACACGCGTTAAGTGATCAGCAGCAGTTCTGGCAATACCTTTTCCCGTCGCGGTTGAACCGGTAAAACTGATTTTCGCAACATGAGGATGTGACGTCAGGGCCGCGCCGCATACAGCACCTGACCCGGTGACCACATTAAAAACGCCATCAGGGATACCAGCCTCGCTGGCCAGTTCCGCCACGCGCAACATCGTCAGTGGCGTGGTTTCCGAAGGCTTAATCACGATTGAACAGCCTGCTGCCAGTGCTGGCATCACCTTCCACATACCAATCATCAACGGAAAGTTCCATGGCACAATTCCCGCCACTACGCCAACCGGCTCTTTACGCGTCCAGGCCTGATAACGCGCCCCCTGGGGGAAGGGAATCGACAAGTCCAGCGTTTTACCCGCGATTTTGGTCGTTAACCCGGCGGTATAACGCATCCAGTTCAGCGTACAGCCCACTTCAAAAGCACGGGAAATGGCAATTGACTTGCCTTGCTCCAGGGTTTCCAGTTGCGCCAGCTCCTCACTGTGCTGTTCCACCAGATCGGCAAAACGTAGCAGAATACGTTCACGCTCTGCGGGTAATCGCCCGGCCCAGCGACGCGAGACAAAGGCCCGCCAGGCAGACATGACTGCGTTATCTACATCCGCTTCGTTGGCATCAGCAGTAGACGCAATTTCTTGCCCGGTGGCCGGATCAAAGATCGCCAATCGTTTTTCACTTTGTGCGGGGCCTGGACGACCATCAATATAAAGACCGTGTTGACGATCGAGAAACTGTTGGACCTGGCTTAATACTGCTACATGCGGCTCTGTCATCACTTTTCCTTATTATTTACCCAGTGTGATTTCAGTGTACGCAGCGACAAGAAAAGTCACTTTTTTCGCTGTGACATTCGCTTTGTCAGCTGTGACAAGCTCCGCAAATCGTGACAATAACCGCTTATGTCTCTATGCCTGACAAGACTTATTTCCTATAGTCAGGCTCATTAGCTTCGTTTATTGCAACACAAATGCAACAATAAAAATACATTTCACAGAGCGAAAACGTGCCATGAACCCCGCAGTGGATAATGAGTTTCAGCAATGGCTTTCCCAAATCAATCAGGTATGCGGAAATTTTACCGGACGCCTGCTGACTGAGCGTTACACGGGTGTACTGGACACGCATTTTGCCAAAGGACTAAAGCTGAGTACCGTGACAACCAGCGGGGTGAATTTATCCCGCACCTGGCAGGAAGTAAAAGGCAGCGACGATGCCTGGTTTTACACCGTTTTTCAGCTTAGTGGTCAGGCAATAATGGAGCAGGATGAGCGTCAGGTGCAGATTGGCGCTGGCGATATTACGTTACTCGATGCCTCACGCCCCTGTTCGCTTTACTGGCAGGAGTCTTCTAAACAGATTTCATTACTTTTGCCACGCACTCTGCTGGAACAATATTTTCCCCATCAAAAACCTGTCTGCGCAGAAAGACTGGACGCTGACTTACCCATGGTGCAACTCAGTCATCGCCTGTTACAGGAGAGCATGAATAATCCGGCACTTTCTGAAACAGAAAGTGAAGCTGCGCTACAGGCGATGGTGTGTCTGCTGCGCCCGGTACTTCATCAGCGGGAATCTGTTCAACCTCGTCGTGAACGTCAGTTTCAAAAAGTGGTTACGTTGATAGACGATAATATTCGCGAAGAGATATTACGCCCGGAGTGGATAGCCGGAGAGACAGGTATGTCAGTACGTAGTTTGTACCGAATGTTTGCCGATAAAGGTTTGGTAGTCGCGCAATATATTCGTAACCGTCGTCTCGATTTTTGTGCAGATGCGATTCGCCATGCCGCAGATGATGAAAAACTGGCAGGCATCGGCTTTCATTGGGGATTTTCTGACCAGAGTCATTTTTCAACGGTATTTAAGCAACGCTTTGGGATGACGCCAGGCGAGTATCGACGTAAATTCCGCTAACTAATTGGCGTTGTGTGTACTGCAACGCCAATTAGTTAAAACAGATATTTGACTATGCATTTTTCAGGGCGAAAGGCAATTTGACAGGAGTTTTTGAATATTCACCTTGTTTCAGGAAAATAGATCAATCGCTTTCTCCTGTAGCGTTATCCCGATATTGCGGTTTTGCTATTAAAATTTTCGCACCCATTTACCGTTTATCCCTTGTACATATTCCCCCGGTTTGGCCCGAGCTACGAGCTTTTGCCCGGCGAGTTTCGCGATATCATCTACAGACACATTATTTTGCTTTGCCAGTTGTTGGTAACTCGCTTTACGTTCGGCATTAATGTCGGTTACTAATTTCTCTGTTTCAGCATCCGTTTTCAGCGCAACCAGATAACCATAAAATGTTTCACCTACCCGCCCCTGAGTTCTGGCTTCATCCAGAGTCAATGCCATTACATTGCTGCTTACCAGCCCAACAAGAAACGCACAAAGAAGTAATGTTTTCTTCATCATCGCCTCAGAAAAGATCGCTACGAGTTTCAAGCAGCTCTTCGACATCTTTGTCTGCCTTGATGATGATCTCATGCTCAATTTTAACGTTCATATTGATAGTGATCGGTTCCTTGGGCGCAGCGACTTCAATACGCGGCGTACAGGCAGCCAGCATAAAAGATGACGTCAACGCAGCCAGTAAAATTTTCATTGTTTTTCCTCACACTCTTTTCCTTGCGGACAGTCATTTCCCGGCAGACGTGCGTTCTGCTCCAACCATGCCTGGAGATTATCGCCAAAGCGTAAACTGCGCCACAGCGTAAAAATATTCTCTTCATGATAGTAATTAAGGTTTACCGTACCGCTTTTACCATCAACGCGACTGGTACCTGTAATGTTGGCCTGCATGGTTAATAAACCGAGATTATCTAAGTTAATTTTTGTCGATGACCGGCTAATTTCCATATAGCGCAACCAGTTAATTGCTGAACCCGCAGTCATATTGTCTTTCACCACCGCATCTGCGGTGTCTTTATCCAGCCGCAAGGTCATTGGCCCGCTATTTGCCAGCCAACCATCTTTCACTATCCATTTTTCGTTGTTTAGCCATAACGGCAATGCACCACTAAATGCCCCGGACATGGCGAATTGTTTCGGATTGACGGCGCTAACCAGTTCGCTGGATGAGAGATTATTCAGCCGCAACAGCGCCGGGTCATGTTGCGGCATACGTAATTGTTTCATCAGTACGTTACCGCCTAACACATCGACGCTAACATCAGTCAACAGCAAGGGTTCTTCTTCAGTCCACGGATAACGCCCTTGCAAATCAGCCGTAATATTTTTCGCTGTCACCAGATTAATCACTTCGGCAATTCGCAACGTAACGGGGCCGCGAGTCCCCAGATGCCAGGCTCCATCGGCAAAACGGAAAGGCAGGACAAAATCGACACCGTTAACCTGATTATCTGGCATCCAGGCACTACCGCCTTTCAACACGCCGTGTCCTCCCGCGCGGAATCCTTGTTCAGGCGCAGCAGAAAATGCAACCTGAGCATACAGTTCACCATCGCGTAAGTTCATCTTCCAGTCGGGTGGCACCAGCGGCTGGAATACAGTCAGTGATTGTTTTGGCCACCAGGCGTTACCGCGCAGACGAATACCGTCCCAGCGACCATTTACCCGAACCGGGCCAATCTCACCAGCATGTAAATCGCCTTTAAAGAGGAAATACGTCGGATCGCGCCCATCGACGCTAAATTTTAAGGTTGATGGCGGTAACACACTGCCGCCAGTGAACAGCGTTTGCCCGGCGTCCAGTGACAGCGCGCCGCTGAAGGAGGGATGCTGTGCGTCACGTACCCAGACGACGGGCTTGTCGAGAATTAATCGCGGCTTTTCTACCGTCATCGTACCGTATTGTAACTGGTCGAAACCGGTGGAGAGGTCGGTCAGCGTAATCGTGCTGTCATGCCATTCACCTTTTCCTGCGACATCCCAGGTGGCATTCATCGGTGTAAAACTGCCTTTTCCCCAGTAGCGCCACTGCCAGCGGCCCGCGTCAGGGAGAAAATCATTCGCCAGCCCATCCATATGCAGCACGAAATCGCCCAGTTCATTTTCATGCGCCTGCAAAATGGCCTGCAAACGTCCGTCAACACCACGTTGGGTGACTTTTACACCCGCTAAAGGCCAGCGGATTTCATCGATGTCCAGCGAATCGATGACTCTTCCCTTTGAACGAAGTAACGCGCCTGGCTCAAAGGTCAGCGTTGGGTCAGACAGACTTCCACTTAGCTGCGCAGGTAAACGGGCATATAAAATGAGGTCCGCCTGTTTCGCTTCACCGGTCAGCTGCAGAGGCAGCTGACTGTTATCCATGCTTAATTTTCCTGGGCCAAAATTTAGCACCGCGTTGCCTTTACCCGCTTGCCCCTGGGTCAGCACACTCAGTCGTCCGCTGATCAGAGCGTTCTCAAGCCCTGCCTGCCAGTTGTCGACTTTGACACCCAGTCGGCCACTCAAAGGAAAACCTGCATACGGCCAACTCCAGCGACCATCGCTTACGGTCAATTGTTGACGAGTAATTTGCCACGGCAAATCGAGCAACGGATCGCCGTTATCCCGTGCCAGCACAATCAATTGCCCGCTATTTTCCTGCCAGTCCAGCTCTGCATCCACCAGTGACGGTTCCTGCGGCAAGTTTAACGTCGCAGTAGCATGCCCACTTACAGGAAGTCCATCCGGCACGAGCGGCATAGTAAATTCCCCCACCAGTTTAACCGGCGGCTGATTTTCAAACGCGACGACATCCAGTTCGCTGACTGTAAGTTGTTGCCCTTTCAGCTGGCCTTGAAATTTAACTTTTTCGCCCTGATAACGCAGTTGCTGGATATCAGAGGTTAATGCGAGAGAGAGTTTTCCCTGCCATTCCTGCCAGGGAGAAAAAATCAGTTTATCGATATTGATCCAGGTGTTAGGCAGCATGGACTGCCACTGCGCGAGGGTTTTTGGAGCAGCTGGCGATTGCTCCGTCTGCGGCAATTTCGCCAGACAAGCAGAATCAAGTTCTACCATGCCGACGTTCAATAACCAGCGGCTGGGATGTGAAAGGCTGGCGTTGGTGATATGCGCAAGCTGACAATCTCCCACCAGATAACGGAGATCGGGAATGATTAAACCTTTACGCGTAATGCGTGGGCTTTCATCTAATGCAATACGTGTCCCGAGCGGTAGCCAGATGCCCGCCAGCGTGGGAACCCACAGCCCGAGCGTCATCAGCAGCGTCAACGGCACAAGAATAATCAGTAATAACAGCGCGAGAACGGCTTTATATTTACCCAGCATGGGTAGTTAATATCCTGATTTAGCGAAAAATTAAGCATTCAATACGGGTATTGTGGCATGTTTAACCGTTCAGTTGAAGGTTGCGCCTACACTAAGCATAGTTGTTGATGGATTTTT
>ERZ1034844.502-NODE-502-length-21395-cov-4.209981_pt1 | contig 21395 bp, 20 predicted proteins | sample MGYA00520594_ERZ1034844 | MGnify/ENA primary metagenome ERZ1034844 (study PRJEB33766, sample SAMN09781733) | gut metagenome | biome: gut microbiome | host: Homo sapiens | place: Madagascar | study: EMG produced TPA metagenomics assembly of the PRJNA485056 data set... | reverse complement strand
GGGCAGCGGACGGCCCAGCTCAGTGGCCCGCTCTGCCATAGCGCCGATGTGACGGGCGCCGGGCATCAGGAAAATGGACAGCTCGTCCTTGCTCTGGATGCACATCCGGTGGATGGTCACATCGCTGAGGCCGGTGTCGGGATGGGTGGCATAGCACATGCCCATGGTGATATAGGGGCCGGCGTCTTTGGGGGTATTGGTGGGCGCGGGAATCAGACGATACAGATCAAAATCCGGATCGGTGGCCAGATGAACCACCTCCTGGCAGGGAGCGGCATCCTCTGTGACAACCGGCTGGATGGGATTCTGGGCGCACCGGCACAGGAGCTTGCCCACATCCTCCTTGGTGGTGCCCAGCAGCTTTGCCACCCGCTGACGGTTTGCCAGCAGGCCGATGAGCACCCGGGCGTCGGGATGGCCCTTTACATTGTTGAACATCATGGCAGGGCCGCCGACCTTGGTGGGGCGCATGACGGTGCCGCCTGCACCCACATAGCGGTAAACACCGGAAAGCTCTGCGGCGGGGTCAACCTCCACATCGGTGGATACCAGCTGACCGGGCATTTCCTCCAGCAGCTTCAGGGCGCTGCGAAGATCATGAACTTGCATAGGATCACTCCAAACATATGGTTTTCTATGAAATTCGGCAGGAAACGCCGAATATATCTTTGAGGCTATTGTATCAGTCCCGGGGAGTTCGTGCAATTCTGTTTTCCGGACGATCCATTCCCGGCGGGAATATCGGGATTAACGCTCCTGTGCAGCGAGGGCTTTGACAAAATCCCAGAAGCTCTGGCCCATGCGGCTGGGATGGACGCCCTTTTGGCGAACCAGACAAATGGTGCTCTCCACCCGGGGGGAGACGTCGATGGTGACCACGTCTTGCAGGTGGACATAGTCGGTGTGCCGCTGCATGAGAAGGGCTACCCCCATGTTCTGTGCCGCCAGTCCCACGATGTTCTCCGGGCGGTGGCCGGTGTAGACAAAATCCGGCTGGAAGCCCGCCTGAAGGCAGAGGCTGGTGCAGAGATTATACAGGCCCGTGCGCTGATCCAGGCATAGTAGCGGCTGATCCTTGAGATCCTGGAGCCGGAGCTGCGTCGATTTGGCCAGTGGGTGCGTCTCATGCATCACTGCCACCAGATGATCCTGAGCGAAGGGGAGATATTCCATGTCCGGTTCGCCGTTTCCTGTCCGGCGGGTAAAGGCAAGCTCGCAGCGCCCATCCCGGAGCATGGCATATAGATCGTGCTGCTCGCATTCTGCCACATCCAGGGTGATCTGCGGGAACTGCTGCTGGAATTTCGCCAAAACGCCGGTGATATTGTATTGCGCCATCACCGGAATGGAGGCAATGGTGAGAATATGGCGATCCTTCCGGCTCTCCTTGGCGGCGGCTACCCGGATTCTATTGCCCAGAGAGAAAATTTCCGCCGCCATTGGGAGAATTTGCGCACCGGCGGGGGATAGAGACACATTCCGGGAATTGCGGGTCAGCAGCGGCGTATCCAGCTCCCGTTCCAGGGCCGCAATATGCTTGGACAGGGCGGACTGGGAGATACAAAGCTCCTCGGCAGCCCGGGAAAAGCTGCCCAGATTGGCGATGACGGTGAATTCGTGCAGGTATTCGATTTCCATAGACGGGACCTCCCACAAAGGCTTGCGGCAACACCGCACAAATGCGTCTGCGGATTCTGACGGATCTTTTTCGCCAGAAATTCGTTCGGAAAACCTTGAAATACACAAAGTATTCCTGCGGTTTTCCGCCTTTTTCTGACGAAAAATCTCTCGTCAGACGCTCTTGCCGAGTTGTGCGGTGTTGCCTTTTATTATCTTACGAAATGGGAAAGCGGCTGTCAAGATAAGAACGTACCTGCCGCTTCCAAAGAAAACAGCAGGTACGAAATGTTGCGTGTTTAGAATCCGGGAGGGGGACCACCCGGGCCGCCGCCAGGACCACCACCCGGGCCGCCAAAGCCACCGGGGCCGCCGCCGAATCCGCCGGAGCCAAGAGCGGTGATGGTGTCGGTGAGCTCGGCCTCCACGGAGGTTTCGCCGCAGGTGAGGGTATAGGTTTCGCCCACCTGCATATCCGGGGTGGAAATGACCACGCTGCTGAAGTTCTTTGCCATCTCCGCCGTAAACAGCACCTTGCCGTTTGCATCGGTCAAGGTAACCGTGGTGCCGCTTTCAAAGGTTTCGCCGAAGTTATAGAGCAGGGAGCACTGAGTGGAGGAGCTGTCAAAATTCTGCGCCATACCCGATGCACCGCAGGCGATCAGGGTGCCGCCGGTGATCTGACCGGTGGTGGTGTAGTCCAGCGCACCGTTCATGGAGTCTTCGGGGCCGGAGACGATCACCGTGCCGTCCTCCATAAAGAACGCGCCGTTGGAGTCAAGACCGTCGCCGCCAGCGTCCACAGTCAGGGTGCCGCCGGTAATCAGAATGTAATAGCTGGCATCCTCCAGCGTTTCGGCGGTGCCTTCTCCGCCCGGAGGGCCCATAAACTCGAAATCCGTGTCCGCAGAGCTTCCGCCAGCTGCGTTAAGGCCGTCGTCGGAAGCCACCAGAGAAATATCGCCGCTGTTAATGGTAATGAATACGGCCTCGAGCCCCTCGTAGCTCCGGGTGATGTGGATGGTGCCGCCGGAAATCACCAGGGTGTCGTCGGAGTGAATGCCGTCGTCGCCGGAGGCAATGGTCAAATCAGCACCGTCGGAAATGGTGAGTGCGCCGCCGCAGTGCAGGCCGTCGTCCATGCAGTCCAGAGTGATGGTGCCGCCGTCAATGGCCATGTCGCCGTCGGACTTGAGGCCCTTGGCGCTGGAGGTTGTTTCCTCGGAGGAATTCTCCTGGGTGTCGAACCAGCCCGGGAAGCCGAAGTTTTCCACGTGCTCCGGGGCATTGGCTGCACCGCCGCCGGTGGTGATGGAAATGTCGCCGGACCATACTGTGAGGTCGGTGGCGGATTGAATGCCGTCACACCCGGCTGTGATGGTTAGCACGGGGTCAGGATCGTTGTCGCTCCCGCCAATATGAATGAAGCTGCCAGCGTGCAGACCGTCTTCTTGCGCGTCAATGGTTAGGGTGCCGGTTGTAACGGACAGTGCAGTTTCTGCATTGATGCCGTGCTTTCCGGCGGTAATGGAAATGGTGCTTCTGCATTCCAAAAGAATGGTGCCGGGGCCGTCCTCACTGCTGGAGGACTGAATGCCATCCTGACCGGCAGTGATGTTCATGGCAATGGCACCGGCAATCAGCACGCTGTCCTTGCCCTTAACGCCGTCCCCGGCGGAGAGAATGTCGTAGGTGCCGTTGTCGAAGAAACACACCGAATCCTTGCCGTGGATGGCCATATCATAGTTGCCCTCTACGGTCAGCTTACCGTCACCGGAGAAGCTCAGGTCGGCTTTGGAGAAAATCGCCGCGTCCGGCTCATCTTCGCCCTCCTCCAGCACATAGGTGTCACCGTCGGAGATGTAGTTTTCCGTGCCGTCGGACGAAATCATGGTTACGGCGGAGGCTTTTTTTACGTAAATCGGCGCACTGCTGGAGCAGGTGATGGAAGCGCCGGAGAGAGTCAGAGAAACATTGTCCTCCTTGCCCGCATCCACGATGATCTGCCCGTCGGAGAGCTCGCCGCTGATGTCGTAATTGCCGGGCTGGGTGATGGTAACGGTGGTGCCGTTTACCGTTGCGCCGTTTCCGCTGACGGTGATGCTGTCTCCGCCCAGTGTAATGGTGCCGACGGTGGCCGGAGTCTCGTCAGCGGAGGACGCTTCCACTGCCACGCTGGCGGAGCTGGAAACGGGAGCGGCAGAACCGACGGAGCCTGTCGTCTCTCCCGGGGCACCGCATGCACTCAGCAGCATCAGGCCCGAGAGCAGCAGCGCGAGTTTTTGATTTTTCATTGTAACACATCCTATCTCCCGGCGAATGGCCGGGGAAGCTGCGGGGGTGTTCCGCAAACTTTACGTCATTATAGCATGGATTTTTTGAATGAAAAGGGAGTTCGCCGTATCTCCGCGGAAAATTAACCATTCGGAAACAAATCCAACATACCCCTGGGGCAAAATAAATGGGAAAACGGCGGCAAAGCTGAAATTCCGCTATTTCCCGGGGATAAGGGGTTTCCCGGACTTCGAAAGTGTGCTATAATGTAACTTCACAATAGAAATACTGCGCCCTGACAGCAGTTTTGGGGCGTATTCAGTGAGGAAACGATCTATGTTAGAAGTATTATCCCCTGCAGGCTCCAGCGATGCGCTGGTGGCGGCGGTACAAAACGGAGCGGATGCCGTATATTTGGGCTGTGGGAGCTTTAATGCCCGTGTGAACGCAAAAAACTTCACGCTGGAGCAGCTGCACCAGTGGGTGAGCTATTGCCATATCCGGGGGGTGAAGGTCTACCTGACCCTCAATACCCTGGTGCTGGATCGGGAACTGAAGGATGTTGCCAGGGAAATCCTTGAGGCGTCCCGGGCTGGAGTAGACGCAATTTTGGTGCAGGATCTGGGGGTATGTCAGCTGGTGCGGACGCTGGCGCCGGATGTGCCCATTCATGCCAGCACCCAGATGGCGGTGCATAATCTCGACGGCGTGCTTCGTGCGGCGGAAATGGGCATCACCCGGGTGGTATTGGCTCGGGAGCTGAGCCATGACCAGATCGCCTATATCTGCAAGCACAGCCCCATTGAGGTGGAGGTATTTGTCCACGGGGCGCTGTGCATGTGCTATTCCGGGCAGTGCTATCTCTCCGCCATGATCGGACGGCGCAGCGGAAATAGGGGCCAGTGCGCCCAGCCCTGCCGCCTGAACTATGGCTATGACCGGGAGGAGAATCGCTATCCCCTGAGCCTCAAGGACAACTGCCTGGTGGGCTATCTCCGGCAGCTGGAGGAAATGGGCGTTGCCTGCGTGAAAATCGAGGGACGCATGAAGCGGGCAGAGTATGTTGCCATTGCCACCCGGATTTATAAGGATGCGGTATTGGGCCGCCCCGTCACCCAGCAGTCCCTTCGGGAGCTGGAAAAGGTCTTCTCCCGTCAGGGCTTTACCGACGGCTATTATGCCGGGCAGAAGGGCACCCATATGTTCGGCACCCGGCAGGAGGAAGCGCCGGATCGCAGCCTGATGGCCCGGGCACGGGCAACCTATGAAAATGCCGAAAATCAGCGGGTGCCGGTGTGGTTCCGGATTCAGCTGTACCCCGGCATGGCGTCCACGCTGACAGTTTCGGATCAGGAGGGCCATACCCTGACGGTACAGGGCCCCATGCCGGAGGTGGCACGGAATGTGCCCCTGACGGCGGAAGCGCTGACCCAGCGGCTGTGCAAGACCGGCGGCACCCCCTATTATGTGGAGAACGTTCAGGTGGAGCTGACCCCGGGATTGACGTTGGCGGCCTCAGCCATCAACGGCCTTCGGCGGGATGTGCTGTCCATGCTGTCGGCAGTTCGCGGGCAGCTCCCCCAGCGGCGGGAGGGCAGCTATGTGCAGCCGCAGGTTTATCGGGGAAACAATGCGTCGCCGGTCTATACGGTGCAGATTCAGTCCTTCGACCAGGTGACTCGGGGTCTGATTGCCCTGCGTCCGGAGATTTTATATGTGCCGCTGCATCTGCTGCATCCCTCGGATTCCATGGCTCAGGCGGTTTGCGGGGCATTTCGTGTCTGCGCGGTGCTGCCCAGAGTGATTTGGGACAGCGAATGGTCCACGGTGCTCTCCCGGCTCTCTCAGGCGCGGCTTTTGGGCGTGAATGAGGTGCTGGTTGGAAATATCGGCATGATCGACCCGGTGCAGCGGGCGGGCTTCCAGGTGCGCGGCGATTTCGGACTGAACGTATTCAACTCCGGCAGCGCCAACTGGTATGCGGCAATGGGCCTGTCCGCTCTGACGGCATCCTTTGAGCTGACCCTGCCTCAGCTGCGGGACATCTCCAAGCCGGTGCCCACGGAGATCATCGCCTATGGCAGACTGCCCCTGATGATTACCGAAAACTGCATCATCCACGGCAGAGCGGGCACCTGCATCTGCGGCAGCACGAAAACCAATCTGGTGGACCGCACGGGCAGCCGATTCCCGGTGCTGCGGGACGGCGATACCTGCCGGAGCCAGCTGTTTAACAGCAAGAAGCTCTATTGGGCGGACAAGCTGCCATCCCTTCGGGGACTGGGACTGTGGGGCCTGCGGCTGAGCTTTACCACCGAGACCTCCCAGCAGGTGGACGCCATTCTCGGCGACTATTCCCGGGGCGGAACCTTTGACCCCGGCGTTTCCACCCGCGGACTGTATGTCCGGGGCGTAGAATAAGAAAACGGAGGAATTCCAAATGAAACTGATTTTAGCATCCGGCTCTCCCCGGCGGGCAGAGCTGCTGGAGAAAATGGGGCTGACCTTTCAGGTGGAGCCCTCCAATACCGATGAAGTTCTGGAGCCCGGCCTGACCCCGCAGCAGGAGGTTGTACACCTGTCTCTGGGCAAGGCGGTGGCGGTGGCGGCAAACCATCCCGAGGAGGCCGTGGTGCTTTCGGCGGATACCGTGGTGGAGCTGGACGGGAAAATCCTCGGCAAGCCCCACAGCAAGGAAGAAGCAGCCGAAATGCTCCAGGCCCTCAGCGGCAGAAGCCATCGGGTGCTCACCGGCGTAACGGTCATGGGCCCCAAGGGCACCGAAACCCACTGCGAGGAGACCAGTGTGGTATTCCGGGAGATGTCCCAGGCGGAGATCGACTGGTATGTTGCCACTGGCGAGCCCATGGATAAGGCCGGGGCTTACGGCATTCAGGGCTATGCGGCCATTTTTATCGAGAAAATCGACGGTGACTATTATAACGTCATGGGGCTTCCCGTGTGCCAGGTGGGGCTGATGCTCCGGCGGGCAGGGATTCCTGTGCTGGGGGCTGAGGCATGAAAAAATTCTTCACCACCCGGGTGCGCGTGGTGCTGGTACTGGCGGTGTTGGCGGCGCTGATTACCGTCGGCAGTATGTTCCTGTGGCCCGGAAAGGCCGGGGTGCTGAACAACGCGGTATCCATTGTGGTTAATCCGGTGAAAAACGGCGTGACGCTGCTGGTGAATAAGGCAGAGCGGCTGTATGACTACCTGTTCGGCTATGAGCTGCTTCAGGCGGAGAATGAACAGCTTCAGGAGGAACTGGCCAACATGAACCAGGACATCCGGGACGCTCAGACCTATAAATCCGAGAACGAACGGCTGCGTCAGCTGCAAAACCTCACAGAGAAGCACACGGACTATGCCCTGGAAATCGCCAACGTGGTATCTTGGGGCGGCAGCGGCTACGGCAGCACCATGACCATCTCCCAGGGCAGCTCTGTGGGACTGGAGACCGGCATGTGTGCCATTACCGAGAGCGGCCAGGTAGTCGGCATTCTCACGGAGGTGGGCACCAACTGGGCAACGGTTACGACCATTCTGGACACCACCTCGGAAATCGGCGCATATATCTTCGGTAGCGGCTACAGCTGCATTGCCCAGGGCGATTTTACCCTGATGAAGGAGGGAAAGCTCAAGGCCAGCTATCTAAGCTCCTCGGCCACTATTCGGAACTCCGACCAGCTGCTGACCTCCGGCGACGGCGATATTTATCCCCCCGGACTGGTGATCGGAAGCGTCACCGATGTGGGCGACGATGAAACCAACGTGGCAAAATACGCCGTGATCTCCCCAACGGTAGAGCTCAGCAAGGTAGAGCAGGTGTTTATCATCAAATCCTATGATATCAAGAACTGACGGAAAGGAAGACGCTTATGTCCAGTAAAATGCGGTTTCGCATGAAAATGGCGCTGTATGTGGTGGTACTTTTTGCGGCCATGCTGCTGGATGAAGCGGTGTTTGGCGCCATGAATCTGCGCTACCGGCCCTGCGTGATGCCCATTGCCGTGGCCTGCATCGGACTGTGGGAGGGCGTAGAAAAGGGCAGCATTTTTGGCCTGGTGGGCGGTTGCCTTTGGGCCTGGAGCGGGCCCCTGAGTCTGATGGGCGCGTGGCACATTGTGGCGCTGACCCTGGTGGGCTTTGCGTCCGGATTGCTGGCCCAGCGCTTTTTGCTGCAAAGCTGGAAGACGATCTTCAGCATCAGTATTCCCGCGCTGCTACTCACCGAGGGCGTCTATGTGGTGGCGCTGACGGCAAGAGGCGTGCTTCCGGGATCGGTGATCATCACGGATCTGGTGCCGGAATGCCTGCTGTCTGCCGTATTCTGCGTTGTTTTTTATCCCATTACGCAATATATTTCCCGGATTGGAGGATTCCATGGATAGAACCTATCGCTTTCGCAACGGCATTGTCGTATTCCTGATTTTCCTGGTGGCGGGGATCTATGCCATTCGCCTGTTTTCTGTTCAGCTGACGAAGAACGAGGACAATGCATACGGCAGCTCCAATACCACCACCTATACCCAGTATGTTTCGGCGGCCCGGGGCGAGATTCTGGACCGGCACGGCAATGTGCTGGTGAGCAACCGGGCAACCTACAATGTGACCTTGCAGAGCTTTGTGCTGTTTAACTCCGATGATCCCAACGAATATCTGCTCCAGCTGGCGCAGACCTGCATCAAAAACGGCATTGAATATGAGGAAAATCTGCCCATTTCCATGACAACGCCCTATGTCTACACCACCGACGAGCTTTCGTCTACGGACCGGTACTATTACCGGAGCTTCCTGCTGAACCGGGGCTGGGATGCGGACATGACGGCGGAGAATCTGGTGAAAAAGCTCAAGTCTGCCTACCGGATTTCGGAGGAATACACCGAAACCGAGGCACGGCTGATTATGGGCCTCCGATATGAGCTGGATCTTCCCAACTATGCCAACTCCGACACCTATACGCCGGTGAAGGATATCTCGGCGGATCAGCTGGCAATCCTCAAGGAGCTGGGCATTCCGGGCATGGACGTGGATGCCACCACCGTCCGGGAATTCAACACCAGCTTTGCGGCGCAGATTCTGGGCCATGTGGGCCTGATGTCTGCGGAAGAATATGAGAGTACCTACCAGGCCAAGGACTACAGCATGAATGCCACCGTGGGCAAGGACGGCATGGAGTATGCCTTCGAGGAGTATCTCCATGGCACCGACGGACAAAAGGTGGTAACCGTAACCTCCGACGGCACGGTGGTGGATGAATACTGGAAGGTGGAGCCCAAGAGCGGCGACAATGTGGTCACTACCATCGACATCGGTATGCAGGAGGTGGCGGAAGCCTCCCTTGCCAAGTATGTGCAGGAAATGGCAGCCATGGGCAAGGACAAAAACGGCGGCGTGGATATGGACGCCCACGGTGCCGACGCAAAGTCCGGCGCTGTGGTGGCCATGAATATCAACACCGGCGAGGTGCTGTGCGCGGCCAACTATCCCACCTATGACCCCAAGGATTATGCAACGAACTATGACGAGCTTTTGGTGGCGGACGGCGATCCGCTGGCCAACCGTGCCCTCCAGTATCCGCTGGCGCCGGGCTCTACCTTTAAGATGATCACGTCTCTGGCGGCTCTGCGGCATGGTGTTTCCGACGGCTTTACCGTGGACGATACGGGCCTTTATACCAAGTATTCCAAGACTGGATTTACCGGCAAGTGTTGGATTTACACGGCGGAATACGGCGGCGGCCACGGACTTCTGGACATGCGGGGAGCCATTGCAAACTCCTGCAACGTCTATTTCTATACCGTCGGCGATATGCTGGACATTGACGAGATCGACGCAGTGGGCGAGCAGTTTGGATTCGGCCAGTCCACCGGCTCCGAGATCCCGGACAATAAGGGCATTTTGGCGTCCAGAGCGAATAAAGAGGCCCTGTATGACACCGAAAAGGAACAGGATTGGTACAAGGCGGATACCCTGATGGCGGCTATCGGCCAGTCCATTACCACGGCCACCCCCATTCAGCTGTGCCGCTATGTGGCAGCGCTGTCCACCGGGGGAACGCTTTACAATGCAACGTTCCTGCGCCGGGCGGTGTCCTCGGATTTTCAGACTCTGGTGGAGGCCAACAAGTTTGCACCGGCGGCAACGAACCTGATGAGCGACGCCGAGTACACGGTCATCAAGGAAGGCATGGTGGAGTGCGCCACGGACGGTACCGCAGCGACCTATTTCTCTGACTTTGGCTATTCCGTGGCCTGTAAAACCGGTACCGCACAGCACGGTAACGGCGGCTCGGATAACGCATCCTTTGTATGCTGGGCGCCGGCGGATAACCCGGAGATTGCGGTGGCTGTCTATGTAGAGCACGGCGATACCGGCGGCTTCTTCTCCAACGTGGCAAAGGACATTCTGACGTATTATTTCGAGAGCCAGGATCAGGCCCAGGAGATTGAGCCTGAGAACGCACTGCTGGTGGATTGACAGGAGGAAGTTGATTTGACACTGGATTATATCACCCTGACGCCGGAGGAGCTGGGAAAGCTGCTGTCTGCCGGGAGCGGAGAGGCGGCGCTGGTCTATCTCTATATGAAGTCTACCGGGGATGTAACCCTGAAGCAGGCGGAGCAGCAGCTGAACATGACCACCCAGAGCCTGGGCTGGGCGGAAAGTCTGCTCAAGCGGCTGGGCCTTTTGGATGCGGTGGTGCCCAAAGCCAGGTTCGACCGGCAGCAGGCCCCGGTGTATACCGGCGAGGAGGTCACGGCTTTTTCGGCCCGTGATCCCAGTTTCCAGCTGCTTCAGGGGGAGGTCAGCCGCCGGATGGGCCGGGTGCTCACCACGGAGGAGCTGAAAACCCTGCTGTCTCTGCGGGATTATTTGAAGCTGCCTCCGGAGGTCATCAGCATGGCGCTGACCTATTGCCTGCAAAAGCTGGAATATTACAATAAAACAGGCGGACGAAACCGCACCATGACCATGCGGATACTGGAAAAGGAGTGCTACCAGTGGGCCAACAGCGGCATACAAACCCTGGAACAGGCCTCGGCGTATATCAGCCACGGGCTGGAGCTGCTGGCACCGGAGAGTCAGGTGAAGAAAGCCATGGGGCTGGATCGGTCTCTGGTGGATTCCGAGCGGGAATACATACATGCATGGCTGGAGATGGGCTTTGACGTGGACGCCATTCGGCAGGCCTATGAGAAGACCGTGTTGGCCACCGGCAAGCTGGCCTGGCGCTATATGAACAAGATCCTGCTGAACTGGCATGAGAAAAACATCCATTCCGGGCGGCAGGTATCCACGGAGGAACGGAAGCCTCAGGTACAGGCCGCACAGAGCGCAGGCGGATTTACCCCCGGCGCAGGGGAAAAGGCGGCGGTCAGCAATTTGCAGCGGTTCCGCGAGAGTTTGAAGGAGTGATCCCATGGGCTATGAAAAAGAAGTGCTGGCGCGGGCAAGACGGCGGCACCAGGAGGCGGTGGCGCAGTTCCAGCGGATCCAGCGGGAGCGCCGGGAGCGGGTCTATCGGGAATATCCCCGGGTACAGGAAATCGATCAGCAGCTGCGCCGAACCATGGCGGAGTTTATGGCTGAAACGTTCCGCAATGGCCAGGACCCCCGGGAGGCGGTGGAGCTGCTGCGACGGGAGAATCTCCATCTTCAGCAGGAGCGCCGCGACATTCTGCGGCGCAGCGGCTATGGAGAGAACTATTTAAACGATGGGCCCATGTGCCGGCTTTGCAGCGACACCGGCTATGTGGGGGAGAAAATGTGCAGCTGCCTGGAGAAATACTGCCAGGAGGAGCAGCGGAAGACCCTGACCAGTCTGCTTTCCGCCAATCTCAGCAGCTTTGACGATTTTTCTCTGGATTATTACAATACCATTCCCGACCACACCCTGGGCATCAGCCCCAGAGAGCAGATGGAAATGGTCTATGAAACCTGCGTGGACTATGCCAGAAAGTTTTCCCTGCGCTCCAAGAGCCTGCTGATGAACGGCGGCACGGGATTGGGCAAAACATTCCTGTCGGCGTGTATTGCCCGGCAGGTGGTGTCCATGGGCTTCTCAGTGGTATATGACACGGCAATTCACGTATTTTCCTGTCTGGAAAAGGAGAAGTTCGGAAATGCCGATGCCGAGGAAAAGCGCATGGCCCAGCGGATTATGGAATGTGACCTGCTGATTCTGGACGATTTGGGCACGGAAATGTCCACAAGCTTTATTTCTCCGGCCTTGTATGGCATCATCAACGGGCGGATTTTGGAGAATAAACCCACGATCATCTCCACGAACCTGACGCTGGGGGAGCTGTCCCGGCGGTATACGCCGCAGATTGCGTCCCGGCTCATGGGAGAATATATTTCTCTGGTGTTCATCGGACAGGACATTCGCCTGCAAAAGGCACAGGGGTAACAAAAAGCGGCTGCTGCAACCAAGTGCAGCAGCCGTAAGCTTTGGATTATGCTTTTTTGATGACCGCATAGGTGCCGATGGCGGTGCAGGCCACCTTGCCGGTGCTGGGAATGATGGCCTCGCAGTAGGCGGTGGCATTCCGGCGGCCCAGCGAGGTGAGATGGGTGCGAATCAGCACCGAGTGATCCATGGGGATGGGCCGGAGATAATTGACGGTCATGGAAACCGTGGGCGGAATGGTCTCCCTGGAGAAGCAGTAGACGGCAATGCTCATGGCAAGATCCATCATGGTATAGGCCATGCCGCCGTGGAGGGTGCCGAGACCGTTGACCTGCCAGCCCTCCAGCGGGAACTCCAGCGTCAGCTCCTGGGTCTCCTCGTTGCAGGAGACAAATGCGGCCTTTAGCTGACCGTTGAGGGTGTGGGACATGGTGGTGTTGATGAAGTCAAGCTCCTGCCGAAGCCACTGCTCGGTGGAGATGGGCGTATCCAGCATAACCAAACCTTCTTTCACGTTATTAGATAGCAAAACCATATCACATTTTGACGAATACTGTCAATGGGGGAACCGGATTGAACAAAGATTTTTATAGGAAACTCCACGATTTTGTGCTGGAGCATGGCTGGCTCCACAAGCTGGTGGTCGGCGGCGTGAAGATATTGCCGGGCATTGTTTATGCAGCGTATCCACTGCTGGTTGTATATTTCGGGGTGTGGCGCCGGGAGAATTTACTGCGGGGCATTTTGGTTCCTGCAATGGGATTCCTGCTGGTGACGGAACTGCGGGCGTGGATCAATGCACCCAGGCCCTATGAAGCCATGGGCATCCCGTCCATCACGCCCAAGGACACAAAAGGAAAGTCCTTTCCGTCCCGGCATGCGGCCTGCGGATCGGTGATTGCGGTGACGGCGCTGTTTACGGCACCGGCATTGGGCTGGGTGCTGCTGATTGTCAGCCTGCTCATTGCGCTGTCCCGGGTGATGGCCGGGGTACACTATGTAAAAGATGTCCTGGCGGGCTGGCTGCTGGGTGCGGCAGTGGGACTGCTGGGATTCCTAATTTGAAACGGGAAAGGTTGTGAGGCATTGATTACGGAAGTGGATCTTTCTATTCTGGACTGGATTCAGGCGCATCTGCGCTGCGGATTTTTGGATCATGCGGTTCCGGCCATTACCATGCTGGGGGAAGCGGGCTGGATCTGGATCCTGCTGGCGGTGGTACTTCTGGCACGGAAAAGCACCAGAAAACTGGGCGCTGCGGTGGCGATCTCCCTGGTGCTGGACCTGATTCTCTGCAATCTGCTGCTCAAGCCCATTGTGGCGCGGCCCAGACCCTTTACGTTCCGGCCGGAGCTGACGCTGCTGGTGAAAGCGCCCAGGGATTTCTCATTCCCCTCAGGGCATACGGCGGCCTCGTTCGCGGCGGCATCGGCACTTTTGTTCTCAAAGCACAAGAGCTGGATCCCTGCCATGGTACTGGCGGCGGCCATTGCTCTGAGCCGGCTGTACCTCTATGTCCACTATCCCAGCGACGTGCTGGCGGGGGTTGCGGTCGGGTTTTTGTGCGGTTTTTTTGGAGCAATTCTCGCAAAAAAAGCAATGGAATTCTGCAAAAAATTCGAAAAATGAATCCCTAAATTCATTTGCGGGAGCAACAGTATAAAACATACAAAAGTTTAGGAAAAATGCATGAAAATTCGGTGCAAAATGGTTCCGGCGTCCCGCTTGACGAATGGGGCTGTAGTGTGGTAAAGTATTAATGCATTGTAAATGACATAGATGTCATTACAACACATGATTGGAGGAACCAACAATGAAGAAATTCAAGAAGGGTGCTGCTCTGGTCCTGTCTCTGGCTATGGTCATGGGCATGACTGCATGTGGTAGCAGCACTTCCAGCAGCGCAGCTGAGGCTACCGGCTCTGAGCCCGCCGCCAGCACCGCTGAAAACGCAACCGGCACTTCTAACGGCGCAGCCATTAAGCTGGGCGGCATTGGCCCCCTGACCGGCGCTGCCGCGATTTATGGTAACGCAACCAAGTACGGCACTGAGCTGGCAGTTGAGGAGATCAACGCCCTGGGCGGTATTCAGTTTGAAATCAAGTGGGAAGATGACGAGCACGACCCCGAGAAGTCCGTCAATGCCTACAACAACCTGAAGGACTGGGGTATGCAGATGCTGGTTGGTACCACCACCACCGCTCCCTGCGTGGCCGTTTCCGCTGAGACCAATTCGGACCATATGTTCGAGCTGACTCCCTCTGCTTCTTCCACCGACGTCATCGGTGTTGACGATGCCCGGAAGGACAACGTATTCCAGATGTGCTTTACCGACCCCAACCAGGGCACCGCATCTGCTGAGTACATCTCCGAGAAGAAGCTGGGCACCAAGATCGCTGTAATCTACAACAACTCCGACGCTTACTCCACCGGCATCTACAACAAGTTTGCTGCCGAGGCTGAGAAGCTGGGCCTGGAGATTGTATCCGCAACCACCTTCACCGACGACACTGCCAACGACTTCTCCGTCCAGCTGGGCGAGGCAAAGAGCGCTGGCGCCGACCTCATCTTCCTGCCCATCTACTACACCCCTGCTTCCCTGATCCTGAAGCAGGCCAAGGGCATGGGCTATGATCCCAAGTTCTTCGGTGTAGACGGCATGGACGGCATCCTGGATCTGGAGGGCTTTGATACTTCTCTGGCCGAGGGCGTTATGCTTCTGACTCCCTTCTCTGCCGACGCTTCCGATGAGAAGACGCAGAACTTCGTTTCCAAGTACAAGGAGAAGTATGGCGATACCCCCAACCAGTTTGCTGCTGACGCTTATGACTGCGTCTATGCAATCTACGAGGCTTGCCAGAAGGCTGGTGTTACCGCTGACATGAGCGTTTCCGACATCTGCGACAAGATGATCGAGACCTTCACCTCCGGCGATTTCACCTTTGACGGTCTGACCGGCGGCGGAATGACTTGGGCTGCCACCGGTGAGGTTTCCAAGGAGCCTAAGGGCATGGAGATCAAGGACGGCGCATACGTCGGCATGGACTAATCGCCCCTATATCGTAAACATCTACGGGGGTTGCCACCTGGCAACCCCCGTTTGCCGATTTCAAGAAAACTAAGTTGAAAGGGAGGTGTGTGGTATGAACCTGCTTTCCAATTTGATCAACGGCATCAGCCTGGGAAGTGTTTATGCCATCATCGCACTGGGCTACACCATGGTTTACGGCATTGCTAAGATGCTGAACTTCGCCCACGGCGACGTTATCATGGTTGGTGCCTATGTTTGCTTCTGCACCATGAGCTATCTGAATCTGCCCCCGGTGGTCGGCGTCATTCTGGCAGTTGTGGTTTGTACCCTGCTGGGCATTGTGATCGAGCGGCTGGCCTATAAGCCCCTTCGTTCCGCTCCGTCGCTGGCGGTGCTGATTACTGCCATTGGCGTCAGCTATTTCCTTCAGAATGCAGCACTGCTGATTTGGAAGTCTGATCCCAAGGTCTTCACCTCCGTGATTAACCTGCCTGCTCTGGAGTTGGCCGGCGGCGATCTACTGATTAGCTCTGTTGCCATTGTTACGGTGCTGGCCTGCATTATCATTATGGTTGCACTGACCCTGTTTACCGGTAAGACCAAAATGGGCAAGGCCATGCGTGCCGTATCCGAGGATAAGGGTGCGGCACAGCTGATGGGAATCAATGTCAACAGCACGATTTCTTTGACCTTTGCCATTGGTTCCGGTCTGGCAGCCATTGCGGGCGTGCTCCTGTGCTCCGCTTACCCCACCCTGATGCCCACCACCGGCTCCATGCCCGGTATCAAGGCATTTACCGCGGCAGTTCTGGGGGGCATCGGCTCCATCCCCGGCGCTATGCTGGGCGGTATCCTGCTGGGTGTCATCGAGATCTTCAGCAAGGCGTATATCTCCACTCAGCTCAGCGACGCCATTGTGTTTGCAGTTCTGATCGTTGTTCTGCTCATCAAGCCTGCAGGCCTGCTGGGTAAGAAGGTCAGAGAGAAAGTGTGAGGTGGCGGCTATGAAAAAAATCGGTAAAACCACCCGCAGCAATATGATTACATACGGCATCGTCATCGTTGCCTTTGCGATCATGCAGATCCTTGTGTCGGGCGGACATGTAACCAACTCCCTGTCCGGTCAGCTGGTGCCCATCTGCGTTTACGTTTGTATGGCAATCAGCCTGAACCTGACGGTTGGTATCCTGGGCGAGCTGAGCCTGGGCCATGCAGGCTTTATGAGCGTGGGCGCATTCTCCGGCGTTGTGCTGGCAATGAGCATCCAGAATGCGGTGCCCAGCGGCCCCGTTCGTCTGCTGCTGGCCATTATCGTCGGCGGTATTATGGCAGCCATTGCCGGTGTGATCGTCGGCGTTCCCGTACTGCGGCTCCAGGGCGACTATCTTGCAATCGTAACCCTGGCCTTCGGCGAGATCATTAAGAACATCCTGAACAACCTCTATGTTGGTGTAGACGGCTCCGGCCTGCATTTCAGCATGAAGAGCAGCGATGCCCTGGGCATGGTGGACGGTAAGGTTCTCATCAACGGCCCCATGGGTGCAACCGGCGTGACGAAGCTCTCTACCTTTGTGGCTGGCTTTATTCTGGTGCTGGTGGTGCTCACCGTAACCCTGAACCTGATTCGCAGCCGTTCCGGCCGTGCGATTATGGCCATTCGCGACAACCGCATTGCGGCGGAGTCCGTAGGCATTAACATCACCAAGTATAAGCTGATGGCGTTTGTGACCTCTGCGGCTCTGGCGGGTATGGCCGGTGCGTTGTACGCCATGAACTATTCCACCATCGTACCCAAGAAATTTGACTTCAACACCTCGATTCTGATTCTGGTATTCGTGGTGCTGGGCGGCATGGGCAATATCCGCGGCAGCATCATCGCGGCAACGGTGCTGACCATCCTCCCCGAGGCCCTGCGTGCCATGAACGACTATCGTATGCTGATCTATGCCATTGTGCTGATTCTGGTTATGCTGGTTACCAATAACCCCACCCTCAAGAGCGGTTGGGATCTGGTAAAGAGCAAGGTTATGTTCTGGAAGAAAGCGCCCGCAGCAGCGGAGGAAGGAGGCGGCGCAAATGAGTAAGATGGTACCCCTGCCCAGCGACAGCATCATTCCCGAGCGCGACCTGGATAAAACTCCGGTGCTCGAGACAAAGCATCTGGGCATTGACTTCGGCGGCCTTACCGCTGTGGACGACTTCAACCTGACCGTAGGCAGAACCGAGATTGCGGGACTCATTGGCCCCAACGGCGCTGGAAAAACCACAGTGTTCAACCTGCTCACCAAGGTCTATCAGCCCACCCGCGGCACCATCCTGCTGGACGGCAAGGAGACCTCCGGCATGAATACCGTTCAGGTGAATAAGGCCGGTATCGCCCGCACCTTCCAGAATATCCGCCTGTTCGGTCAGCTGACGGTAGAAGAAAACGTTAAGGTTGGCCTGCATAGCAATATGAAGGGCGGCATGGTATCCGATATCTTCCGGCTTCCCCGCTATTGGAAAAGTGAAAAGCTGGCCCATGAGCGCGCCATGGAACTTCTGAGTATTTTTGACATGGAGCATCTCAAGGATTACAAGGCGGGTTCCCTCCCCTATGGCGCGCAGCGCCGTCTGGAGATCGTCCGTGCGCTGGCAACCAACCCCTGCCTGCTGCTGCTGGACGAGCCTGCTGCCGGTATGAACCCCTCTGAGACGGCGGAGCTGATGGAGAACATCCGGAAAATCCGCGATACCTTCCACATTGCCGTTATGCTCATTGAGCACGATATGAATCTGGTCATGGGGATCTGCGAGGGCATTGCCGTGCTGAACTACGGCAAGATCATTGCCAAGGGCACCCCCGAGGAAATCCAGGCAAATCCCCAGGTTATCGAGGCATATCTGGGCAAGAAGAAGGAGGGCTAAGTCATGAGTATGCTGAAGGTTGAGGATCTCCACGTATATTATGGCAGCATCCATGCCATTAAGGGCATCTCCTTCGAGGTGGAAGAAGGGGAGATCGTAACCCTGATCGGTGCCAACGGCGCCGGTAAGTCCACCACCCTGAACACCGTCTCCGGCCTTTTGAAGCCCAGAAGCGGCAGCATTGAGTTTGAGGGCAAGAACATAGTCAATGTTCCGGCCCACAAGATCGTGTCCCATGGCATGGCCCTGTGCCCCGAGGGACGGCGGGTGTTCCTCCAGATGACCGTGCAGGAGAACCTGGAGATGGGCGGCTATACCCGGAACCAGAGCGAAATCGCCGGTTCCATCGAGGATGTGTATCAGCGGTTTCCTCGTCTGAAAGAGCGCTATAAGCAGACGGCCGGCACCCTGTCCGGCGGTGAGCAGCAGATGCTTGCCATGGGCCGTGCGATGATGAGCAAGCCCAAGCTTCTCATGCTGGACGAACCTTCCATGGGCCTGGCTCCCATTCTGGTGGAGCAGATCTTTGATATCATCAAGGAGCTGCACCAGGCGGGCACCACCATCCTGCTGGTAGAGCAGAACGCACAGGTGGCACTGTCCATTGCAGACCGCGCCTATGTGTTGGAGACCGGCACCATTTCCATGAGCGGTGACGCAAAAGCGCTGCTCAGCGATCCCAGAGTGCAGAAGGCATATCTGGGCGGCTAACGTAAAACAAAGGGCGAAAACGCGGCATACGTTTTCGCCCTTCTTTTCGGAATGGAGGGGAGCATATGGGAACAATGGACGGGGTTCTGCTGGTGTCGGACTTTGACGATACCCTGGTGGATCGGAAAAAGCACCTGCCGGAGCGGACAAAGGCGGCCCTTGCGTGGTTCGTCTCCCAGGGCGGACTGTTTACCCTGGCGTCGGGCCGCGGACTGGAATCGGTAAGGCTGCAAGCACCGGGATTGCCCATCGGTGCGCCGGTGATTGTGGCAAACGGGACGCAGATTTATGATCTAAGCCGGGAGAATATGCTGTTTGAAGCGAAATTTCAGAAGACGACGCAGGCGGATTTTGCCGAAACTCTGGCGGCATTTCCAAACTCGGCGGTGGAAATTTTCGGAGCCGGACAGCTCTATGCGGTGCGGCCCAATGAGGTGACGAAAGTACATCTGGAGGTCACGGGGCAGCACGCACAGGTGGCAGAACTGGAGGACATTCCAATGCCGTGGGTCTATGCCAAGTTTGAGGACGACCACGAGCGGCTGGCGGAGATGCAGCGGTGGATGAAGGAGCGGTTTGGAGACCGCTATGGCATCTTCTTCTCCCATCCCATGCTGCTGGAGATTACTCCCGGCGGCTGCAATAAGGGCACGGGCGTAATCAAGCTGGCGGAGTTGCTGGGCGTAGACCGGGCAAACCTCTACTGCGCCGGAGACAACGAAAACGACCTTGCCATGCTGGAAGCGGCGGCGGTTGGATTCACGCCCGCAGGCAGTACCCAGGCGGCACTGAGCACAGCAGACGTGATCGTCTGCGACTGCGACCAGGGGGCCATAGCCGACGTGGTGGAGTATCTCAAGCAAAAGTATCAGGCATGAAAAAATCCGAAACTCGGAAAACCGGGTTTCGGATTTTGTGTTATTTAGGCAAGTCCCCGGGGATCCACACCGCAGGCGCTTTGCAGCAGCTTCCCAAGGTGCTGCACGGTCTCCGTAGAATAGCGCTGATCCAGGAAGAATTCCAGTGCGAAAATCGCCTGATAGATCAGCATTCCAATGCCGTTTCCGGCTTCGTGACCGGTGCGGCGGGCTTCCTTCATAAACGGAGTCATAGCGGGGGAATAAATGCAGTCCATGCACAGGGCACCGGGCTTGAGGGCGTCCAGACAGGGCACCTGGCTTCCGCCCACACCGGACATTCCGATGGGCAGGGTGCTGATTAGAATGCCGGTCTGGGGCAATACATCGTTTAGATGCTCCAGCGACAGTGCCTCCATATTCGGCTCATTTTCGCAAAGCACCTGAGCACGGGAGAGCGTGCGGTTGGCAATATAAACCTTCTCCGCGCCGCTGTCCACCGCCGTCATGGCAATGGATTTTGCCGCGCCGCCTGCACCCAAAATGGTCACGGTCTGCCCGGGAAAATCCCGGGAGAATTCCTGCAAGGACTGACGGAAGCCCAAACCGTCGGTGGAGTGCCCCTCCAGCTTTCCGTCCCGGATTCGCACGGAGTTAACGGAATGGCACCGCATTGCTTCCGGCGTCATTTCGGAGAGGTAGGGGAGGATATCCTCCTTGTGGGGCATGGTCAGGTTGAAGCCCTGAATGCCGATGGTTTTGGCGGCGGCGACGAATTTCCCTACGGTTCCGGCGGGCACGGGAACGGCCAGATACAGCGCGTCCTCGTGAAGCTTCCGGAGCATGGTGTTGTGGAGCAGAGGCGACAGGCTGTGACCGATGGGGTCCCCGATGACGCACAGGAGCCGTGTGCCGTTATGATACTCAATCTGCATGGCTGCTCAGCTTTTCGATGAGATAGCCCATAGCCGCCACATAGCCAAACTGACCCAGACCGCAAATCTGACCGTCGCAGCCTGCGGCAGTCACGGACTTGTGCCGGAATTCCTCCCGCTTGTGGATGTTGGAGAGGTGCACCTCTACTGCGGGCAGGTCTACCGCCTTTAAGGCATCGAGAATGGCATAGCTGTAATGGGTATAAGCGCCGGGGTTAATGATGATGCCGTGGAACGCGCCCTTTGCCTTGTGGATGGCGTCGATGATCGCGCCCTCGTGATTGGACTGCATGCACTCCACTTCCACGTTCATGCTGGCTGCGGATTCCCGAATCCGGGCTACCAGCGCATCATAGCCGCTCTTTCCGTAGATCTCCGGCTCCCGGGAGCCGAGCAGGTTCAGATTGGGGCCGTTGATGACTAAAAATCTCATAGCTTTCCCTCCAGTTTGGTTATAATCTCCGCCACGGTGGCTTCCGGGCTGGAGAAATCGTTGATGATGACGTGAGAAAACGCCTGATAGATGGGCTCACGCTGGGCAAATCGGCCGAGAAACGCGTCCCGGCCCTGCTGTCCCAGGGGACGGCCGGACATATCGCCGGTGTCGTAAATCTCACCGGGGTCCCGGCGGAGAAATACCACAACGCCGG
>ERZ1034844.498-NODE-498-length-21490-cov-6.221134_pt1 | contig 21490 bp, 20 predicted proteins | sample MGYA00520594_ERZ1034844 | MGnify/ENA primary metagenome ERZ1034844 (study PRJEB33766, sample SAMN09781733) | gut metagenome | biome: gut microbiome | host: Homo sapiens | place: Madagascar | study: EMG produced TPA metagenomics assembly of the PRJNA485056 data set... | reverse complement strand
CCTGTTTGTTTTGTTGCTTGTTTCTTCTTGCTTGATTCTTTTTGCTTCTATGAGCATGAAGCAAGAACGTTTTTCTGGCTGCAAAATTAGAGTTTTGTTTTTTAGATAATATGTCGCAGTTGTTACAATGTTGTTACATCATTGAGGTCCCTACATTCTCTAAAAATACGAGCAACTTTTTTTTATTTCAATTTTACTTTTTATCTTTGCAAGGGTCTATATTACAGAACGCCACAAGAAAACGGCGTCTGATGAAACAAAGATATAGAAGAAAAAGGAAAAAACAGAACAACAAGAATGACGATAGCCGACAACGACATAATAGCAGAAATGAGGAGGCAGCCAGAGCAAGGATTCAGGCTGCTGATGCGAAAATATCGCGAACCGGTCTATTGGCACATCAGAAGAATGGTCGTGACACACGCCGATGCACAAGATGCTGCTCAAGAGGCGTTTGTGAGGATATTCAAAAGCATGGACAGCTACCGCGGCAACACATCGTTTGCCGCATGGATATATCGCATTGCCACAAACGAGGCCCTACGCCTCATCAGCAGACGTCACGACAACGTAAGCATGGAGCGGGAAGGCACAAACATCTTGGATCAGATGCCCGCCGACAACTACATCAACATTGCCGACACCGAAGCGGTGAACATGCAACGAGCCATCCTCGCGCTGCCACCTAAGCAACAGGTGGTGTTTAACATGAGGTTCTATGACGAGATGGAATATGGCGACATTGCTGCCGCTACCGACTCATCGGTGGCTGCTGTGAAGATGAACTATCATCTGGCAAAAGAGAAGGTTAAAAAGGCAATCATCAATTAGACAAGACATTACAATTATGGATGAGAAATTAAACAAGCGTTTGCCCTACAGCGTTCCCGACGGGTTCTTCGACGTTATGGAGGCCAACGTTATGGCAAAGATAAAGGCTGACGCTGAAGCAGGAACAAGCGTTGGGGACGATAAAGCCGATACCCAAATGCGTGACAAGCAATATCGCAAGACAATGAGACGCACACGCACCATCAGCTTGAGCCTCTTGGCTATGGCGGCATCGCTGCTGCTGCTCTTCACGATATTCTCCCAAAGCACAAAAACGGCGCAGCAGACCAACGATATGGAGAGCATTGACAAGGCATTCAGCCAACTGAGCACTGACGACCAGACCTTCCTCATGGAGGTTTATGACGACGACATGTTCTTGGACGATGCTACCGCCGTCTATTAAACGTTAAACCCAAATGGGTCATTATGCCGTTTGGGGTTAAAAACATTCTAACACACCCGACTTGCGCAAGCCTCTAATATATAAAGGTAGAGGAAAGAGCTCTTCCTCACCAAACAAGAAAAAAAAATATCAACAGAACAAACATCTCATAAAAACAAGGAAACGATATGAAAACATTAAAAGCAGAATCAATAATAAAGGCAATGATCATCGCCTTCTTCATGGTCATGGGCACCTGCATGAGCGCAAATGCGCAGCAGACCGACAACGACCAGAACGTGCGACAGCGCATGAGTAGAGAGCAACTGGCAGAGGTGCAAGCCAACCACATTGCAAAGGTCATTGGCTTGGACGAGGCGCTGACAAAGAAATATGTCGCAACCTACTGCGACTACCAAAAGGAGCTATGGAACATTGGACCTCGACTGAAGCGCAACTCTAACATGGAGGAACGTTTCGACCGCAGCAGAAAGATCATTGACATCCGCGAGAAATATTATCATAAATATAAAAAATTCCTCACAGACGAACAGGTTCAGAAAGCCTTTAACGAAGAGCGCCGTGTGATGCGTCACATGAAGCAAAACAAAAAAGGCGGCATGATGAAAGGACGCGCAAGAAGAGGATAAGAGACAAACAAAGCGAAGCGTTTTAAATAACTTTATAGAACAAATGCGTATCCGTTAATCATCGTGTGCGTGGTGACACGCGCACGATGATCCCTTATGTTTAAGAAAAAACATCGTTATGAAAACATTCATCACCACTCTACTCTTGCTGTTATGCCTGAACAGCACGGCACAAAACCAATTGCCCGACTTCTCCTTTGAGCAGATTAAGATATCAAACATAACCATGCCTTACAGAAAGGCTACTATAGCCCCCGTGCAAGGAGAGAAGCCGGCGGTGGTCATCTATCTGCATGGAGGCTCAAGCAAAGGCAGCGACAACACCACACAGATGAATGAGCCTGGCATAGAGCTAATTGCCAACTATCTGCAGTCGAGCCACATAAACGCATTGTTTCTTGTGCCTCAATGCCCTAAAGACAAATCGTGGATGGGACCGATGTATCCCGTCCTTAAATCCATGATTGAGCGCTACACCACCGACAACGACGCACAACCTGCCACAGCCGATATAAACAAGGTCTACATCTTCGGAGGTTCAATGGGCGGCACCGGAACATGGGGCATGCTGTCAATGTATCCCGACATGTTTGCCGCAGCCATGCCTGTGGCAGGAAACCCATCGCAATGTGTGGCTGAGAACGTGGCCCACACGCCAGTGTTCACCGTTATGGGAACGGCAGACGTGATTATGAGCGTAGAGACGGCAGCCGATTTTATTGCCAAGCTAAACGCTCTCGGTGATGAGACACAGATGGAGACAGAAGAGGGATGGAGCCATGAGGACACTTGCACAAAGAGCTATGTTCCACGCCGACTCGATTGGGTGTTCAGCCATATACGCAACGAAGAAACAGGCATTGAAAACCCAACAGCCGACACTTATGTCACAGCCACGACCTTCTATGCCATCGATGGACAACGCATAGCCACGCCTTCAACACATGGAATATTCATAAAGGTTGAGAAACTTAGCGATGGCACCACAAGAGCATCAAAAATTTCATACTGACCAACCTTTAGGTTTTATCGTTTTAAACAATATCACGGTTCAACAACAGCGCTGACTGCATTATATCAGTCGGCGCTTTCAATTTTCTTCGGTCCGCGCACAACCTCATTGACCTTCAGTCCGCTCTTAATCTCAATGTTCACGCCATCGCTAAGGCCCGTCACCACGCTGCGGCGCTCATACGTCTTGTCCTTGCCGCTGCCATTGGCGACATACACAAAGGTCTTGGTTCCCTCAAACACGATGGCGCTCTCCGGAACGGTGAGCACATGCTTGGCCTCAGCAAGCACAATCTCTGCATTGGCGCTGTAGCCGCTGCGAATGTTGTTCTTTTCTGCCACCTTCACAGCTGCCTTTATCTCAAACTGGTTTGCGCCATTGTTCTCAATAGCCTTGGGGGAGATATACTCGAGGTGAGCCTCAAACTTAAGGTTTTGCAGCGCACCGATGGTTATCTTCATCGGCATGCCTGCCGACACCTGCCCCACTTCCGTCTCGTCAATGTTGCCACGGAAGATGAGGTCGCCCATGTTGGCAACGGTAGCTATGGTTGTGCCGTCATTGAACGTGTTGGAGAGAATCACAGAGTTGCCCACCTTTACAGGAATGTCCAGAATGACACCTGTGATGGTGCTGCGTATTAGCGTGGAGCTGGCACTGGCGTTGCTGCGCGACACACCATCGCGCACAACCTCAAGGTTATCCTCGGCAGCGGCTTTCTCCTCGCGTGCCTGCTGCATGGTCTGTCTCACCTTGTCATACTCATCTGCCGACACCAGGCCTTTGTCATAGAGCACCTTCTCGCGCTCATGGTCTGTAAGGGCCTGCTTAAGGTTAATCTCGGCAAGACGCAGGCGCGACTGTGCCGAACTGAGCTGCGCCATGTCAGGGATTACCTTTACCTTGGCTATCACCTCACCGGCCTGCACCGTCTGTCCTGCCTCTTTCGTTATCTCCGTAATGATGCCGCTGATCTGCGGTTTGACATTCACCTCATTTCGCGGTTCAATCTTTCCCGTGAGCACCGTACTCTTGCGCACGTCGCCCATGGCAGCCTTAAACTCGTCATACTCAACAGGCTGTGGTTGCGACTTAAACCACAGGAAAACGAATGTGCCGATAAAAACAAGTGCCACGACACAGGCAACAATTATCTTTTTCATATCTATGATGTTTTTTCTTGTTTTGGTTTTCTTGTTTTGGTTTTCTTGTTTTGGTTTTCTTCTTATTGTTGTTTCTTGTTGTTTCTCAATCACTCGTCCCTCATAGCATCAACAGGCTTTATCGACATGGCCCTGAGAGCAGGAGCCAAGCCGGCAAGCACGCCGAGCACACTTATCAGCAGCACAGCAGCCACAGCTATCCAGAAATCAATCTGATAGTGAGCGGCAAAATCGGCATTGTTGGTGGTGCCCATCTCTATCATCTGCAAGACAGCCACAGCAAACAGCAAGCCGCTCATGCCAGCCACAAGCGTCAGGATAAGACTCTCGGCTATTATTTGAGAGAGGATGATGCGCGGGGTGGCACCGATGGCACGGCGTATGCCTATCTCTGTTGTGCGCTCACGCACCGTCACCATCATGATGTTGGACACGCCAATGGCGCCAGCCAGGAGCGTGCCTATGCCGACAAGCCATATCAAAAAATTCACGCCTGAGAACAGGTTGTCGACCATGCCATACAGCACCTCCGTGTTAAACACCGACACGCTCTTCTCGTCGGTAGGATCCACGTCATGGGCGCGGGCTATGACGGTGCGTATGCGCGGTGTTATCTTACTCATGACCACACCGGGACGTCCCGTCAAACACATTATGTCGATAGACTGGCCCATGTTATAGGCAGCCTGTACCAAGCTGAGCGGCACCACAACACTCTCGTCTGCCGAGCCGTTGATGTTCATGTTTGTGGAGCTATAGTCGACCCCCACCACGTTATAATAGACCGAATCTATGCGCACGAACGCCCCGCAAGGATTTACGCCATTGGGGAACAAGGCCTGGTAGACCTTCTTTCCCAAGACACACACCTTGCGGTTTTGGTTGATGTCCATCTGGTTGATGTAACGGCCGTAGCGCAAGATGGGAGGAGCCATCTCAGCATATTCGGGCAAGATGCCTTTAAGGTTACACGAATATTTCTTGTCGCCATAAACAGCGTTATGCCCCCATTTAGTGATCATGGGCGACACGACATCAAGCTCTGGCACCTGTTGTCTCAATCGCTCCACGTCTTGGTAGGTCATCGCCCATTGCCGTCCCTTTCTAAAGCCATGATAAGGCTTGGTGGTGGCGTTAGGGAAAATCACAGCCGAGTTTGTGGCAAAGCCGACAAACTGCTGTGCCAACGTCTGCTTCAGTCCGTCACCTCCACCTATCAGCGTCACGAGCATGAACAGTCCCCAGAACACGCCGAAGCCCGTAAGCAGCGAGCGGCTCTTGTTGCGTGACAAGGTATCGAGAATTTCGCGAAAGCGATCAATGTCAAAATTTATCATCGTTTCTTTGTTTTAAGGAATGGGGTTATAAGGTCTATAAGCTTCATAAGGTCTATAAGCTTCATAAGATCTACAAGACCCAAAGACCATAGCCCCAACCAGCCTTTTATCATTCAGCCCTCAACGCCTCGATAGGTCTTATCTTGGCGGCTCGTCGTGCGGGAATCAGCCCCGCGAGGGTGCCTGCAACGATCATCACCGCCGTAGCACCGAGACACACGTCCAGCCCCACGGTGGGGTTTACAAACATCGTGGCTTGAAACAAGCCAGAGTCGACAACGGTGTGGCCAATGGTGGCGTCCATGTAAGCGTTGGCAGCAATGCCGCAGAGCATGCCTATATATCCGAAGAACGTTGTGATGACCACGCTCTCCACAATGATGAGCCTCAGGATCGACAGGGGCGAGGCACCGATGGCTTTTCGGATGCCAAACTCGCGCGTGCGCTCCTTCACCGTTATGAGCATGATGTTGCTCACGCCCACGATGCCAGAGAGCAGCGTGAACAAGCCGATAACCCACAGCGCTATGTGCATTATGCGTATGCCGTTGTTCATCTGCAAGGCCTGTGTGAAGCGGTTCCATATCCACACCGCGTTGTCGTCGTCGGGAGCAGCACGGTGGTTGCGGTTCAGCCTGGCTGTATAAGCCTTCTCAAACGCCTCGTTCTGCTCTTCGGTCTCAAGTCCGTGAAACGAGAACACAATGTTGTCGGCCTTGTTGCCCTTTCCGTAGATCGTCCTCAACGTTGTGAACGACGTGTAGGCCGCGTTGTCCATGCGGTCTTGTTTCGTTGCATAGATGCCTACGACCTTGAACGCCACTCCTGCTATGTCCACATACTCGCCCACCAGGTCCTTGATGTTGCGTTTCGTCAGCAGCTTAGCATTCTCCTCGCTCAGCACCAGCGTCTTGCGTCGCTGCTCGATGTCGATGTCGTTGACGAACCGTCCATAGAGCATGTCTTTCTTGTTTATCTCTATGTCATTGGGATAGACGCCTTGCAGCGAACCCGTCACATAATCGGCCCCATGCGTCATGGTCAGTCCTGCCTGGTCTATCTCCGCCCCCACGTTGTCGACATGCTGTTTAAAGTCGTTGCGTGTTGCGTCTATGTCGCGGTCATCGAGCGTTATGTTCCGCCCGTCCTGTAGACCGTCATAGGGTTTAGAGGTGTAGCCGCCACCCACCATCATCGACGTGTCAAGGAAACGTCCCGAGTTGTAGAGCATCGCATTGATCAGTCCGTTGCCCGCTCCGAGCAAGAAGATAATCATGAAGATGCCCCACGCCACAGCAAACCCAGTGAGCGCCGTTCGCAGCTTGTTGCGTCGTGCCGTGGCCCATATTTCGGAAATCAGCTCATAGTTCATATTTTTAATTGAGAATTTGTAACTAATAAATTCAGAATTTGCAATCAGCGGTTGCCATATTGAGCACCTATCTTATTTCATAAACCCGTTCACCCCAAACGGAGATGCGTTATGGTCGAGGTTTTCTTCAATGCGTTCTATGCATCCGTCCTTGATATGCACAATCTTGTTTGTTTGGTTTGCCACGCCGCTCTCGTGTGTCACCACAACGATGGTTATTCCCTCGTCAGCGTTGAGACGTGTCAGGAGGTTCATAACCTCCACACTGGTTTTCGAGTCGAGAGCGCCCGTAGGCTCATCCGCAAGAATGATGCGCGGCTTGGTAATGAGCGCTCGTGCAATGGCCACACGCTGTTTCTGTCCGCCAGACATCTCGTTGGGATAATGCCCTGCCCAGTCGGCAAGGCCTAAACGGTCAAGATAGTCCATCGCCAACTTGTGACGCTGTCGGCGCGGCACCCCTTGGTAGAAGAGCGGCAGTTCGACGTTCTCCACAGCCGTCTTGAAACTTATGAGGTTGAACGACTGAAAGATGAAGCCAATCATCCTGTTTCGATATTGTGCCGCCCGGGTCTCGCTGAGGGCCTTTATCAGCGTGCCATCGAGCCAATATTCGCCCGTGTCATAGTTGTCGAGGATACCAATGATGTTGAGGAGCGTCGATTTTCCCGAGCCCGACGCGCCCATGATAGACACAAACTCGCCCTCACGAATGTCGAGCGTTATGCCTTTGAGCACATGCAGAGGCTGTGCTCCCATATAAGTTTTGTTTATGTCGCGAAGACGCAGAAGCGCATCATCACCGTTGCCTTGGGCCATATTGTCCATAATTGTTGTCTTTCTTTTTAGAATGTTTAGTAAAAAACAAACGTAGAATGCCTGCCAAACCCTGAGGTTTGAGCCTTCTAACGTTTATAAGACGCTTCAACAAGCTCTTTTGTTGCATGCAAAGGTATTTAAAAATGTGAAAAAAACGCGAGTTTCGAATATATTATGTAACTTTGTAGAAAGTAGAATTTTAAATTCGCAACATGCGAAACATGAATAATTACAAAAACGACAAACATCATGGCAAAAGTATATGAGTTTTTAGCCAACGGCTTTGAGGAAGTGGAAGGCTTGGCACCCGTCGACATTCTGCGTCGCGGCGGTGTAGACATCAAGACAGTGAGCGTAACAGGCAGCGAGTATGTGGAGACCTCTCACGGCATAACCATAAAGGCAGACCTCACTATTGAGGACGCCGACCTCAGCGATGCCGACATGCTCTTGCTCCCCGGTGGTCTGCCAGGAGCGACCAACCTGCGCGACCATGAAGGCGTGTGCGCAGCTCTGAAGGCACAGGCAGCAAAGGGCGGACGCATAGGCGCCATCTGTGCAGCCCCCCTCGTGCTCGGCCATCTCGGTCTGCTTGAAGACCGTTACGCCACCTGCTATCCCGGCTTCGAGAAGTTCATGACGGGTGCCCACTACACCCATGAGCTCTTCACCATCGACGGCAACATCATAACAGGCGAAGGCCCTGCCGCCACCCTGCCCTACAGCTATGAGATCTTGCGCATGTTCAAGGGCGACGACACCGTGGCATCGCTCAAGGAAGGCATGATGTACAACCACCTCATGGCTGAAGGGAAATAAGAGACAACAGGCTAAACAAAACAAGAGACAAAAGGCAACCAAAAGAAAAAGAAGATGAACCACACCATTATCGTGGCCGGCGGAAAAGGTCTGCGCATGGGCGGCGACATACCTAAGCAGTTTATCCCCGTCAACGGCATGCCCGTGCTCATGCACACCATACGCCGCTTTCGCGAGTTTGACCCGCAGATGCACATCGTGCTTGTGCTGCCCAAGGACCACCAAGACTATTGGCGACAGCTTTGCGACGAATACCGCTTCACCGACCGGCACGACATCGCCGACGGTGGCTCCACACGGTTCCACTCGTCACAGAACGGCATCATGGCGCTGGCAGAGGCCCCCGACAGCGACATCGTGGCCATTCACGACGGTGTGCGCCCCTTGGTGTCGGTAGAGACGATAGGCCGTTGCTTCACGGCTGCTGCCGAGAGCGGTGCCGCCATCCCTGTGCTGCCTGTCATCGACACGCTGCGCTATGTGGGCCATGCCGATGAGAACGGCGTAAACACCGAGCAAGGTCACAACGTGCTGCGCTCCGACTACCGCGTTGTGCAGACCCCACAGACCTTTCGTCTCGCCCTCTTGCGCCGCGCCTTCACACAGCACTTCAGCGAGCGTTTCACCGACGATGCCTCTGTTGTGGAGGCTCTTGGCGAGAAGGTGACGATGGTTGACGGCAACAGGGAGAACATAAAGATCACGACGCCCTACGACCTGAAAGTGTTTGGCTAAACAAAATTCTTAACTCTTCATTCTTCACTCTTCACTCTTCATTCTTCACTCTTCATTCTTCACTCTTCACTTACGATGTCCTCAATTCTCGATCAAGACATAATGTACCTCCCGGGCGTAGGCCCCCACAAGAAAGAGCTTCTCAGCAAGGAGCTCGGCGTAAAGTCGTGGGGTGACCTTCTCGCCTATTTCCCATACAAGTATGTTGACCGCAGCCACATCTACCCCATACGCGAGCTGACGGCCGACATGCCGTTTGTGCAGATAAAGGCACGCATCTTGAGCTATGAAGAGTATGAGATGGGACCGAGAAAGAAGCGTGTCGTGGGACATGCCTCCGACGGCATGGGCGTGGTTGATCTCGTGTGGTTCAGTGGAGCGCAATATGTCTACAAAAACTATAAGGTGGGCGAAGAGTTCATCATCTTCGGCAAGCCCACCGTCTATGGCGGACGCATACAGATAGCACATCCCGACATGGATCGTGTGGAAGACCTGCAACTGTCGCAGATGGGTCTGCAGCCCTACTACTCTACCACCGAATTGATGAAGAAGCGTGGCATGACCTCACGCGCCTTGGAAAAGATCGTGAAGGCCATGCTCGACAAGATACAACAGCCCATCGACGAGACGCTGCCGCCGTTCATCACCACACCCCTGCACCTCGTGTCGCGCGACCAGGCCCTGCGCGGCATACACAACCCGCACACCCCCAAGGAGCTGCAAGACGCAAGGCTCCGACTGAAGTTTGAGGAGCTGTTCTTCCTCCAACTCAACATCCTGCGTTACGCCTCCGACAACCGCCGCAAATATAAAGGCTACATTTTTAATAAGGTGGGGGCGATGTTCAACACCTTCTACCACGACCACCTGCCGTTCCCTCTCACGGGAGCACAGAAGCGCGTCATGCACGAGATACAAGGCGACATGCGGTCAGGACAGCAGATGAACCGTCTGCTGCAAGGCGACGTGGGGTCGGGCAAGACGCTCGTGGCCCTCATGACCATGCTCCTGGCGGTCGACAACGGCTATCAGGCCTGCATCATGGCACCCACAGAGATCTTGGCAGAGCAACACCTCACCACCATTCGCGACTTTCTCGGCGACATGCCCATACGCGTGGAACTGCTCACGGGCATCGTCAAGGGCAAGCGCCGCCGCGAGGTGCTCGAAGGTCTGGTGAGCGGCGATGTGAAGATTCTTGTCGGCACACATGCCGTCATCGAAGACACGGTGCAGTTTGCCAACCTCGGACTCGCCGTTGTCGACGAGCAGCACCGCTTCGGCGTGGCACAACGTGCCAAGCTGTGGGGAAAGAGTGCCCAGCCACCTCATGTGCTGGTCATGACAGCCACGCCCATACCGCGCACACTCGCCATGACCGTTTACGGCGACCTCGACGTGAGCGTCATTAACGAGCTGCCGCCGGGACGCAAGCCCATACAGACCCTTCACAAGTATGACAACCAGACGACGTCGCTCTACAACGGCATACGCCAGCAGATAAAGCTCGGGCGACAAGTTTACATCGTCTACCCCCTCATCAGCGAGAGCGAGAAGAGCGACCTCAAGAACCTGAAAGAGGGCTACGAGGCAATGAAGAGCATCTTCCCCGAGTTTCGCCTGAGCAAGGTACACGGCAAGATGAAACCTGCCGAGAAGGAAGAAGAGATGCAGAAGTTTGTGAGCGGCGAGACACAGATCCTTGTCGCCACAACCGTCATTGAGGTAGGCGTGAACGTGCCCAACGCATCGGTCATGATCATCCTCGACGCCCAACGCTTCGGCCTCTCACAGCTACACCAGCTGCGCGGACGTGTGGGCCGCGGCGCCGACCAGAGCTACTGCATCCTCGTCACGGGCTATAAGCTCAGCGACATCACACGCAAGCGCATCGACATAATGTGCGACACCAACGACGGGTTCCGCATAGCAGAGGCCGACCTCAAGCTGCGTGGCCCTGGCGACCTGGAAGGCACACAGCAGAGCGGTATGGCGTTCGACCTCAAGATTGCCGATATTGCACGCGACGGACAGCTCGTGCAGATGGCACGCGAGGAGGCACAAAAAATTGTTGCTGCCGACCCCACATGCTCCAGCCCTCAGTATGCCATGCTGTGGCGAAGGCTCCGCGAGCTGCGTGACGTGAATGTTAATTGGGCTGCGATAAGCTAAAACAATTTATGTTAAAACGGCCCGTTGATGCAAATCAAGCGTCGAAAACGCCAGAGCCCTTTTATACATTTACGTTACGGCACATCATAACTGACCCATTTTCAGCCACTTTTATGTTAAAAAGCGAATAAAAACTGTTAACAAAACCGCGATTTTACGATTTTTTTATTATCTTTGTAGCGTCTTTTGATAATTGTTGAACAATTTCACACCTTCTTATTGCGAATTTGTAACGACAATTTCCTTCTTATGAAAGAATGATATACTCATTCTAACTTAACGACGACCAAAGAAAAAATATGAGTTTGAAGAAAATTATTAAAACATTTGCTATAACAACATTATTCACCTTGTCGGCAGTACCCGTTGTGGGCCAAGACCTCTTGGCACGCCAGGCACCCGTTGACCGCCGAATGAAGACTGTCGACACGCTTATGCTCCGCAACATCACGGCACGCGAGGAGATGGAGAATCCGGCTGCTGAGCTGTATGAAGACTGGAACAACACCTTCGCACACCGCGCTACAGCCTTGCCTGAGACCTATCGCATAAACCTCAAGCATTTCTGCATGCCTACCCCAAGCCGAGTGGTGACAAGCAACTTCGGTGCACGCTGGGGACGCCAGCATGAGGGCATCGACATCAAGGTATATATCGGCGACACCATACGCGCTGCTTTCAGCGGAAAGGTGCGCATGGTAAAATATAACCCAGGAGGTTATGGCAAATATGTGGTCATTCGCCACAATAACGGACTTGAAACAACCTACGGACACCTGTCAGCGCAGCTGGTTGAAGAAAACCAGGAGGTGCGTGCCGGAGAACCCATTGGTCTTGGCGGCAACACCGGTCGAAGCACTGGCTCACACCTGCATTTTGAGACACGCCTCTGCGGCGTGGCCATAAACCCGGCTCTTATGTTCGACTTCCGCGAGCAAGACGTTGTGGGCGACAGCTACATGTTCAACCGCGACACCTACAAAGCAGAGTCGGCAGAAGCTAACCGCCTTCGCGGAAAGGTGGGCAACGGCGGCTACAGACGTGAGGATGTCATCGGCACCAAGCCCATGCCTCAGGACACCAACGATGAGGTGCTCTACCACAAGGTGTCGAACGGCGAGACCTTGCAGAGCATTGCCCAGAAGCGTGGCGTGACGGTAGACACAATATGCCGCCTCAACCACATTGGCAAGAACATGCGTCTGCGTCCGGGACAAATTCTGCGCTACTCATAACTTTTAAAGCACGACAAAACAATCATGCAGTTTAGATAAAAAAGTCTGACGGGCCAGTTCCGTCAGGCTTTTTCTTTTTACTTTAAACAACATTTTCAAATAAAAACAACATTTTAACACTCTTTCCACACATGCGAACAACCTTTCTCTCTGCAGCCATGCTGCTCATCGCCTTCATCGGCATAGGCACCGACAGCGCATACGCCGCAAAACGTAACAGCAACAACGCCACGACAAAAGCAAAGGAGCAGGCGCTGCAAACAATAACCATGGACGCAGCCAAAGCTCATATAGGCTTCCTCGCAAGCGACGAGCTGCGTGGACGCAAGGCGGGAACAAACGATGCCCAGGTGGCAGCACAATATATAATCTCGCTCCTGCGCCAATGGGGCATCAAGCCTCTTGGCGACAGCTACACACAGCCGTTCTCTGCCTACAGCATGGAATGGCAGAAACGCAAGCCATGGCAAGTACACCCCGACTCCATTGCCCTTCTGAAGCAGATGCCCCACCGCCGCCTTAACATGAAGAACGTGCTGGCGATGATTCCCGGCAAGAACACCAACGAGTATGTCATCATGGGAGCCCACTTTGACCATGTGGGCTGCGACCCCGACCTTGAGGGCGACAGCATATACAACGGTGCCGACGACAACGCATCGGGCGTGAGCGCTGCCCTTCAAATAGCCCATGCCTTCGCCACAGCGGGCGTGCAGCCTGAGCGCAACATCATCTTCGCGTTTTGGGACGGAGAGGAGATCGGTCTCCTCGGATCGCGCTTCTTCATGCAGACCTGTGCCTTTGCCGACAAGATCAAAGGCTATCTCAACTTCGACATGATAGGCCGCAACAACAAGCCCGAGAACCCGCCATACGTTGTCTACTTCTACACCGCCGCCCACCCCGTGTTCGGCGACTGGCTGAAGAACGACATCAAGCAGTATAACCTTCACCTCGACCCCGACTATCGTGCGTGGGACAAGCCCGTGGGCGGTAGCGACAACGGAACGTTTGCCAAGCGCGACATTCCAGTAATCTGGTACCACACCGACGGACATCCCGACTACCACATGCCTGGCGACGAGGCGCAGAAGATCAACTATGAGAAGGTGACCGACATATCACGAGCCGCCTTCCTCAACCTGTGGAACCTCGCCAACGAGAAGAGCTATTAAGCAGAAAACCTCAACAAAAAGGCGGACGGGCACAAAAAAACAGCCATCTCGTACAATGCATAAATATACGCTTTGGGCCGTATATTTATTCAGTTTCCCATTAAGCCCATTTGACAAAATGAAAGTGCCCATTTGACGTTGTCAAAGAGGCTCTTTGACAGCCTCATTAAGCCTCTTTGACGACCTCAAAGAGGCTTAATGACAAAGCAGGGGTGTATTTAAGAGTCGTTAACAATTCATGCTTTGGTTTTAACTAAAATTTTGTGCATTATGAAAGAATATCCCTTTGTTTGCAATCTTTCTGTCATTCTGTATATTTATGCAAAACTGGGATAAAAATGCTCCTGTTTTAACAATTTTGCATCCTTTACAAAGCATGTTTGCAAGCCAAAACACCAAAAGTAAAAAAGCTCACTTGCAGAGTGGCCATGTGAGGTAGCGGTGCAGGAGATAGCCGTGGTAAGCGAACATGTAGACGGTAATGACGGCTATGAGGGTGAAGACAAGAAGATAAGTGAGGGCTGCAGTCTGGCGGCGCTTGAAATAGCAGAAAAGCCAAGCGATGGAGAGGGGAACGACAAACGCCCAATGGGCTGTCATGATATGAATCTCGTCAAGAGCGAAGCCCAGACCCACATGCAGCAACATGTTGAACATGAAGACGGCAAGGAGCAGCTGCTCAAAACGCTGCTTGCGTCCCACAAAGGTGCCGACAATAAACATTATTATTATGGCAGCCTCAACGGCATATTGTATCTTCCACGAATATTCCACTATCACAGGACGACCCGACAACACATCGCCCAATACATGCTTGCGATGGAGCTGTATCGACTCGCCAAAAAGATTCTCTACCACCACAGCGGTGCGCGAAAGGTCGTCACGCGTCCACTTAAACTGCTGGCCTACAGCACTGGTTGACATCTCGACGCTTTGTACCTTCGGCTTAGTTGCGGCTTCGTTTTTAGCATGTTCTGCCAGGCCCACGCCAAGAGCGAGCATGAGCACACCGGGAAGGACGAGGGTTGTGAAGAAGAAGCGTGGGCGAAAGGCGGCACGTCCGTTCACCGACATGGCGGCAAGCAACACCACGATGCCGTTGCTAAGCGTTATGCCTGCTGTGACAACAAACAGCAGCAACACCTCCTTGCAACTGAAGCGGGTGCCTTCGCGCAGATGCATGCCGGCACGATAGAGCGTGAGCATGATCATGAAGAGCGACAAGCAGAAATGGTCTGCCACAACAACGGTGAGCATGATGTAGGCAAACGACATGAAAAAGAGGGTGAGCAACGTGGCAACATGGGCCGACACACCTACCACATGACGCAACGTGCGCCACATAAGCATGAACGACCAGAAGGCACATAACGTGAGGAGGAGAGCCATGACAGGCACGGCACAGTCGGCTCCCGTAAGCGACCGCAGCAGCATGTTTAGCATCGACAACGGCCACATCATGAAGGCGAGCAACGGATGACGCAACACATCGTAGCCCATGTTCCAATGGCGGAGCACGGTGTAGCTTATCGGGTCGAAGCCCGACATGTGATAGTTGCGCATGAACCGCATCCATGCCTCGTGCGACGGGTCAGAGAGCAAGACGCAAAACTTGCTTACCATCAATGTCTGAAGCCCTATTATAATAAGGAGAATGGCGGCAGCGACGGCACGCTCCTCTTTCTTTACAACAAACAAATTTGCCATTTTCTTACTCTTTTACTGATTTTTATGATGTTTAATCCACACAATAACCCACAATGAACGCCAGGTTATAAAAGAACATCCACGCGCCCAGTGCGCTCACCGCACTGACAACGAGTTCTCTTTTAGTGCCAGAGAGATGTCGTATAGCGAAGCCTATGGCTATGGGTATGATGAAAGCCCAGTGGGCGGTCATGATGTAGACCTCGTTAAGGCCGAAGCCAAAGCCCACATGCATGAGCATGTCAAAGGCGAACCACGACAGCAAGAGCCACATCAAACGCGAGCGGCGACCGTACCACACGCCTATGATGAAAAGAAGAGCGATCAAGCCCTCTACCACATAAAAGACCATTTGGTCATAGGGCACGAACACCGGACGGTTGTTCTGCACATCTTCAAGCAGATGCTGGCTATGAAGGATAAGGCTCTCGCCCATAAGGTTATGTATGACAGAGGGCAGACGGGGCGTAGAGATGTCGCTCCACTGCAACAGAAGGTTATCTTTGTCTATGGCTGTGCCGTTCTGCTTCTCACGCCACGCCACAATCTTTGCATCGCCCTTTCCAAAGTTGGGGTCCTTCTGCTTCTTTATCTCTATCATCATTGCCACGCGCTCCTTCATGGGCTGCTCATAGGCAAACTGCTGATATTGTCTTATGCCGAAGAGAAGGGCCAGCGGCAAGACCACCGACAGCACGGAACGCCACCGCCACACACGGCGCGGCGCAGCAAACAGGAACGCCAGACAACTCTTCAGACCGTTGGTGAGCGTCAGACCGGCAGTAAAGAAAAAGAGCACCGCCTGCTGCCATGGCTTGAAGGCTGTGCCACGCTTGAAGCATCGTCCTGCGAGGAGCACGGTGAGCAACAGCCACGGCAGCGACAGACCAAAATGGTCGGGCACCATCATGGAAAGCATGATGTAGGCAAAGGAGAAGAGCAAAAGGGTGAGGGAGCGTGCCTCGGTGCGGGCCAGGCCAAGAATATCTGTAAAGATGCGGTAGGCGAAGATGACCGAATAGACAGCACTCACCACCTGCAAGGTGGCCATGATGAAGATGGCACAGTTGATGCCTGTGATGCTCATGAGCCATTGGTTAAGCCAATAGAAGGGCCAGAGGAAGGTGAAAAAGAGCGGATGGCGGAACGAGTTGAAATAGATGTCCTCACATGAGAGCGCAATGCAAGAAGAGGCATCGAAGCCCGACACCTGAAAACGCTTCATGAAGATGCTGTAATAGCCTTGCGTGCCGCCAGGCGTGAGGATTCCAAAATATTTGTATATGAGCAAGGCGTTGAGCGCAACGGCAAACAGCAACGCCACAGCAGCCACGCCGCGCTCTGTTCGACGTATGCCAAGAATGGGCTTCACATGGTTGTCAACCAGCAGCTTCACACGGCTGCGCCACAACGCATATTTTTTGTTTGCTGCACCTTTTACATGATTCATAACGTCATTGTCTTTTTTTACTTTTCACATAACATCAAAGAAACAGCTTCTCTTAAATAAGATATTTCACGATAAGAGCCACATTGTAAACCCACAGATAGAGCGTCAGAAGACCTACGCCATAGCGCACGGGAGCAACGAAGCGTTTCGGCAGATGCAGCAAGGCAAAGCCCACGGCGATGGGGATGATGAATATCCAATGGGCCGACATGATGTAGACCTCGTTGAGCCCGAAGCCCATGCCCACATGTAGCAACATGTCGAGGCCAAACCATGACAGACAGAGCCAGAAGAAACGCGAGTGGCGACCACACCACATTCCGATGATGAACAGCAACACGACGAGAGCCTCAACCACATAATTGAGCCACGACGAATAGTGGACAATCATTGGACGCTGACGAAACTCATCCTCAAGCAGATGCTTCTGATGAAGCTGTATAGACTCGCCAAAGAGGTTCTCCACAACCGACTGCACACGCGATGTCGTTATGTCGGTCCAGCGTAAGAACTCACCGTTGCCTATTGGTCTGCCCTGACGCACACGCTTTGCCTTTGCAGGTGTTTTGTGTTGCACGGCTGTAGGCTTTTTGACGGTATCGGCTGCAACCTTGGCCGTGTCACCACCCTTGTTGTTTGCAAGCGAAGCTGTTGTTGCAGCTGTTTTTTTCGCTTCAGCCATCTTGGCTTCCTCAGTCCTCTTAGCAACCTCTGCCATTCTTGCCTCCTCAGCTTTCTTGGCCTCGCGTGCCTTCTTCTCCTCCTTAGCTTTTTTCTGTGCCATCTCCCGCGGCCACACCAGCTTGGCATAGGTCACACGAGCCGTTCCCCAGATAAGGGCTGAGGGCAAGATGACACCGAGCAACAGGAAACGCAGACGGAAGAAGCGGCGACGGTTAACGAAGAGGGCTGCAAGGAAAATCTTCAGTCCGTTGTTCAGCGATGTGCCGGCGGTAAGGATGAAATAGAGCACCGTCTGCCATGTCTTGAACGAGCGGCCACTCTTCATGCGACGTCCCGAGATGTAGAGAGCAATGAGCAAGAGCATCATGCTTATGATGAAATGGTCAGGCACGATCGCCGCCACCATGACATAAGCAAACGAGAAGAAGAAGAGCGTCAGCACCGTGGCATCGGCGCGTCTCACCTCTATGACCTCACGGAAGATGCGGTATATGAACACCATGCTGTAGAAAGCGCAGAACACCTGTATGGCAGCCACGATGAAGATGGCACAGTTGATGCCGGTGAGCTGCATCAGAGCCTGGTTGATGAGGTAAGGCACATACATGTAGAACGCCAACAACGGGTGACGGTACACGTTGTAGCCTGCCAGCCAGTCGCTCACGACCGAATAGGTGATGGGGTCAAAGCCCGAGATGTGGAAGTTGTGTATAAACAGCGGCCAGTACCACCGTGTGATGGGCGTGAAGAGGTCATAATACTTACACAGCACAAGGGCATTCAAAGCCAACAGGGCCACCAGCACAACAAGGGCTAACCATCGCTCTTCGTGGCGAATGCGGAAGATATCGAATATTTTTTTCATTTCTTAAGGAAGAATCTCACAAGCACAAAGTTTACAGGGACGCAGATGCAGAACATCGGTATTGGCGCCAGCCTCTCGCTCACCCCGATCCAAAGGAAGAAATGGAGCGTAGCCATCTGCAGGAGATAGTTGACGACATGTGACAGGGCGAAACCCGCTCCGTGCTTGGCGTTGGTCTCCACCTTGAAGGTGAAACGTGTGGATGCAACAAAATTGAAGATGAAGCTCAACACATAACCCACAGTCATGGAGAGCGACGGTGAGCACCACAGCAGCATGACGCTGTAGATGGCATACTGAAGCAGGGTTGCCAATGCGCCGACAATGCCGAACCTCACCACCTCGCCAAGCTTCTGGCGCTGTGACGGCGTGAGACGGTTGGTTATCTCGTTTAAGATCATAGAGCTTTCTGTTTTTTTAATAATTGAACGGTTTGAAATAGGCCTGGTCTGCATAGGCAAGCATCTCCTTGTCGCCCCTGCTGTCTCCAAACGCCGACACGTCATACTGGTCGCGCGAGGGCCACACCTCCGTTATGCGCCTCACCTTCTCCGCTCCGTAGCAGTTGGACGTAGCGAAGCGTCCTGTGAGCCGTCCGTTGCCGTCGGTCTCCACCTTGGTACCCAGCACCACGATGTCGGTGCCGTCATGCTGTTGCCCGAGGTACATCTCGGCAAAGGGACGTACCCAGTTGTCGATGCTTGCACTGACAATGGCCATGGCATGAGCCTCATCGCGCACCTCGTCGATGAAGCGCACGGCAGCGGGACGCAACAGATGCTCGCCTTGGCGGGCGAAAGCTTGGCAGAGGGCATCAAACTGCTCAAGCGTCATGCCCTTGAAGAAATGGGCAAACACCTTCTGCTTGGCTTTATAGTTGGGATAGAGACGGACCTTCATCAGCACGAGCAACGGCGAATAGAGCAAGAAGCCGAGCAACATGCGCTTGCGCCCACAGGCAAAGCGTATAAACTCGAGCAACGTGTCGGCATTGGTGAGCGTGCCGTCAAAATCGAACACAAAGAGTTTCTTCATTTTTAAAGATGGATAAGAACCTTAAAGACGGTCAAACATCTTAAAGATGAGCACCTTAAAGATATATGAGCACCAGGTAAGACGCCAGCCACAAGAGCACGATAAGCTGTGAGAAGCGGTCGTGCAACATCACCTTGACGGGGTCGCCACTCTTCTCATCGACAACCGCTATCTGGATGTAGCGCAGCAGGCCGAGCAACACAAGCACGGTGGTGAGATAGAGGTGGTTGCTGCCTATGCTCTCGGTAACCTCTGGCGACACGGTGTACATGATGTAACAGACGAGCGTCACGCTGGCCGTTATGGTGATGGCTTGGTTTATGAACGTCAGGTTGTAACGACTGGTGTTGTGTCGCGGTGCCTCACCCGTGGCGTTCATGCGCAACACATCGTCACGACGTTTGGCGAAAGAGAGGAAGAGGGTTAGCAGGAAGGTCATGAGCACAATCCACTTGCTCAGCTCCACATCGGTAGCCTGACCGCCGGCGATGATGCGCAGCACGAAGCCGAAAGCCACGATGCACACGTCGAGGATGGCATACTGCTTAAGCTTGGAGCAGTAGGCGAGGTTAAGAACATAATAGAACAGCAGCACCGCCATCACGTTCCACATCGCCTGCGACTCAAGCAGCAGCGTTGTAGCCATGCCCAACACAAACATCAGAGCCATGAGCCAGTAGGCCTGGCGCACCGACACCGCACCCGAAGCCACGGGGCGCTTACATTTTAGAGGATGATGGCGGTCGTCATCGGCATCGACGATGTCGTTATAACAATAGACCGACGAGGCAACGAAACTGAAAGCGAAGAACACCACCAGTCCACTAAGGATGGGTGTCACGTCAAACAGTTCGCCACCAAAGAACAAGGGTATGAGAACGAAGAAGTTCTTTATCCAGTGTTGCGGACGTATAAGTCGTAAATAATTCATACTTTTTAAAGTTGTCATGGGTAAAAAGGACAAGCCGACAAAAGAAATCGGCAAGCCCCGATATGTTTTATTGTTTTTATTCGAAGCGTCTTACCGCCATGTCGATCAACTTATGCAGCAACCAAGCCAGCGGCATGGTTATGGCGACGGTGATAAGGAACGTGGGCCAATAGCCAAGGCGATAAGGCTCCACATAGCAGAGCACGAAATGGATATGTATGAGGTATGCCTCAAGGCTCACCGCTCCCACCAGCTTACAGAAGTTGTTGAACCACCGTGGCGTGCGTCGGAACACACGGTTGAGCACCAAGATGGCGGTTATGGTGAACGGTATGTAGAGCATGCGCTCCACGAAGAGGGGAAACTGTCCGTGGCGCACCTGTTCGAGATAGAGGCATGTGCCGAAGGTCATGGCGAAGGTGAGGAACAGCAGACCGACAGACGAGCCGGGCAGCGTGGCCTTCTCCTTGACATACTGTCCCATGTTGATGCCGATGAAGAAGATGGGCACGCGACTCCAGAAGATCTCGAGATGTCCCACGGCATGGTGTATGGGCAGCACCCACTGCACCATGACGCACCACACAACCATGAGCAGCGACAGCCAACGATACATGGGCCATCGCGTGATGAGCTTCATGTAGGCTGGTGCGAAGGTGTAAAGCATCATTATGGCTGGCACATACCAGAAGGTCAGCTCATCATGCAGCCAGAAGTCCCAGTTGATGAGGATGTCGCCGAGCATGTCGACCACGCTGTTGCTGTGGCCTCCGTGGTTGAGATAATCGGGCACATAATAGAGGCTTGCCATCAACAGCCACACGGGGTAGATGCGCAGGTAACGGCGTTTGAAGAAATGTGTGAACGACGGATTTTTCGTCCACGAATACCACAGTCCCACTCCACTAAGGAACAGGAACATGTCCACTCCCACATTGCCGCATCGTCTCAACCCGTAGAATGGGTCGCCACGACTCAAGCCCACATGAAAGAGTATGATGAAGAGCATTGCCGCTCCCATCAGTTCGCCGCGGTAGCGGCTGATATTTGCTAATTCGATATCGGGTATCTTCATATATAAAAAAATTGAAAGCCACAACCCTACAGCCC
>ERZ1034844.496-NODE-496-length-21576-cov-5.437944_pt1 | contig 21576 bp, 19 predicted proteins | sample MGYA00520594_ERZ1034844 | MGnify/ENA primary metagenome ERZ1034844 (study PRJEB33766, sample SAMN09781733) | gut metagenome | biome: gut microbiome | host: Homo sapiens | place: Madagascar | study: EMG produced TPA metagenomics assembly of the PRJNA485056 data set... | reverse complement strand
CCTTAAATCTCGGCTCGTATCTCGGCTTGCTCTCAACGAGTTTTATCTCATCACTTGAAAATACATTTTCGATTTCATCCTTTTTGTCAGCGGCAGGCACACACATCGGCGGAAACATAACGCACCACCAATTGTGACCCTCTCCCGATCCGATTACAACACGCAAAGCAAGGTACCGCCCTGCCGGTAAGGTAACGTTTTCGTATGTTCTTGTAGTAAAATATTCGTTTGAAAGAGTTATTTTTACGTCATAATCAAAGCCTGAGCTCTTTATAAAATCCTTGGCTGATTTTTCAAGGGTGGGAATCTGCGGTTCAATTTTTCTGACGGCATTTCCTACGTTAACACTGCCGTCAAAGATATCTTTCCCCTCTTCCAGTATAAAATCTCTTACTCTTATTTTAAGGTTTTGATCAACCGCCGAGTCCGAATTTGCGATAACATGCAGCCTTAAAACATCGGAACGAATTTTTTCGGATGTTTTTGCGAACGAACAAATTGAAAAGACGATTGCAACGGCTAAGCCGACGGAAAGTGATATTCTGATTTTTCTCAAAAAAGACATACAGTCAACTCCTTACTTTGTTTGCAAGTAAATTGTTGACTGTATTTTTTAAATTATTCATAAATTTCCAGAATTTGCTGCGCTTTTTCCTTTACCGCTCTTGAAAGTGATTTCGGAATGATGACCTTGATGTCGGCACCGTACTGCAAAATCCAGTTGACAAGTCCTTCACTCATCTCAACGTTTGCCTTGATGCGGAAACGGCTGTCTCCGTCAGTTTTGATTGGAACATCGTCGCCGAATTTTTCGATTATTTCGTCAAGAATGCTGTTTGAACACGAGAGTGTTACGCTTTCCTCTTCGCCGGAGAACATATTGAACAATTTGTTGGAATAATCGGCGATATCGAATTTATCCTTATACTGCGAAACCTTGGAGAAATGCTTTGCTTTAGTATCCAGCTCCGTAATCTCAACGATCCTGTCAAGGCGCAGGTGCATAAGATTGGCGTATTTATCGTTGTTACAAATCAAATAGTAATGATCGTTTGACCAAAGCATTGCATACGGATTGACAATAAATGTTTTCCCCTCATTGCGTACAAGGTATTTATTTTCAATAGAACGTCTCGCATATCTGATCTGAACCTGTTTTTGCGACTTTATCGCCTTATCAAGGAGCCGTATTGTTTCATAAAGATCCTCATTGTCGGTCTTTACGCTTCCGTCAATATAGACCTGCTCCCTGAGCTCCTCCTCCTGATATTCACTGACGAGTCCGCCGATTTTATAAATCAGGCTCTTGGTGTTTTTTTCGGAGATGAACTTTGCCGCCTGCACGGCATCAATGAGAAGTCTGACCTCGGGAACGCTGAACTTCCTGTTTCTGAGATAGTAGCCCCTTACTGGTGTACGTGCGTTTACAATGTCCATTCCGTACTCTTTAAGGCTGTCAATGTCACGGTAAATAGTCTTTCTTTCGCATTCTATTCCGTAGTCATTGAGAAGAGAAACCAGCTCAACGGCGGAATAGGTGTGGTTTTCATCGGTCTGACGATTAAAAATATCTGCAAGAAAAAGCAGTCTGAGATTATAGTCACCTGTTTTCATAGAAAACACCTCAATACTTCAGTTTTGTGTTAATCTCCCTGATTGTGTCGGCGTCAATTTTCAAAAGCTCACGGTCGTATGTATAGATTCCGTTTACCTCAAATTCAACGTCGCTGACCTGCGTATAAACGGTTGCGCTCAGACCCTTTTTGATGTTCGGGATAATCTGCTTTTCAAAGAGTTTTTTGTATGCCTTTGTAAGCGTTTCCTTGGTCTTATACATTACATAGCCGAAGCTCTTTTCTCTGTTCCAGACGTGATTTTCGATTATGCGGCTGTAACCGCCGAACTCGCTGAGAACGAGAGGTCTTCCGTCGCCTTTCGGAGCGATAAACGGCAAAATATACTGATGTACGCTCTTGAGCTCGGGACCTTTCTGATCGTGCCAACCGCTTGCATGATCAACAATTCTTGTCGGATCAAACTTTTTGACAGCCTCTCCGATACGCTTTGCATCGAACTGTCCCCAGGACTCGTTGAACGGCACCCAACAGCCGATCGATGTGCAGTTATAAAGGTGCTCAATCGTTTCAAACGTCGCTTTTTCGTGCTCCTCACGGCACTCCTCATTGTCAACGCCGAACCAATTATAATGCTTGTCGGAAACGTTTCTGATAAACATATTCGGGAGCACGCCGACAAAGAACATATCAATTTTCTTTGCGCCACAGACCATATCCTGCCAAACAATCATTCCGAGCTTATCGCAGTGATAATACCAGCGCCTCGGTTCAATTTTGATATGCTTTCTGAGCATATTGAATCCGAGATTTTTCATCTCTTTGATGTCAAAAATCATTGCCTCATCGCAGGGCGGAGTCATACCGCCGTCCGGCCAGTAGCCCTGATCAAGAAGTCCTGTCTGGAAATACGGCTTATTATTGAGGAAAAGCCTCGGAATCGCTCTGTCGTCGTATCCGATGCTGAATTTTCTCATTCCGAAATAGCTTGAAACGGCGTCAAGAATATTTTCATCATCATCGCAAAGTGCAATAACAATATCGTAAAGGAACGGATCTTCGGGGCTCCAGAGCTTAACGTTCTTGAGCTTTACTGTTTCGTCGGCACTGATTTTTCCTGCGAAAACAATCGTGTCGCCGTCCTTGATTATTGTACGAAGCTGTATGTTTTCGGCGTCGCTGACGACGGTTTCAATTCGGATTGCAGAGCTGTCGATATCCGGAGTAAGTCGGACATTATCAATATGCTTTTCCTCAACGGGTTCAAGCCAAACGGTCTGCCATATTCCGCTCGTGGCGGTATACCAGAATCCCGTACTCTTTCTGACCTGCTTACCCCTGTCCTGCCAGCCTGTCTCCGTCGGGTCAAAGACACGTACAACAAGCTCATTAAAGCCCTCACGGAGATGATTTGTTATATCATAGCTGAACGGAATATAACCTCCCTGATGAGTGCCGACAGGTTTGCCGTTTATGTAAACAATACAGCGCCAGTCAACAGCCTCAAAATGAAGAATACAACGCTTACCTGCAAAGCAATCGTCAAGTATAAACTTCTTTCTGTACCACATATAATCGTCGGGCTCTATCGTTTTCTCAAGACCCGAAAGATAGCTTTCGGGGGCAAATGGAACGATTATCTCATCATCAAAATTTTCCGGAATATCTTCGGTTTTGCCCGTAATTGTGAAATCAAATTTACCGTTTAGACACTGCCAGTCGTTTCTGACGAGCTGAGGTCTCGGGTACTCCGAAAGCGGACATTCAATGTTTAACGAATCCGCCCATCTTGTTTTAATATGGCTCATTTGTTTTCCCCCTTGTGCGTTTTTATAAATTGATCGAGTTCACCGAGAAGCCAGTCCTGAGCCTCAAGAATACCTGCGGCGGACGCTTCAAAGATCTTCTCTGTCTGTTTTTTTCTATCCGTTTCATCGTAGCATTCCTGTCCGATATAATGAATCGCCTTAAGAAGTTTTTCGTCGTTTTCATCCTTCTCAAGCCATACTCTGTATCTGAAGGTATCACCTACGAGGCATCCGAGATAAGGATCGGTACCGTATGAGCCGGCATAGATATTTCCCTTTGCGCCGAAGCCCATCAAACCGAGAAACCATTCATATGACGGAAGTTTTATTAAACTGTTCATTTGAATATCCTGCTCCTTAAATCATACATTTTGCGCCAAAGGACAACCGCCAATGCCTTTTTCTTCTTTAAAAGCGTGAAGAAAACACAATCGTATTTACAAACAAATTCCGTATAATTTGCCTTTAAATATAATGGATAAAACTCGCTTGAAAGAACTCTTTTGACATATTTGTATGCTGAAAAAAAGCTGTTGTAGGTTATTTCCGAATTGATTGTACAGGTTGTTTTGTATACAAATATATCTTCAATGTGATCCAAAACGGATTGCTCGGCATTAATATTCTTGAAATATTTCATCTGATAGTCATATATAAAACGCTGAACGTCAAAGCCGTTTTTTACAACCGATGTTGTGTTCTCGGGATTGATATTGTAGAAATACAAAGCACAGTCAACAAAGCGAAAGCTGTCGGAAAATTTCAAATATTCAAGCACAAATATCATATCCTCTGCATATTTCACGTCCGGGATAAATCGAATTTTATTTTTTTTGATTATCTCTTTTTTATACAGCTTGTTCCAGCAGGAATAAAACCTTGTATCAATGATTTTATTGTAAAATTTCGTATCAAAATCAGGTCTGTAATAAATCTTCGGTTCAAAAAGATTGCCGAGATTTTTTTCATCTCTATTGTCACAGTAGTAGTCGCAGCAGACAAGATCGGAGTCGGCAAAATTGAGGAGATCCTCAATAAAATTATTTTCGTACCTGTCATCGCTGTCAAGGAAAGCAATGTACTCTCCGCTTGCGTTTTCTATGCCCTTGTTTCTGGCAACGGAGACTCCCGAATTGTTCTCGTGCAAGGAAATAATATTCGGATATTTTTCGGCATAGCCGTTGCAAATTTCCGCTGAACCGTCGGTCGACCCGTCGTCAACCAGTATAAGCTCAATACTGTCAAAAACAGACTGTTCAATCACCGATTTAACGGCTTGACCGAGATATTTTTTGCAGTTGTAAACGGGAATAATGACAGAAACCTTGAAGTCCATTATCAGCCCTCATTTTTTTTGAAAATCTTGTTAAAAAATCCTTTGATTCCGCTTGTCTCTTTCTCCTGTGTGTTGCTCTGAGTTGTTGTTTCATCCGTTGATTCGGAGACTGAATTTACTCTTACACTGTCTGTTTTAAAAACAAACATAACGCTTGATGACATTGACGACTGCTTTTTTGTGAAGATTGTATATGATTTTCCGAGCTCAAGCCACGCAGTCGTTTTTGCCGAAAGCTCATTTGCGTCAATGCCCGAAATCGACGAAAGACTGTCGGTTGCAATAGAGCCTTTAAGACTTGAAAGCGTTGAATCAATTGAAGAAAGTGCATTTGAATCGGAAAGTGCTTTCAGTGCATTGATAAGATCCTTGTTCTGATCGACTGCTTTCTGCAATTCCGAAAGAGTATTAACTGTTTTCGGGAGATTTTCAATTGCCTTTTGCACCTGAGGATCATTGAGATCCGAAGACATCTGCTTAAGAAGCTGAAGTCCCTGATTGATTGTCTCCTGGCTTGCCTCGTCACCGAAAATGCTGTTTATAACCTTTAAAGCGTCCTCAAGACCGTTGAAATCCGCTGTTCTGATATACTCAACAAGTACCTGAATTGTTGCAAGATTCTCGGGAGTTGTGTACTTATTGAGAACATTTATCAACGCCCTGTTTTCATCATAAAGCGTGGATGCCTGTGAGACAAGCGAGCTGAGGTTGTTGAGCTTATCGGGATTTGACGAAAGAGTGTTGAGCAGCTTTGATGCGTCAATCTGCTGCAAGCTCTTTTGCACGTTTTGGAGCTTTTGGAGATTGTCTCTGAGTCCGTCGACCGAATCGGAAATATTATTGAGTCCGATATCAAGCGATGCAATCGGAATTGCCGAGAACATAAAATTGCCGATTTCAAAGTTAGTAACATCTGCGGAAATAACAAATGTATCATTAAATTTATAGTCCGAGCTGCCGTTTGATCCAAGCTTAGAAAGTCCGAGACTTTCGTTTATCCCCGGGAATCCTGCAAGAACGGCATACTGTGTGTTTCCGTTACCGACTACCCTGCCGTTTTCAACGCTTATATTCTGAAATTTCGTTTCGCTGAGAGAAATTCCGCCGACTACAAGCATTGGGTTATACATCGTCATATTAACTCCGTTAACCTTAACCGAATAGGAATCGACATTATTCATTTTGACAGTAATCTGAACCTTACCGCTCTGACCGGCTATGTCGCTTGCGGAAATGGGTTGACCGTTGAGCTTATAGCTTATCTTAAATTCAAGCGGGAGCTTTCCGTTATAGTCGCCCTGATAATAGAGATCGGTCGTTCCAAGGTGCCATCTGAGGTTCTGACCGCTTATTTCGGGCTTTGAATCGTCCTTGACGTTGACAACCGAAGTGAGATTTGTAACGTCGTCAACATAAACTCCGCCCTGCGGAACGTGAATCCAATCGCTTACTTTGATTGTCTTTTTCGTTCCCGTATTATCAAGATTGACATAGACCGTTTCCGTTTTCTTTGCCGAGGCGGCAGGAACAGTGTATTTAACGGTTTGAACATCGTCGTTTTCGTCATTGTCGCTGCCGTCGGAGCAAGCGCAAAGAAAGAGCATTGCCACAGCAAGCAATATACAAATTAATTTCTTTATATTTTTCATATTATTCATCCTCTCCGTCGTCATCGGAAAATGAAAATTCCGTAAAGCTTGTTTCTTCTTCAGACTCATCGTCCTTTTTCTGAGGAACGGCAAACGCCGTAATCGGTTCATCCTTGACATCGGATGATTTCCAGCCTCTTGAAGTCTTTGCGATCAGCTTTTCACAAAGCAGAAGAAGCGGAGCGACAAAGAATACAATGACAAGTGCGCTTATTATTGATCCTCTTGCAAGCATTGCGCAGATTGATTTTACGATTGAAATACTGCAAACCAGGTAAACGCCGAATGTCGCAAAGAAGAATAGCATTGCACTTTGGAAAACCGATCTGACGGATTCATTTGCTGCTTTCAACATTGCGGAGGTTCTGCTCTGACCCTTTGCAAGCTCCTCCTTGAACCTTGAGGTAAGCAGGATTGCGTAGTCAACGGTCGCACCGAGCTGAATACACGAAATAACCGTCGGGGCAATAAACGGAATCGCCGAGCCGAAAATCGTTGAAATACCCTGGTTGATCCAGATCGCAACCTCAATACTCAGAACGAGTATAAACGGGATTGAAAGGGATTTAAAAACAACAGCAATAACAATAAATACCGCAATAATCGAAATTGCGCTTGTTACGGTGAAGTCAACCTTTGTCGTCTCAATAAGGTCCTTATAGAGTGCTCCCTCGCCTGTTATATATCCGAAATGATCGCCGTCGGTATATTTATGGATAATATTTTCAATTTCCTCAACCTGCGAATTACATTCATCAGTCGATGCCTCATAGATTGAATTGACAAGCATAACCTGCCGTCCGTTTTGTTTAACAACGCTTATGACGTCATCGGGAATAATTGAGTCGGGAATCGAGGTTCCGACAAACATATCGTAGGCAAGCATACTGCTGACGCCCTTGACATTCTGAATCTCGCCCTCCATTTTAACAAGCTTGCTTGCAGGGATTGAATCATCAACAATTATAAAATGCGAGGTTGTCATATTAAACTTTTCTTTGAGAAGCGCCGTTCCCTGTGCGGTTACCGAATCCTCGGGAAGATCCGCATTGAGATTATAATTCTGCTTAACATTCATCGAAAGAATAAGCGACGGAATTATGATTATCAGAAACAGTACAGAAAATGATTTTTTTCTCTTTGTTACAAAGGCAACGAGTTTGCCGAAGTTCGGAGCAAACGGCTTGTGCTTATGGCGATTGATCGCATCGTCAAAGACAAGCAGAAAGGCAGGAAGAATTATTACAACGGAAAGTACGCCGATTATAACACCCTTAGCCATCACTATTCCGATGTTCATTCCGAGAGTGAGCTGCATAAAGCAAAGTGCAAGGAAACCGAAAAGCGTTGTCAATGAGCTTCCGGCAAGAGATGTGAACGATCCGTTCAGCGCCCTTGACATCGCCTCTTCCTTGGTTGCCGAGTGCCTGCGCTCCTCATTGTATCTGTTGACAAGGAAAATAGAATAGTCGACGGTAACGCCGAGCTGCAAAATTGCGGCAATTGACTGAGTAATGTACGAAATGCCTGTCAGGAAATTTGTACCGAGATTATAAACGACCGCAATGCCGATAACTCCGACAAGAATAAACGGAGTTACAAAGGAATCCATTGTCAGCATCATTGTTGCAATCGCAAGAACAACTGCAATCGCAATATAAATCGGAGACTCTCTGTCCGTCATTTCCTTTGTGTCGGCGTTCATGGCGGAGATACCGCTGAGGTAGCAATCGTCGGGAAGAATCTTTTTAATTTTTTCAACAGCCTTTATGACATCCTTTGACGATGCAGTGTCATCATAGCTGACAAACATCATCGTGTATTCGCCGTTGCTACTGTAAAAAACATTCTTTATGTCATCGGGTAAAATATCACCCGGGACGCTTGAATCAATAAGATTGTCTGCCCAAAGAACATTGTAGACGTGATCAATTTCCGAAATTTGATTTTTTAATTTGACAACGGTATTCGGCGAAACCTTGCCACCGTTGTCCGTAACGGTTCGGACAAGCACAATTGTCATTGAACCGGCGTTAAAATCCTCCTCAAGTATCTTTTCGCCCTTAACGGAATCGAGATGCGACGGAAGATAGGTTAGAATATCGTAATTTATATTTGTAAAAATATAGCTCACCAATGTAGGGATAAGCAGCAGAAGTGAAATCAAAATTATCAGCTTCGGCTTTTTTACGACAAGATTTGATATCCTGTTCATTTTATTCTCCTTCATTAATCATTAAAATCCAAACAGATTGAATATAGCAAGTATATAAACGATAAGACCGACTACGATCACTCCGCCGAGGGCAAGTATGAGCGCCTTGACCTTTTCATATTCATCGGCATTGAAAATATAGCGCAGAACAGAACCGAACTTTTTACCGAAAATATCAAAATAGCTTATTGTATATGTTTCAAAAGTAGTCGGATCGTTTTCGTCAACAACAAACACACGAACTCCTCTTGAAATCATATTGCCGTAGCTTCTGAATGATGCGCCCGGGGTCTGAATGATGTTAACGCCGTCAATCTTACCTGTGAAGCAGTTCATATGATCGTGTCCGAAAACAAGTCCGCAAACATCACCGCACTTCTTCAATGCGTCAAGCTGACCGTAATCGGGCTCGTCATTGCCTTCAATTTCAAAGGCAAAGCCTTTTGCCTTTGTTGAATCAAGGCGAACATATTCACCGTCGTTGACCTTAATTGCGCCCTTATCATCGGCATTGCATTTCTCATAAAACTGCGCCGTTTCGGCAATCGGAATATGCTGGAACATAAGGGACATAACCGGTCCGTTATTCTGAAAACGGAGTTCACGGCTCTTTCTCTCATACCATTCAATAGTTTCGGGTTGAACTCTTCCGAATGTAGGTCTGCCGTTTTCGTCCGACCCCGCCGAGTCAAGCATCCAAATGTTATATTTCATCGAATCGTCCTTTGATGAATATATCGGGATGTTGTAGGTGTCGCATTCAACGCTGTCGTCATCCGTGTTATACGGAACACAGCAGTTGTATTCGCCGTAAATCTCAGCCTGCTCCTTTTTTGAAATAATGTTCATATCGTCGTGATTACCGTAAATAAATGCAAACGGTATGTTCCTTTTCTCAATCGGATCAAGGAGAAATCCAAGCGCTTTTCTCATTCTTTTAAGGACGCTTTCCTTTGTTGTTGCGCTCTTTTTCTTGCCGATCAGTGCATCATCAATGTGGTTTCCGAGGATGTTATCACCCGTAAGAACAATCAGATCGGGACTGACCTTGTCATACACCTTGTCCAGCATCTTAAACATCGCTTTTCTCGGGATGTGCATATCCTGTGCATCGCTGACCTGAAGAATTGTAAATTTGCCGTTTTTATTAAATCTGAGTTTATCTTTATACATTTAAGCGTCTCCGTCCGTGTAAAATGTTACATACGGATATATTTTAACATATCCGTGCATTCATTGCAAGAAAAAGCCGCCATTTAGGCGGCAAAAAGTGTTTTTTGAAATTATGTAACATCATTTTCTTTTTTTATGCCGAAAATCAATCTCAAAATTCCGCTCCAAAACTTCGGCTTTTCGATCATAATTACCTTCATAAGCTCACCCTCCGTTATTTGCTGATGATGAGTCCGAGAATGATTACGGCACAGGAAAGAACGGCTACAATAAACGACTTCGGACAAATCATTGCGATTATCATACCGAGACCGAAGGCTGAGAAATAATAACCGAACTTACAGCAGCGCCTGCCTCTTCTCATAAAAACACCACCATAGCTTTTTAATACATACTATGGCGGTATTAGAAAAGTGTTACAACTGCCAATCCTTGATATCCTTGACCTCGTTGTACATTGTCACATAGCTGTCGTGACGTGAGGAAACAATATCGCCGTTTTTAACAGCTTCAACGATTTTGCAGCCCTTGTCATTGATATGAGCACAGGTTGAAAATTTGCACTGACCGAGATAATCATCAAATTCGGGGAAACAATCAGCCAGCTCGTCTTTCTTAATAAGCTCGTTTGTTTCAAAGTCGAGAGAAGAAAAACCGGGCGTATCGGCAATATAGCCGTCAAGCGCCTTGAACAGCTCAACGTGACGGGTTGTGTGACGTCCTCTTCCGAGCTTTTTGCTGATTTCTCCCGTTTCAAGACAAAAATCAGGGCAAAGCCGATTTATAAGAGATGATTTTCCGACACCGGAGTTACCTGTAAAAACACTGACAGAGCCGATTATTGCCGCTTTTACTTCATCAACGCCCTCCCCCGTTTCGTTTGAAACAGCAAAGGTCTCAAAGCCTGATTTTTCATAAATCGCAGCATAATCATCAGCGCTTTGCAGATCATCCTTTGTAAAAACAATAATCGGTTTAACACCCTTATGAACAGCAACAGCCGTAAGCCTGTCGATTATCAAAAGGTTTGGCCTCGGGTCGCATACCGATGAAACAATTACAAGATTGTCAACATTGGCAATCGGCGGCCGGTTAAAAAAATTACAGCGATCAAATATTTTGTCAATCGAATTTTTGTTGTTTTCACCGACGGAAATTTCAACGCTGTCACCGACAAGCGGCGTAATCCTTTCCTTGCGGAAAACGCCCCTCGCCTTACATTCATATATTTTGCCGTCAGCGGCCTCCACATAGTAGAAGCCGCCGATTCCTTTAATTATAGTTCCGTTAATTTTCACTTGCATCACCAAATGTCAGTGTGATTTCCTTATCGAGAGAAACGCTTACACCGTAAGTCGGTTCCATACTGATAACAACGCCCGTTGATGTGTCGCCGTTTGCAACAATTCTCTTGAAACCTGCCGATCTGAGCGTTTTAAGTGCATCGGAATATGAATAACCGATAACGTTCGGCACTGTTGCCTCGTGTGTTTTTGTCGTTGCGGTTGTGTCGACATAATCATATGTTGTCACATTGCTCAGAGCAACCGGTGATGATGTAAAGTTAACGTTGCACTTGTATATGAGCTTTCCGTCAACAAAGAATTTGAAAACGGATGTCGATTCATAGCCCTTGACCGTAACATCGACAGTTGAACCGTCAAGTGTAACATAGCCGCTGTAAACATTGGTGTCATCGAGTGTGGCGGTGACATTGCCGTGACCGTTATATGACGGAAGAGTTACTGTAATTGTGATTGACTGCTCAACGAGTTTACCCTTGCTGACAATAATTCCGACATTTGATCCCGAGGGAATCTTAGATCCCTTGAAGTTATTTGAAATAACATAGCCCTTTGTAACGGTGTCATTGTATTCATACTTTGAAGTAACCGTGAATCCCGAAGCGGTAAGAACCTTTTTGGCACTTGCCTCATCGAGGTTGGAAACATCGGGAACAATAATAAGTTTTTCTTTTGTTTCATCATACGAAACATATTCGAGGGTAATTGCAGAGCCGCTTGAAACCTTGTTGCCGCCCTTGGGATTGGTGCTGACAACGGTACCTGCCGGGATACCCGGATAGTCTTTCTGCTCTACCTCTTTTTCTTTTATCTGGAAGCCAAGACTGTTCAGCTTAGTGACAGCGGAAACATAGTCCATTCCGACAAGATCGTCAGGAACCTCGACAAGCTCCGCATTGGTAGCAATAACAAGCTCAATTTTTGTCTTTTTCGGGTCGATTTTAGCACCCTTTTCAGGCGTCTGCGAGAGAATCTCATTCGGAGAAGCCTCGGGATCAACCTTTTCCGAAATATCAAAGACAAAATTCGGATATCGTGTTTCAAACTCCGCTTCATCATAGATTGTACCGACAAAATTCGGAACCTTTGTCTTGTTGTTTCCCGTAAGATATCCGAATTTGAACAGCAGACCGAAGGCAACGCCGAGCACAACGACAAGCGCCGCTATGATACCGATGAGAATAGGAATGGTTCTGTTCTTAACCTCAGGTTCCTCTTCCTTTTCCTCATTCTGAATCGGGTCGATCGGTTTAATAGATCCCGTAATGTTCGGAAGATACTTTGTCGGTTCGGTGTTCTTATAATCATAGTCAAACTGAATTGACGGATTTCTTCTGAACTCCTCAAGATCGAGAAGCATTTCGGCGGCAGACTGATATCTGTCGTTGACATTTTTCTGCATCGCCTTGAGAACAATCTGCTCAAGACCTACGGGAATTGACGGGTTGATTTCTCTCGGCTTAACGGGATCCTGTTGAAGCTGCATAATAGCGACGGAAACCGTATTGTCGGACTCAAACGGGAGCTTGCCCGTAAGCATTTCATAAAGCATAACACCTACGGAATAGATGTCCGCCTTATCGTCCGTGATGTCTCCTCTTGCCTGCTCGGGACTTATGTAGTGGACCGAGCCGATCGTTGAATCGGTCATTGTACGAGTCTCACTGCGTGAAAAGCGTGCAATGCCGAAATCCGTTACCTTAATTGCTCCGTTTTCAAGGAGCATAATATTCTGCGGCTTGATATCACGGTGAACAATTCCCTTGTCGTGGGCGTGCTGAAGAGCACGAAGAATCTGCGTGACAAAGAAAACGGCTTCCTTATAGTTGATTACACCCTGCTGCTGAATATACTCCTTGAGGGTGATGCCGTCAACACATTCCATTACAATGTACTGTGTCCTTTCGCCGTAGCTGACATCGTAAACCTTAACGATATTCGGATGAGAGAGCACAGCAATTGCCTTTGATTCATTCTTGAAACGGCGTCTGAACTCCTCGTTTGCAAGAAATTCCTCTTTAAGAATTTTTACGGCAACGATTCTGTCGTCGATATTGTCATACGCCTTATAGACGACAGCCATTCCGCCGACGCCGATTATTTCTTGTATTTCATAACGTTTATCAAGCGTTTTTCCAACATAATTTTCCATACACTGAATCCCTTCTTAATTACTCACTTACGGTAACAACCGTTATGTTGTCACCGCCGCCGTTTTCATTTGCAAGTTCCACAAGTTTATCGGCAATTTTATATCTGTCCTCTGATTTACAAACCTCAAAAATAACCTCGTCATCAACGTAATTTGTCAAACCGTCCGTACAGAGAAGAACCATATCTCCCTCGTTAAGCTGTTCCTGAGAATAATCAATTCTGACCTCGGGATCAACGCCGAGAGCTCTTGTAATTACATTCTTTTTCGGATGATCCTTTGCTTCCTCGGGGGAGATCTCTCCCTTATCAATCATCATTTGGACTACGGAATGGTCGGTTGTAACCTGCGTCATTCCGGATTCGGAAACAATGTAGATTCTTGAATCGCCGACATTGGAAATATAGAGTGTGTCTGCATTACGAACGGCGAGAACGACCGTCGTACCCATTCCGCTGAGCTCGTCATTGTTTTTCGCCATTGAATAAAGCGTGATATTTGCCGCCTCAACAGACGAGATGAGCAGGTTCTTAACAGAATTGTCGTTCATACCTATGTGATAGCCTGAGTTGAGCTTATCGGAAATAACCTTAACCGCCGCCTCGCTGGCAACGTTTCCGCCGTTAGCTCCTCCCATACCGTCACAGACAACCGCCCATGAGACCTCTGAGGTCAGATCGCCCGCCGCAAAGGAATCTTGATTGTTCGAGCGAACCTTTCCTATATCGGTTTTTGCGGATATCTTCATTTGTTTCCCTCCTTATCGGAAGTTTCTCTGTTATGTCGGCTTCTGAGCTGTCCGCACGATGCGTCAATGTCAGAGCCGAGACTGCGCCTTACGGTCGCATTAATGCCTCTGGAATTTAATATTGAAATAAATCTTTCAAGTCTTTCCGATGTGCTTCGCTTGTGTGAGCTTTCGGTAATTTCGTTTGCGGGAATCAGATTCACGTGGCAAAGCATACCTTTCAGAAGTGACGCAAGCTCATAAGCGCAGGCGTCCGTATCATTGACATCCTTAATCATCGCATATTCAAATGATATTCTTCTGGATGTTCTTTTAGTATATTCACGGCAAGCCGTCAGAAGCTCCTCAATCGGATATTTTCTGTTGATCGGCATAACCTTTGAACGCATTTCATTATTCGGAGCATGGAGAGATACCGAAAGAGTAAGCTGTAAGTGCCTATCCATCAGGTCATATATTCTCGGAACAACTCCGCAGGTTGAAAGCGATATATTTCTGAGTGAGAGATTAAGTCCGTCGCTGTCGCCGACAAGCTCAAGAAAACGCATTGCGTTGTCAAAATTATCGAGCGGTTCACCCATACCCATCATAACGACATGCGAAACTCTGATGTTCATATCACGCTGTGCGGCGTGGATCTGTCCGATCATCTCCGACGGATAAAGACTTCTTACGCATCCGCTTTTTGTCGACGCACAGAACACGCAGCCCATCTTACAGCCGACCTGTGACGAAATGCAAAGCGTGTAGCCGTATTTGTATTTCATCAAAACGGATTCGATAAAATTACCGTCGCTGAGCCTGAAAAGATATTTAACCGTTCCGTCAATCTTTGAAACCTGTTTAAGCTCGATTTCACAGTACCTTATCGGATATTTTTCACTGAGAAGCTGTCTCAGATCCTTTGAAATATTTGACATTTCCGAGTAGTCCATTGCTCCATGACCCTGGAGCCATTGATAAATCTGCTTTGCTCTGAACTTCGGCTGTCCGAGTTCGGAAATAATCTCCTGAACCTCGGGCAATGTCATTGATTTAATGTCGCCTTGGGACAAATGAACACATCCTTACTTAACACGTTTAACGCACGAGATAAAGAATCCGTCACAGCCGTGAATATGCGGCATCAGCGTTATATAATCGGTGTCATCGCCGTAACGCTTTAATTCGGGCAGAACCCGAACACTTTCAAAATCATCGTGCTCGGCTAAGAATTTTCCGATGATTTTTTCGTTTTCATCGGGATTTAACGAGCAGGTCGAATAGACCAATGTTCCGCCGACTTTAAGGTATTGGCTTGAAACACACAGTATAGAATACTGCAAATCTTTTAATTTGTCAACTTCCTCACTTTTTTTGAACCGAATCTCGGGCTTTTTGCGTATAACGCCGAGACCGGAGCAAGGCACATCACAGAGAATTCTGTCTGCCTGAGGAAAATTCGGATTGAATGCCGAGCCGTCGTTTTCGGCGGTTACGATATCCGTAAGACCGAGTCGTTCGGCACCGTCCTTTATAAGTTTAAGTCTTTGCTTATATATGTCACAGGAAATGATTTTTCCTGTATTATTCATATTTTCCGCTATCGTAAAGCTCTTGCCGCCGGGTGCGGCACAGATATCAATCACCGTGTCATCGTCAGCTGCTCCGAGTGCCTTGCAGCAAAACTGGGACGCAGTGTCCTGAACGTGAAAAAGGCCTTTACGGTAAGCGTCGGTTTTATGTATCGCTCCCCCGTTCTTAACGGTAAGGGCATTTTCGACCGATTCATTTTTTACACATTCAAAGCCTTCTTCGGCAAGTTGTTTGATAAGCTCGTCGGAATTTGTTTTTAAAGTATTTACCTTAATAACAGTCTCAACCGAACCGAATGAGGATTCAAGAATTTTTTCGGCGTTTGTCCTGCCGTAGCTGTCACTCCACATTTTGCAGAGCCATTCGGGAGCGGAATATCGGACACTCATACTGCCGTCGGTTTTGATCCCGTTTTTTGCAATTTTATGAAGCACAGCATTGACAAGTCCGGAGGCAAAAGCCGCACCGTTTTTTTTGACGAGCTTGACGCTCTCATTAACGGCGGCGGAATCGGGAACCTTATCCAAAAAAAGAATCTGATATGCTCCGATTCTGAGTGAAGTCAACGCCTCGGGCTTGAGCTTTTTCAACGGCTGGGAAAGATAAAGACTGAGGTTATAATCAATCGTTATACGCCTTTCCGTAACGCCGTAAACAAGTGCGGAAACAAATCTTTTGTCTTTGATATCTATATCAGCCCTGTCGAGCGCAGAATCGAGCGCAAGATTAGAATATGAATTGTCCCGTTGTATTCTGTTGAGTATTTCAAAAGCTGTCTGTCTGGCTGATTTCATAAAAATGTCCTTTTAATTTCTTCGTGAATTTCCGAGAAGTCTCGACGCATAATAAAGCAGGTTAGCGATAGCAGTAGCAAGCGCCGCAACATATGTCAAGGCCGCAGCCGTAAGAACGCTTTTCGCTGCCTTGTACTCGTCGCCCGCAAGAATACCCGTTTCATCAATGACACGGAGCGCACGTCGGCTTGCATTGAACTCAACGGGCAATGTTACAAGCTGGAAAAGTGCAACAAGTCCGTAGAGAAGAAGTCCGAAAATTATAACGTAATATCCGATCGGAGAATTTGACAGATAAGCCATAAAATATCCCGCAAAAGCTATAATAAGTCCGAATCTCGAGCCGAAATTCGTAACCGGGACAAGAGCGGTTCGGATCTTATTCGGAAGATAGTCCTCTGCGTGCTGAGCAGCGTGACCTGCCTCGTGACAGGCAATACCGACAGCGGCAACCGAGGTTGAATTATACACCTTTTCGGAAAGTCGGATCACCTTTTCGTTCGGAGAATAATTATCCGTCAGCTCACCTCGGCACGGCTGAATGATAACATCGGTTATGCCGTAATGATTAAGGATCAACTGAGCTGCCGCAGCGCCCGTCAAGCCTCTTGAATTTCTGATTTTAGAATATTTTGAATATGTTGTTTTAACTCTGATCTGAGCCCAAAGTGCAAAGATAAGCACCGGTGCGGCGAAGATCAAGTAGCGAAGATATTCGCTGAAAGAATAGATCATTTTATCACCTTATTCAAATTTTTCTCCTGACTCAATTTTATGTCCCCTGAGAAAATCCGCACAGCTCATAGCTTTCTTTCCGGGTGCCTGAATCGTCAGGATGCGAACAGCATTTCCGTCGCCGCAGACAACAGTCAGTCCGCCGTCAACAGAAACAATTTCACCTGCAACACCTTTAGCTTTTCCCGTTTTTTCGGTCTTATGGATCTTGTAAATCTCACCATTTAAAACGGCTGTTGCAACAGGCCAAGGAGAAAGACCTCTGACCTGATTGTGAATATCGTCGGCGGATTTTGACCAGTCAACAGGGCAAAGCTCCTTTGAAAGCATCGGAGCATAATTTGAAAGCGAATCGTCTTGCTTTGTTCTCTCAAGAGTTCCGTCAATTATTTTTTTGATTGTTTGGCTCATTACCTCTGCACCGAGAGCTGACAGCCTGTCGTGAAGTTCACCTGCTGTCATATTTTCGTCAATCTCGGTCTCAGCCTTGATGAGCATATCGCCGGTATCGAGTCCTGCGTCCATCTGCATTGACGTAACGCCGCTCTTCTTTTCACCGTTGAGCACACACCACTGAATCGGAGCCGCTCCCCTGTACCGTGGAAGAAGAGAAGCGTGAATATTGACGCATCCGTATTTGGGAAGATCAAGAATATCCTGAGGAATTATTTTGCCGTAAGCTACAACAATAATTAATTCGGGATCAAGCTCTTTCAAAATGCCGTATGCGGTGCCGTCTCTCATCTTTGTCGGCTGAAAAACAGGTATGTTGTTTTCGACAGCCTTTTCCTTAACGGGAGGGAACTGCATCTTGTGTCCTCTGCCCTTCGGTTTATCGGGCTGAGTGAACACGCCGACCACGTCGTGACCGTCCTTTATAAGTCTTTCAAGACACGGAACGGCAAACTCGGGCGTTCCCATAAATACGATCCTCATATCAATACCATTCCTCTCCTGAAATCAGTTATCCTTAAGTTCACCGACAAGATGGCTTGTGTAGAGTATGCCGTCAAGATGGTCAATCTCGTGACAAAAGCACCTTGCCTTAAGATCCGAACCTTTGTAAATGCACCATTTGCCCTCACGGTTCTGCGCTTTAACCATAACGCTCTTCGGGCGTTCTGTGATACCGAACTTTCCCGGAAGTGACAGACAGCCCTCTTCCTCGTGCTGCAATTCGGGCGATCTGTCGGTTATCTCGGGATTAATAAGCTCAAGATAGCCGTCTCCGCAGTCCATAACAACAACTCGGCGAAGAATACCGACCTGAACGGCGGCAAGACCTGCGCCCTTTTCTTTATAAAGAGTGTCCTTCATATCGTCAAGCAAGGTATAGAGCCTGTCGTCGAATTTTTCAACCGGACGGCTTTTCTTGTTGAGAATCGGATCTCCGACTTTAACAATATTTCTTATTGCCATTTTATGACCGAACCTTTCTGAAATCAAATTATATTTTCGGGATTAATATCTATATAAACGGATACATCGCCGAACACTCTGTCCGATCCGACTTTTTTCAGCAGATCGCTCATCAAAGCTCTGAATCGCTTTGAATTTTTACATTTGAGTATCAGTCTGTATCTGAACTTATTGCTTATTTTTGAAACTCTCGCTGTCATCGGCCCGAGAGCAATTATTTTCTGGTCGCCGTAATTGCCGCTAAGCTCTTTTTTGAGCATATCGGTAAATTTCTGAGAAGCCGACCGAACCTTGACCTCATTCTTTCCAACAAATCCGACAAGACAAATGTCGCAGTAAGGCGGATAAATGAGCATCTTTCTGGTTTTCAGCTCGTCTTTAAAGAACGTGTCGTAATCCTGCCTTGCGGCAATTTGAATCACATCGTTTTCGGGATTGCAGGTCTGTATAACCGCAGTACCCTCATATTTTCCTCTTCCGGCTCTGCCGACAACCTGCGTCAAGAGATCAAAGGTTCTCTCCTGACTTCTGAAATCGTCGTTATTCAGCTGCTGATCGGCATTTATAACGCCGACAAGGGTAACGTTTTCAAAATCAAGTCCCTTGGCAACCATCTGAGTCCCGAGAAGGATATCATATTTGCCGTCGGAAAAATCCTTCAGCTTGTTTTCGTGGGAGTAACGTCCCATTGTGCTGTCCGCATCCATTCGCAAAGTTCTTGCATTAGGGAAAATCGCGGAAAGCTCATCCTCAATTTTCTGCGTTCCCGTTCCGGAATATCTGACATCGTGTGATCCGCACTCGGGACAGATGTCGGTAAACGGTTCTGAATAGCCGCAGTAATGGCACATAAGTCTGCCGTTAGCATGGTGATAAGTCATTGATATACTGCACGATGGGCAGGTCATAACGTGTCCGCACGCCTTACATTCCGCAAAGGTATTATAGCCCCTGCGGTTGATTAAAAGAATCGACTGTCTGCCGTTATCAAGGTTGTATTGCAATCTGTTTTTCAGCTCCTCGCTGAAATTTGACGACTGAGACAGTGCATCCGTGAGCATATCGACAATCCTGACATTCGGAAGCTCCGAGCTTGAATATCTTTTCGTCAGGCGGTTTAATGTGTACTGTCCCGACATCGCTTTAGCATAGGTCTCAATACTCGGTGTTGCGCTCGAAAACACAATCAAAGCCTTATGGTAGGCGCATCGAAAACGGGCGACATCCTTTGCACTGTATCTCGGCGTCTGTTCGGATTTGTATGTATGCTCCTGCTCCTCGTCGATTATTATAAGACCGATGTTTTCAAACGGAGCAAAAACAGCACTCCTTGTACCGACAACAATTCGGACATTATCATTGCGTACCCGTTTCCACTCATCAAGCCGCTGACCCGCTGACAGGGCGCTGTGAAAAACGGCAACCTCTTTGCCGTAGCGGCTCATAAAAAGATTCAGTGTCTGCGGCGTAAGAGCGATCTCGGGCACCATCACTATAACGTTTTTACCTCTTTCGAGCATCTCGTCTATAAGACGAAGATATACCATCGTCTTACCGCTTCCCGTAACACCGTAGAGCAAGGTTGCTCCGCCTTTGCCGTCGGAATACTGCTTGAGCATATTCCGAAAAGCCGTCTGCTGCTCGTCATTGAGAATTATTTCTTTTTTCTCGGGAACAACAGTCTTATTTTCGTAGGGATCACGGTAAACCTCATTTTCGAAGATTTCAACAAGTCCTTTTTTTGCAAGCGCCTGAATAACCGACGGCGTAAAACCCGTGAAATAGCAAACCTCTTTAACCGAAGCTGTTCCGATATCGCTGAGAATATTCAAAACCTCAAGCTGCTTTTTTGTCAGTTTTTCGCTCGTTTCAATGAGTTCTCTGCCGATTTCGGTCAGCCTGACTGTTTTAACTGTCAAGTCGCCTGTTCTTCTTGCAGAATCATAATTCCTAACAAGAAGTCCTTTTTTTGCCATATCTTCAAGCAGTGACAAATCGGGTAAAAATCCGAGCCTTTTAAGCAGTTTTTCACCCTCGACATATCCTTTTTGGGAGCTGAGAAAGGTATAAATCTGCTTTTCTCGGTCATCAAAGCCGCCGGTATCGGCGTTGGGAGCCGCCATATAGGTGGTAAGCGTTCGATGACACATTCCCGACGGAAGAACCGCCTTTGCCGCCTCAAAATATGTGCAAAAGGTTCTTTCACGGAGCCATTTGACAAGCTTAATCATCTCATCGTTTAAAACAGGTGCTTTGTCGATAACCTGTGAAATCTTTTTAAGCCCTTTTTCACCGTTACGCTCGGCAACGGAAAGGACAATGCCCTGACGGCATCTGTTTCCCCTGCCGAAGGGCACGAGGACACGACAGCCGGGCATACAGTTTTCATCATTCAGGAGGTAACTGAACGGTTTGTCAAACGAAAACGCTGAGTTTTCAACTGCAACAGCCGCAATTTTTTCGACAGACATTTTTTACCTCCTATAAAATTAATTTTCAGATATTAAAGATCCTTGATCTCGTCGGGCTCGACAATCTCATACTTGTGGTTGAGAATCTCGTCAAGAGCAATGCTTACAGGCTTCTCAACAAGAATGATTCCGTCCTCCTCTGCCTCTTCCGAGATTTCTCTTGCACGCTTAGCTGTTGCTCTTACAAGAGAATAACGGCTGATGTGATTTGAAAGCACGGAGCTCAAATCGGGATTGAATTTAAATTTTTTGTTCTGATCAAACATTTTTACATACCTCACTTAAAAAAATATTACATCTGCTTACTTTGTGCTTTTCAGCATTAATAATGGTTTTTATATCGTCAACGGCGTCCTGAAGATCATCGTTGATAACAACATAATCATATTCGTTGCGGCATCTTTCAATCTCATTGAAAGCAATTTTGAGTCGGCGAATAACGTCCTCCTCATCCTCGCTGCCACGGTCACGAAGCCGCTTTTCAAGTATCTGCATACTCGGCGGCATAATAAAGATGCTGACGGTGTCGGGATATATTTTTCTGATATTACCGGCTCCCTCAACGTCAATTTTCAAAATAACAATATGTCCGTCCTCAAGCCATTTATCGACAGGTCCCTTCG
>ERZ1034844.495-NODE-495-length-21615-cov-16.140492_pt1 | contig 21615 bp, 18 predicted proteins | sample MGYA00520594_ERZ1034844 | MGnify/ENA primary metagenome ERZ1034844 (study PRJEB33766, sample SAMN09781733) | gut metagenome | biome: gut microbiome | host: Homo sapiens | place: Madagascar | study: EMG produced TPA metagenomics assembly of the PRJNA485056 data... | reverse complement strand
GCATTCTGTTCGTTCCGGGAGTCCGTCCCTTTTGCTTAATTAACTTGCCATTTAATAATACATCGCCCCTTGCAGGAATCCCCAGAAGTAATACAGTCCGCACACCAGATGCCACAGATATGCCAGCCACTGTATCCCGATCACTCCGTAGTTCCTGCGGATCTGCACCTTAGAGGCAGTTTTCGCAGTTTCCACAGCTTCCGCCGTAGCCCGTAGCAACACCAGCATCGCTCCGATGAATGCAAAAAAGATTCCATACATGTATCCCCAGGCAAAGTTGAAATCCATCTCCCGGAATCCTTTTTCATACAGGCCAAACGCCATGAGAAAGCTCATCACATAGATCTGCCAGGAAAAGCGATAGATACTGTCTTTTTTCAGGTCTTTATAATTGAGCAGCAACACCAGTAACGGAAACCCAATGGCAAGACCGATGGCAAGCGGAATATTGCTGCAGTATTGCATCCACACATTTCCAAAGGTAACTCCGATGCCGCCTTCCTGTCCTTCCTGTGGTACGAACACGCCGCGGAACTGGTAGAGCAGGTCGATAAAGGTGGGAAGAAAGCATACCCCCAGCCACAAGGTCGGCAGGAAATTCTGAAATCTGCTGTGAAACAGTCTCCATAGCATCAGAAGTCCCGCCACGCCGACCAGCACGATCGTGAAACTCGGTTTCGCCATGGTCGCCAACAACAGGTACAGGGAAAACAGTACATAGTCCCAGGTATGCTCTTTCCACGCATTTTTCTGTTCATACAGCGGTAATAGCTCTCCGTATTTGAAAAACGCAAGAATTGCAAAAGGACGCGCCGCCATATACGTTGCATTATGAAACGGATTGGGAGTAAATACGCCTAAATACTTGTATTGGATCCCCGGCAGATAAATCCCCGTGGGGGGATATACCATAGATACAAAAAACAGGGATACCGCCACTACACTGATTAAAATACTCGTCAACCCTTGTCCTGACGATCTATTATTTTTCCATGACGTTCCCACAGAATTGCCCGTCACGGATTGTTGGTTGCGGGCATCTGCAAAACCATCCGGCATGGATGGTCGCTCGTGGGCGTCATCCACAGCTTTCTCCGACATCGTTTTTTGTCTCCGGGTGTCCGTATCACCGGCCGACCTACTCTGTTGCAACCAGGTTCCCACATGTCTGTCCAGCATAATCTTCAGCGCAATCATGGCGGCACTGTTCAGAAGCATGGTTGCCAGTGCCATAGCCAGTTCTGCTCCGGTGTCCAGAGAGGACGTGACCAGATGGATTGCCGCTGCAAGCTTGAATAGAATGGGATAAGGAAAACTGTATCCGCTGTCAAGTCCCTGCATTTCCAGAATATAAGCCTTCATATCGGAATGATACCGTCCCGTTTCCAGCATGCTTTCCACGCATTGCCGGTAAAAGAGCCAGAAAGTAACCATCGAAGCAATCAGCACCATAATGGTAAATACGATGATAGACACGATATTTATTTTGGGGGGTGTGGCAGGATTTTGTTTCTTTGTTTTCTGTCTCATTGTTTTACAACTCTCTGTTAAATATGCTTTCTACGAATATGCGCACAATATGTGCCATGCAACATACTCGTTACATAGGTTCCTTCCGCTTACTCACTGCACATATCTGCACTTTATTTCAGCTTCGTATAATAAGCCACTACTTTTTTCACCGCATGAATCACATCCTCCACGTCTTCATCGGTCAGTCCGTAATACAGAGGAATACTCATAACCTCGTTGTAATATTTCTCCGCATTGGGGCACAGTCCTTTTTCATACCCCAGCTTCTCATAATACGAATGCCAGTATACCGGAAGATAATGTACCTGAGGGCAGGTGTTCTCCGCATAGAGTGCGTCGAAGAACTGACGTCTGTCACAGTTTAAGTTCTCCAGATTCAGATGCAGTACATACAGATGCCAGGTCGTGTCAGACTCCGGGATCTCTTTCTGCAGGATCAGCTCCGGCATATCGGCAAATGCCTCGTTGTAACGCCTGCGGATCTCTTTTCTGCGTTCGGAAAAAACAGAAAGTTTCTTCAACTGGCTTAAAAGCAGTGCTGCCTGAAAATCGGTCATACGGTAATTGAATCCCAGTTCCACCTGCTCGTTGTACCACAGAGCATCCGTAGGATGAACCATCTCCTCCGGATCTCTGGTGATGCCATGTGTACGCAGACGCAGCAGGTGACGATACAATTTTTCATCATTGGTAGTAATTGCACCGCCTTCTCCACCGGTCACTGTCTTTACCGGATGGAAACTGAAACAGGTCATATCCGCCAGACTACCTACCGGCTGTCCCTTGTATTTCGTACCAATGGCATGTGCTGCATCTTCAATCAGCAGCAAATTGTGTTCCTTACATATTTCACGGATTTCATCCAGTTCCACTGCCTGTCCGGTAAAATCTACCGCAACGATCGCTTTTGTGCGCGGTGTGATCAGTTTGCGGATGGATGCCGGATCAATATTGTAAGTCTCAGGATCAATATCCGCGAATACCGGTTTTGCACCCACATATAAGACACAGTTAGAAGAGGCTGCAAAAGTAATTGAACTTACGATTACCTCATCTCCTTCGCCAAATCCTGCTGCCAGTGCTGCCAGGTGCAGTGCCGCCGTTCCGTTACATACGACTACTGCATATTTTGCATGCGTCAATTCACATAAATGCTCTTCCAGCTCCTTCACCTTAGGTCCGCAGGTAATATAATCGCTGGTCATAACCGCTGCCACAGCATCCACATCTGCCTGATCAATATATTGCCGTCCATAAAATATTTTCTTCTCCCGTACCGGTTTTCCCCCAAAGATAGCTAACTGTTCCATATTTTCCTCCTGTCCTGCTGCTATTTATGACATTGTTCTTACAGTAATCTCTGTATCTGCTTTTGTCTCTGTTCTTTTCTTGTAATCACACATTTAAATCTTATGCGTGTCTGCGTCTTGGAAACCGCACATTGATTCACTGCTTCATCTTATCATATTGCCGGGAGAAAAACAACAATGGTGTTGGCAGCGCCGCTCTTGTGAAGTATAATAAATCTATCTAAGCACATTGATTTTGTCCTCAAAAAATTCATTCACGACAAGATACTCTTGTCGTCGACAGGACAAATCCATAAAATGAAGCTTTACCATAAAAATCTGATTTATAAAAACGTAAGAAAGGATATGATATCCATGACCGGACAACATACCTCCAAAAAATCTCCCTGGAAATTTCTGCTTTTCGCCCTTGCCGCGCTTCTGTTACTCGGCATTGTGACCGGCAGCATTCTCTATTATAAATTCTATGAACCCGGAAAACGTTCTGCTGACCTGCAGCGTCTGGCACAGGAATCCTACCAGGGCGTATTCCTGTCCATGTATGCACCGGAAGCCTTCCCGGAAGATATTTATCCTACCTATATGGGATATGAAGCGGTAGGATGTTCCCACCGGATCCTGTCGTTCTCCGATTTATCCGACTATCTTACAGCAGCCTTTTCCTCCGGAAATGAGGTGACCAATGTACTTCTCATACTGGATCCCATGGCGCTCTGGGACAGCAGCCTTCATCAAAATGACCGCTTCTATACTGCGTTGGACGAGAAACTCCTGTCCTATATTGATGCCCACCCGGAGACCGCATTTACCATACTGTTCTCTACGCCGTCTTTGCAATACTGGCAGGCGCATGCGGATGCCGATCTGGACACCTATTGCAATCTGGTACAGGTGTTGAACGCTCCGCTTTCTGCCAGAGAAAACGTAGGGATGCACTTTGCCAGCGGAGAAGCATGGCTCATTGCTAACCCGGATGCCTATGCGACGCCTCTGGAGCTGAATGCCGAAGCGGCACGTTACACAATGCTACTGGTATTAAGTGGTGCGCTTCCCCTGCGTACCACCGATGAAAATAACAGCATCGAGCAGTTTCGCAGCCTGATCACAGACGCTGTAGCCGCACCTGTTACTTATCCGGATCTGTCCGACTACAATATCGTGTATTTCGGCGACAGCGTTTTGGGCAACTATCATGATTTTGCTTCGATTCCGGGCGTCATCAGTGCACTTACCGGTGCCCACGCAGACAACCTTGCCATCGGCGGTTCTTCTGCCACGCAGCTTGATGCCTCTGACAAATCCTTCCCCAGTGCGGTGCAGCGTTTTCTGGCAGATGACAACACCGCGCTTCCCACCGGAGAAAAGCTATGTTTCGTCATCAATTATGGCTTAAACGATTACTTCTCCGGCTATACCGTGGAAGAATACTGTAAAGGACTGCAGGACGGCGTACAGGCATTGCAAACTGCTTATCCGGAAGCAGAGATTCTGATCGTCTCTTCCAATTTCATTTCTGCTTTTGACAACGGAACTGCTGTCAATAATGACCTCGGAGAAGTCCTTTCTGACTTCGTAACTGCTACTGGGGAAACCGCGGCAGCTATGAATGTTGCTTATCTGAATGTCAATGATGTGCTGCAATGGGATGCGAAGAACGCTGCCGCTTACCTGGTCGATGCCGTCCATCCCAACGAAGAGGGGCGCTTCCTGTTCGGTCAGGCAATCATAAAGGCGTTAGGGGAAATCCTTCCCTAACGCCTTTTGTTGCTTTGATATCATTTCATTCAATTCTGCACCGTAACCAGTACATAATCCCCTACTGTGTCGATCTCCTTATAGTCAAACGTAATATACTCCAGGTCATCCTTATGAAGCACCAGCAGACCGTCTCCCACCAGTCCGGCCAGCTCCCCGCCCTGTTTTTCCGGATATATGTAATGATACCGGTCCGCATAGTCCGGAAGTTCTCTGCCATTAGAGAAATTGCTCTTTCCCTGATAGTACAGCGCATCTATCCTGCAGGCATACTGCGTCAGGATCTCTGTTGCCGACTGGTTGAACTGCCACCCCAGATTCCCCGTGATATACAGGCTGTCATACGCTTCCAGGTTGTCCGCTTCCACAATCGCATTCAGGAAATCTCTGTTATAGTATTTTCCGCTCTCCTGCGCATAACTTGTAAAATAGGTCACGAAGAACAATACACTGCTGATGCCGTAAGCCACCACGATCACCGGCAACAGTTTTCTCCACTTTTGGATTGCCAGATCAATTCCATAGGCACATAACAGAAGCAACGGATAGAAAATGATGTTCACTCGGTTGATATTCACTTCATACGTGATCAGTCCGACCCAGATCCCCGTGATCAGGAATCCCCACAATGCCAGCATTTTCGTCTGTTTCGCCGTATCCTTTTCCCCAAACAGCTTCGCGGTATAGATCACGATGCCGGCGAAAACAAACGGAATCGATACATGATACAGTGGGCCGAATGCCGGAATGGAATTAAAGAAAATATCCGGCAACTGCAAAAAAACATGGCTAAACAGTGCCCAGGCATTCCTGCCCAACTGTGCAAACGAAAAATTCAACAATAAAATATCCGCGCTTCTCACACTATATGGGAAATAAGGCATGGTAAAAAGCGGCGTCTCTATCGTCTGTCCGAAATGGATGGCATTGATCCCCAGCACGATGATCTCCGGCAGTGCTACAATAGTAAACAGTACAGCACACAGCACGCCCTCTCTAAACCTGATCTGTCGTTTCCACAGACACCACACGAAAAATACGAACAAAAACGCGGTCACGGAATATGCCGCAATTCCGTAACAGTAAAAGGTAAGTCCGAACACCGGCATGGCTAAATACAAGTAGCGCCGTTTCTCAAGCCCCAGCAGAAGCAGATAAAATGCCAGTAAAAATACATGTGGGAACAGATTGCAGTCCAATGACCACCGGCTCTGCATAAACTGCCAGGGATTGACCGCCGTCAGCAGCATTGCCACCAGTGCGATCCGTTCCCCGAACAATTTTTGCCCCACCAGATAGACCAGTGCAACCGCTCCCGTTGAGATCAGCAGCATCGGCAGCCGCACCGTCACCGTACTGAATCCGAAGATTTTTATCAACGGAATCATGCAATAAGACAAAAGTACACTCATCTGACTCGTCTGCCACGCTGCAAAATGCACCGGCAGAAAAGTGCCAAACCGGTCCGTTCCATACTGTGACAATGCCCAGGCATCCATTGCGCCCATCGCCTCATCCTGATTGATTCCGTCCGGTACTGCTGCAAAACGGAGGCAGCGTAAAAGGAACGCCAGTGCAAGAATTCCCCAAAACAGAACTTGCTTTTTTCTCATTTTAATAAAGGCAACAACTTTTTCCTGTGTCATAAAACTCATGATAGCAGCATCCTCTTCAACCTGATTATTCGTTGTCTTATGCAACTGTTGTACAAAATGCATAAGTAAACTACTATCCTATCATACCACATTTGAAAAATATTGTCGCCTATTGTTCTTTGTGCCATGAGGCAAAATGTGTCATCCATGTCTGATGCTTATCTCTCTACTTTTTCCTTATCCTGCACACTGATGTCCTTACCAATCTGTACTTCAATCAGTTTCAGTTCCGTCCGGGCGATCACGGTGTGGTTGCATCCGGCAGGCATCGTTACCACATCCCCGGCTTTCACCTGCTTCTCCGTGCCGTCGATCACGGCCATTCCCTCTCCGGAGATGACGACCCAGACCTCATCACGGTGCTTGTGATTATGATAGTTCATGGAATGTCCTTCATTCAGCGTTACTTTGATGGTCATTGAACCGCTCTCGACGTCCAGCACGCGGAAGCTTCCCCAGCTCTTCTCTGCGAACATGATCTGCTGTTCGAATTTATCCACGAACGGCTTGATGTAGGAACTTTGCTCTTTGTCAGATACGAGAATGCCTTCCGGCGATGCCGAGATCACGACATCATGCAATCCCATCGCCAGCACCGGCACATCCATCTCATTCACGATATGCACATTGGAGCAGTTGTCATTCAGCACTCCTTTTCCCACGACAGCATCCTGCATGGCTTCCGTCAGCGTATTCCAGGTACCAAGATCCTTCCACTGACCGGAGAAGCGCTGCACCTGGATTTTGTCTTCTTTTTCAACTACCGCATAATCAAAAGAAATCTTCGGAAGGGTCTCATACTTTGCAAACAGATCATGGTAATCCGTAAAATCAATTAATTTATGAGCAATCTCCATGACATACTTCAGCTTATAAGCAAAGACACCGCCGTTCCACAGTGCTCCCTGTGCGATATACTCTTTTGCCACCTCCGCAGTCGGTTTTTCTTTAAAAGTCGCTACCATCGCAGTCTCATCCGATGACTTCGGAATGATGTAACCGTATTTTTCACTGGGATAGGTGGGTTCGATCCCCATCAGCACCAGATTCGCCTCGCCTTTGTCCGCCTGGGCAGAAAGCCGCTTCAGGGCTTCAAAATAATCCGCTTCCACATAAGGATCTACCGGACAAACGACCACAGATTCCTCCGGGGAGATCTTCTGTACGTCCACCAGATAAGCAGTAGCCAGCGCGATGGCAGGAAATGTATCTCTTCTACAGGGTTCCACGGAGATTCCGACATCCTGCCCCAGCTGATTATGGATGGCGGATACCTGGGTCTTGCTGGTAGCAATCGTCACTGTTGCTTCGGTATCCACCTTTTTGATCTGGCGATAGACACGCTGCACCATGGACTCGTAGGAGCCGTCTTCCTGTTTAAATATTTTGATAAACTGTTTGCTTCTGACATCGTTGGATAGAGGCCATAAGCGTTTGCCGGACCCACCCGACAGTAATACGATATTCATAAAATCTTTTCTCCCATACCTGCCATCTCTATTTGTTCTTGCTGCACAGGTATCTTTGCATCTATTCTTATAATTATTCTTCTTTTAAATTACTCTTATCGCTCTGCCCTCATCGGATTATTCAGGAAATCTTCGTACGCCAACCGGATACCGTCCTCCAGTTCCGTCATGTAATGCCAGCCAAGTTTCTCTGCCTTGCTGACATCCAGAAGCTTTCTGGGGGTGCCGTTCGGTTTCGTCGTATCCCACTTGATTTCTCCGGTGTATCCGACTACCTTTGCCACAAGTTCGGTCAGTTCCTTGATCGTCAGTTCCTTGCCGGTACCGGCGTTCACAGTCTCATTGCCGCTGTAATTGTTCATCAGGAATACGCACAGGTTGGCGAGATCATCCACATACAGAAACTCACGTAGCGGAGAGCCGTCTCCCCAGCAGGTCACCTCTGTCTTGCCTTCTACTTTTGCCTCGTGGAAACGACGGATCAATGCCGGCAATACGTGGGAATGGGTCGGATGATAGTTGTCATTCGGTCCGTACAGATTCGTCGGCATGACAGAGATATAGTCTGTGCCGTACTGTTTATTCAGGAATTCACAATACTTCAGTCCTGAGATCTTCGCCAGGGCATACGCTTCGTTCGTCTTCTCCAGTTCGGAAGTCAGGAGACAGTCTTCCTTCATCGGCTGCGGTGCCATACGGGGATAGATACAGGAGCTTCCTAAGAATTCCAGCTTCTTGCATCCGTTTTTCCATGCGGAATTGATCACATTCATCTCCAGGGTCATGTTGAACCACATGAAATCAGCCAATGCATTCTGGTTTGCCACAATACCGCCGACCTTGGCTGCTGCGAGGAACACATACTCCGGCTTCTCTGCCGCGAAAAATTCCTCTACCTCTGCCTGACGGGTCAGATCCAGCTCCTGATGCGTCCGTGTGATAATGTTTGTATAGCCCTGCCTGTTCAATTCACGGACAATGGCAGAGCCAACCATTCCTTTGTGTCCTGCAACATATATTTTAGCGTCTTTTTCCATCATTTTCTTTTACCTTCTTATCCTATTTATCTTCCAGCCACTACCGTTACCATGTGCTATCCTCATAGCATCAATGTTGCGTGTCTTGATAGTTCTCACTTTTTGCAATTTACTTTTCAGCGTTCATTCTTATTTTTACTATCTTAGCATAGACCATTTGATAATCATTACGCTTTTAAATCCTTGGTAGTCTTATTTCACAACACCTTTTTCCAGGTACTCTGCCAGATTGGTACGGATATGTTCTTCCGCTCTTTCCACAGCGACCTTCTCCGTGTCGTGTTTCGTCATCAGTTCTACCAGCTGTTCGAAGCTTGTCTTGGTCGGGTTCCAGCCCAGCTCTGTCTTCGCCTTGGTGGGATCTCCCCAGAGATTGACCACGTCTGTCGGGCGATAGAAATCAGGGCTTACTTCCACGATGACCTGACCGTTCGCCTTGTTGATACCCTTCTCGTCCAGGCCTTCTCCCTGCCATTCCACTTCGATGCCGGCATAATGGAATGCCAGTGTAGCGAACTCACGTACAGAATGTTGTACGCCTGTCGCAATGACAAAATCTTCCGGCTTCTTGTTCTGCAGGATCAGCCACATGCACTCCACGTAATCCTTCGCATAGCCCCAGTCACGCAGGGAATCCAGATTTCCCAGATACAGCTTGTCCTGCTTGCCCTGTGCGATTCTGGCTGCTGCCAGGGTGATCTTTCTCGTCACGAAGGTCTCGCCGCGTCTCTCGCTCTCGTGGTTGAATAAAATACCGGAGCAGCAGAACATGCCATAAGCTTCTCTGTATTCTTTCACGATCCAGTAGCCGTACTGTTTTGCCACTGCATACGGGCTGTAAGGGTGAAAAGGTGTCGTCTCCTTCTGCGGTACTTCCTCTACCTTTCCGTACAATTCAGAAGTAGATGCCTGATAGATCCGGCAGGTCTTCTCCAGTCCACACACTCTGACAGCTTCCAATACTCTCAATACACCGGTCGCATCGATGTCTGCCGTGAACTCCGGCACATCAAAGCTTACCTGCACATGAGACTGTGCTGCCAGATTATAGATTTCATCCGGTTTCACCTCGCCAATCAATTTTACCAGGCTGATCGAATCTCCCAGATCGCCGAATTTCAGATGAAAATTCTGGGTTCCCTCCAGATGCGCGATGCGTTCTCTATAATCTACGGAAGAACGACGGATCATGCCGTAGACTTCATATCCTTTCTCCAATAACAGTTCTGCCAGATAAGAACCGTCCTGTCCTGTTACTCCTGTGATCAGTGCTCTCTTCACTTCGTTACCTCCTGCGTTTTCCTATGGGGTATCATTTTGCCCATATATTACATATCTCTTGCCTATCTTCCTCATTTAGACCTGCATACGCTTTGCGTCGCGTAATGTACGTCTCAACTATAGCCTCATTATAGTATAACAAAAAAAGAAACCAAAGACACTTTCTTCGGTTTCTCTTGTACTTTCTTCGGATTTATTGTATCTCATTACCACATTCCGCGATATTCCGTAGGCGTAACACCTTCCACACGTTTGAACATTCTGCTGAAATATGCTGCGCCATTTATCCCGACCATTGTTGCAATTTCTTCTGTTGTCTTGTCTGTGAAACGCAACAGCCGCTTTGCCTCTGTGATTCTCACGGACACCAGATAATCCTTCAGTGCTATGCCATATTGTTCCTTGAACATTTCCGATAAATACGTTTTATTGATAAAAAACTGTGCCGCCAGTCCTTCCAGCGTGATGTCCGAGGCATAATTACCGTCAATATATTCCCGCACGCTGATCACCTGCACCCGTTTTCCCTTCACGGCATTGCTTTCCGGATTCCAGCTGTCCTCCATCAAAAGCACCAGCAATTGTGATAAGAGCGCATTGATTTCCATGTCGCGGACATAAGAATCCGAAGCTGCAACTGTTTTCAGTTTCTCGAGAATTTCCCGGTATTCCGAAGTTTTTTGTGACCGGAAGACTGTTTTTCCACCGCGGACCTTGTATTTTTCATAGATATGCGCCATCTGTGGGCCATCGAAATGACACCATACAAGCGTCCAAAGCTCTTCTTCCGTCGTATGTGCATACGGCAGCGTACAGTCGAGAAATACGGAATCTCCGGCACGCAGCTCATAAGTCTCCCCACCGTAAGTCAGTCTGCCGCTCCCTGACAGCACCGTAAAATACAAGTAGGACTCCAGATTGGAACGTGAAGAGGTATGCGGTTTTAACGCCGAGAGCGTTCCCGTCTCCTGTAACGACAGCAGAGAAGAACGGGCGAAATCAGATGCTGTGTAAATGACGCGGTCGGAAGTCACCGACGGAGCATTCGTATCTGTAAAGTAGTTCCTAACATCATTCTTTGTTTTTAACATTTTTTCCAAATCCACACCGCGCAATCACTATCCCATAAAAAAGCACCACAAATCCCACGATCACTGCCGAAATCCTAATCGCAAGCAGCTGTGCATTTCCCGGTGCCCTATTCCACAGATTGAACAGTTGCCATGCTATGTTGCAAAAGGTTGCAACCGAAAACGCACTGTAGCATAGCCACACGGGTTTCGTCGGCTGATAAATAAAGACAAACAACACAAGTGCCAACGCCGGGAACATATATCTCTCATGCATGTTCACCGCAAACGTGAACATGGTCAAAATAATAAATGAACTTCCCAGGAAATAGCAATATATTTTATCCCGACAGCGAATCAAAATCAAAATCGTAAACAATACCACCAGGACAATCACAATATTGCTCCACACACTGCAGGGCAAAAAGAGAAAAACAGTGTTCTGATCCCTGCCTCCCAGACCAACTAACGTCCAGAAATTATATGCATTTATGCTGGTATATGGATAAGAACCCAGCGTATCTGTATATTGCGAAATCACTTTCCCCAGGCCAAACGGCGCTGCCACCAACGCCATACCACCGATCACGCTGAAACCGCCGACCAGATTACGGAAAAATTTCTTCCAGGAAAAATCTTTCAGGAAAACATGGTTTATAATTCCCCCCAAAAGAACCGGTGTAAACATAATCGTCTGCGGTTTCAACAAGATTCCGATGCCATAGATTCCATACGCCGGCAGCATCCGCCCGTCCATGAGCAGCAGACACAGAATCACTATCACAAGCGTATAGATAGCATCCACCTGTCCCCAGCACGCCGAATCCAGAATTACCGTCGGTTGGAACAGGTACGCTGACATCAGGAAAACGGATTGCAGTTCGCTAAAATGCATGCGTTTACGGGATTCTCTGTAGATCAGATAGCTGCACATCACATCACAGCAGATCGAAGGGAACTTCAAAAGAAACAGATCCATGACCGAGTACTGTGCAATATGGAAATGTGCGCGGATCCGTCCGATTGCATACAGGACATACACATACCCGGGCGGATAATCCGTCAGGAAATCTTTGACATAAAAACCGGAGAATCCATATTCTACCGCCCTGGCTCCCCAATCCGAGAAGCTGATAATATCGCCTGTATATCCGAATACTTTCACAGAATATACGATCCGGACCAACAGTCCGACTCCCAATATGATATAGGCTATAAAAGCCGGGATTTTGCAATTCGCCGAGAATTTAAAACCCACGTAACAAATAAGACACCATATTAGTCCAAACAATGCATACGTATACACGTTCCGTCCTCCCACAAGAAATTCTCTTCCCACTCATTCCTGTTTGCTGTATTTTTTCCTCTTTTTCTCATTATGGCAGAAAAAAAAAGGATGTTCAACCATTTCTGTCAATATAAATTGCTTAATAATTGCGTTTTCCCATATAATATGCTATTATAATTAGGAATTTTTAGTTTTGAAAGTGAGGACATTATGTTATTAGATGATAAATCCATTTTGATCACAGGTGGTACCGGCAGCTTTGGTAAGGCATTTACCAAATATGTCCTGGATCATTACAATCCTAAGAAAATCATTATCTATTCCCGTGACGAGTTCAAGCAGTTCATCATGCAGAATGAATTCAAGCAGTATGCAGACAAGCTTCGTTTCTTCATCGGTGATGTGAGAGACAAGGAACGTCTGACCAGAGCCTTCGAAGGTGTCGATTATGTCATTCACGCCGCTGCCTTGAAACAGGTTCCGGCCTGTGAGTACAACCCTGCGGAAGCCATCAAGACCAATATCCACGGTGCGCAGAACGTCATTGATGCCGCACTGGATACCGGTGTCAAGAAGGTCGTAGCCCTGTCTACAGATAAGGCAGTCAATCCTGTCAATCTGTATGGCGGTACCAAACTGGTATCCGATAAGCTGTTCATTGCTGCCAACGCCTATGCCGGAAGCAAGGATATCTGCTTCTCCATCGTTCGTTACGGCAATGTAGCCGGAAGCCGCGGATCCGTTATTCCGTTCTTCCATAACATTATTAAAAACGGCGGTAAGGAACTTCCCATCACCGATTACCGCATGACCCGTTTCTGGATCAGCCTGCAGCAGGGCGTGGAACTGGTGATCAAAGCATTGGAAGAATCCAAAGGCGGTGAGACCTTCATCTCCAAGATTCCTTCCTTCAAGATCACTGATCTGGCACAGGCCATGCTGCCCGGATGCGAGATGCCGGAAGTCGGTATCCGCGAAGGAGAAAAGCTTCATGAGATCATGGTCACCGTAGAAGACTCCCTGAATACCTACGAATATGACAAGCATTTCATCGTATATCCGCAGATGGTATGGAGTGAATCCAGACGTGCCGTTCCTACCGGCAAGAGAGTCCCCGAAGGCTTCTCCTACAGTTCCGGCAATAATACCGAGTGGCTGACTGTTGAGCAGATTCAGGAATTACTCAAGACCATTGATTTAGAGAAATAGAATCTAAGTAAAACCAAAAGGTCCGGTTATACACCGGACCTTTCTGTTTATTCCTTGTGACTCACACTGTTGCTTGCTCGTTTCAGGTTATTTTCTCACCATTACCATATAATTTCCAAATGTATAAGTGTCGAAATCATCCTCTGAGACTCCGTCTACGAATGACAATGTATAAATCTGGGCATAACTATAACAAGTTATTACTTTTACATTTTCCCATGAGCATTCTCCTGTCAATGCCTCGCCTAACTGATCCATGTTTTTCCATTCCTCACCGACAAACGAAAACACTTGCGATCTACCATGCGCCTCCAGCCAACGTTCTGTCGAAAGATCTACTTCTCCATCAGCTAACGCAGCCACAATTCGATCTTCCGATGTCGTGTTTTCTAAGATGCATTGAAAATACTCTCGCGTCCACTCTCCGTCTTTTGCATAATCCCGCGCAGATCTCGCTGCAGTCGGAACCGTCATCCCCAACAATGCTAGTAATACCGCAAAGTAAATCTTCCTTCGGAATTTATCTTTCTCAAAAATGTGATATCCCAAAAGAACAAATAACAGTGCATAGGCAATAATGTATGGAAATAAATATCTTTCCCACATTTGACTCTTAGCATGAGCTACCAACTGAAGCACCATCGCACAAACTAAAATTGCACATAAGCTTAAATATTTCCTTATATTGTACTTCTCTATCAACTGATAGCATAAGAGCATCATAAGTAATAACAATCCTGCAATCAATGTATTCCATTTCATATTTTGGAATAAACTGTTGCTGATTCCATATAAATATTGTCCTAAGTTGGTGTCCTTATGAAAACCAGCATAACTGATTTGATCCACTCCTACTCGGAACAAGATCATGTAAACATTAAACAGAAACGCAACAAGAATGCACAAATATACTACAAGATTCTTACGAATCATCCGCAACAAACGCCCTTTTCTAGAAGTTCCCATCCAAGAAGCATCGCAGCCATCCCAATATTCCAGCCAAAGCTTCAAAGCTGGGAACACCGGCATAAACAAGGTAAAGCTCTCTTTAACCAGCCCAGACAAAACGACCAAAATCACAATCGGAACATTGTACGCAACTGACGTAAATTTTCTGTGGTTATATTGCGCTGTTATCAGGCTAAGAATCGCGGAACATAGTAGCAGTCCGGTACTTTCCTGATTTGCACTGCGATACCAGGGTGTAAACTGTGCTCCCAACATAATTATCATAGGGAAAACGAAGCTTATTAGTCTTGTATTTTTTAGAAATCGCGCTGTTAAATACAAAAGTGCAAACGCAAAAACCCCCTTCACAGCAGTCCAAATATTCCATGCCGTCAGATTACTCCCAAACAAATACCCTACGGTCACCCGTTCTGTCCAGTACAGCGGACGATACCTTACTCTCAAATCATTCAGAATCCATGCTTTTACTGTGGTCAACAATGGCTGCCCCTGATTTGCTGATTGTTCTATCCGAAACAATTCATGATCATCCAGAAAATGATATCCTGACCATATCGTCTGCGCTATGCAAAGAATCCCTGCTACAATTACAGTTCCCGCAAGCAGCGCCAAAATCACATCCAACCATGTTACTTTCGTTTCTCTCTTATTCATCTCCATACACTCACTACCTCAAACAGCTGTTTTCTACTCTACTACGATGCCGCCTAATACTGCGATTTCCTGTCTCTTCAGCAATTCCAGTTCTCCGGCAATCTCATTATACAGCGTGGAACCTGCCTTCTCTACCAATACCACACCTGTCATGGCATCCACTTTTTCCATGGCTTCCGCATTGTAGAGCACGTTGTCCAGAATCGTAACATTCAGCTGTTCCTTTTCCAGTGCTGTCTTCAATGTCTCACATACTTTTCCGGCGCCGGCATCCAGATTGCATCCCATCAGGCAGATACTGTTTAACCGGTTCTTCGCTGCCGCAATCTTCACTGCCGCGAAAGCCAGCTCCATGGACTGTTCTGCATTAAATTTGCGTTTTCCATAATGCCGCAGATCATCAATCCACTTATCAAACACGAACTGTTTCCCGGAATCTCTGACAACCACACCGATCTGCGGAATATGATACAAGGTCTGCAGTTCATCAGATACACGGATCTTACTATTGAAAATATAGATCAAGAACAGAATTCCCGCATAAACAAATGCAAATAAAACAGCTCCCAAAAGCACATATTTTTTGCTGATTGAAGGGCTCGCTGCCGACTGTTCTCCGGTAGCATCGTTTTGTTCTGCTTCTACCGCTTCACTCTCTTCCCATGTCAGTAAGTCATAATACTGCTGCTGTTCTTCGGTAAGACTTGCCTTCGCATTTCCGACCGCTGTCGCCAGTGTCGCCAGGTCATTCACACTGTTACGCTGCAGGTTTCTGAGATTGGCATCCGCTACCGTAGCTCCTGTATCAGAAAGCAGTGTCAGCTGATGGGTACCCAGTCTCTGCTCCAATGTCTTCTGCTGCTCTGTCATATACTCTTTGACAGCCTCTGCCAGCTGATCGCAATCCGGTTCCTGCGCATCACGCACAATGATCTTCACATTGCTTTTCATCAGATTCGCAGCTACACCGTTCCGGGCATTATTCACAACCGCACTGTCATTCCTGCCTGCTTCCGTGTAAACCAGTTCTCCGACAACATTTGCTGCGATTCCTGTTTTTTCTTCTATCCATTGGTACATGGAGGTACTATTGATAAGATCTGTGTACACCTGTGTCAACAGGCAGCTCTGTTCGGGATTCTCCATTGTGATGCTGTAGATCAGGTCTCTCTCTGCGATCTGCTCCGGATCCAGTTGCATGCTTAACGAATTCTCCAGGTATGCCTTCTGCTTTGCATACGCTTTTTCCTGCTCTATTAATGTCTGCACCGCCAGCGCCTGTGTCGGGGTCAATTGCTGCTCCAGCTGTGCAATCTGATTGTCTACCGACTGTCTGTTGAGCACTTCCTGTTCTACACTCTGTATCCTCTGTACATTTCGGTAAGACTTCACATAACTGAGTCCTCCCATCAAAATGGCACCTATGATAAGCGCTGCCAACAGTCCTCTCCAATGAGACAGAATGTCTGCGATCATATCTAACAAATCGATTTCCCGTTCTTCCATGGTATCCTCCTAATAGTTACATTTTGCATACTATTTTGATTATATCATTCTGATGTCATTTCCTCAACCACCAAAGTGCGTCCCGGCGTAAATTTACTATGGGGCCGCTTTCATGCTTACCGGATTCCGATCAGTTTCTTCACCCAGCACAGCTGCTTGCTAAAGAGCCGGTCTACCACCATCACTCCGCCTGCTGTGATCACCAATATGATCCATGGGCGGCATAAGGTAAGTACAAAACAGTCCCAATGATTCGTGACCGCCACTACGAGTCCCGCTACGAACTGGTGCAACAAATACACGGCAAAAGACCAGTCACCTAGTTTTAAAAGCAACTCCTTTTTCTTTAAATTCATCAATATCTGACCGAGATATGCCACCGTTCCCAGATTTAACAGATTACCGATCACGGCATATCTCGAAAAATAGTACATTTCCAATCCGAAATAAGCATGAACAGAAAAATACACGATACTCCCACACACGCATAAGATTCCCAGTGAATTACTCCATCTGATGCTCCGCTCTGCTTCCTGTGCCTTTTGCCGAATCAGAAGACCTATTCCGAAAAACAGCATCCAGTTAAACGGATTCAGATAATAACTATCCAATACCGTGTTCACCTGATGAAAGATTCCAACATTCCATCCGGTTTCCAGCATACTGATCACAGAGATAACATTCAGTACCCGGATCACGCCGGGCTTACGTATTTTCCAATAGATCACGTAAAATATCACTAATATTGTAAGATAATATGTCGTGTGATGATATCCCAGGAGGAACAACAGCCATGCAGACACACTGATTCCACCCTTCCGGAGCACCACATAGAGCCACAATAATGTCTCACAACAGATCCATGGTAAAAAAAGTGTCGTCGCTTTCCGCTTCCAGAACGCCCGCCAGGTTCTCGTATTGCCTCCGAACAAATACCCGGAAATGCAGAAAAATACCGGCACACCAAATGTCCCCAGATAATCCAGTACCTGTGCACTGAGCATGTTCCATTTGCTGCTGCCTTCCGCAAGCGGCGTGGCATGTGCGCATATTACGCTGAATATTGCGAGTGCTTTTAAAATATAGATGTAATTATTTCTTTTTTCTTTGGAATCCATATTCATCCTATCCTGATTTTCCATTAACAGGTATGAAGCCTACCTTCCTGTAATTGTCTTCCAGACTACCGGTAATTTATTTTTCAAGCCATATGCTACCCCTATTAATACCAACATTACAATCATTGGCATAAATAGATAATCCAATAATGCAGCTACCGGATTCGAGCCCACCACCACAAAAAGTATTTTTTCGAATGCTTCTAATAGCATATCATGTGCAACATAGGTAAAGAAAGTCAATTGCATCCACCATGGCAGATTATCCTCATGTACAAATTTATCCAACACAAACCATAGAGAAATACAGAATAAGCTAATCATTACTACATTACTCGTCCGAAAGCCTCGTATGAGATAAAATACTACATAACATGCAGAAATCGCAGTAACAGCCTTACTTCTATATGCCAGCTTATCCTTGAGGTTCATGCCGATATAGCTGCCTAATAAATAATATTCCAAGCCCTCAAATATACCTATATTTACACGCCTTAAAGCTAAAATACTAATCACCAACAAGGCAAATCCGACCGGTATTTTTTTACAGCGTTCCTTCAGTAATCCATAGATCACAGGTGCCAAAGCAATAAATACGATTAGATTCTGTAGAAACCAAAGCGTATAGTATTCGTCCGTCGTCAGCCAACGTAGCCATTCTATAAAGGAAAATGAAACCGGTTCCTGATTCATCCTATCCTTAATGACAGGCATATTTGTCAGAATCAAATAGTATACATAGTACAAGGTACACCATATAATATATGGTACCACAATCGATTTCCCTCTTGATTTCCATTTTGAGAATAAATTTTTCATCTCAAATGTCCTAAAAAACAACAGCCCGGAAATTATAAAGAACATGGGAACCGCGAATCTGATCATAGCATTCATATAGCTTTCTATCTCGTATACGACTTTTCCAACCCCAAGGCTATTGCCGTCAATCTGATAGGTACCCAGATTAAATGTGTGTATATAAATCACCAATATGCTACATAGGAACGATAGCATCGTAAATTTATTTCTGATAATGTGCTCCCTGTCCTCCTTCGGACGAAGCGGATAATTTTCACTCACTGTCAAATCCTCTTTCTTATAAAAATCTCATCACGATCTTGACATTTCTATAATAATTTCCATTTTACTAATTTAATTTGCAATTATTTATGTTAGAAAATCATCAAATATTGTATGCTGCAGAGTGTTATTCTCCATGATCATTAAAAAATTTATGTCATTTATTAAAACTTTCATACATAATATAATTGTTTTATATAATTCAAGAGGTTATTATTATGAATAGAGTATTCGATTTTATCCTTAGCATCAGGAGCGCTTTAGACACATGAAAAATAGTATCTATGATACCGGCACGGAAGCCACACTCATTGAAAAATTTAATTCCTATTCCTCCCCTTGTGAAGAATCCAATGCCCTTCTGGCCTATTTGTGGGAAAAAAATTTGCCATTTATCACCGGGCAATGCCGTCAATATTTTGCTACCAGTTCCTATATCAACTATGAAGATATCATTCAGGAATGTTTCCTTACTTTCCTTGACGTTATTCGTACATATAACCCTGTCCGTGGGAAATTAACAACTGCGTTGTTTCGCCCCCTACAGCATACTTTTATCAACTATGTAGCCGGTACCTACAACTACAGCCAGCACACAAACCTCATGGTAACACACTATAAAACGCTTCTAAGAGAAAACGAGCTGACCGGAAATGAAGCTATTGACTACCTGACCTCTCTCTATAATCAGAGATACCCTAAAAACCCCATTACTGCTAAATCATTGCAAAAATACAGGGACTACTGCCTCATGCAGGAAATGGTTCAGATAGATCAAAACTTCAACGCCGATTTAATCTCGACAGCCAGACAGCCACTGGACCCTATCTGGCATGATTTTGATATTCACTCCATGCATGTCCTCATTCAAGATTATATAGCACAAAAAGCAGAAGAATACTCTCGTCCTCTTCTGCTCTTTCTGTTTGGGTTTACTCCCTCTGTAGAAATAGAAGGGTATCTGTATTTGATAACTGAAAAACCTCATCCGATTGGTCCGCTCCGGAAAGCTTCTTTCAAACTTTTTCCGGAATTGATCAAGTTCTTATACGATAATGATTGTATTCCAGACACAGATGAAAAATCACTATTTGAGTTTCTATGCTATTTTACAAAATCTAACAATCTTTTGTAAGCTTAGATTACGGGAAATGATCACGGGAAAAGTAATAAAATAGTCAAATCCGCAGATTTGACTATTTCTGATATATTACTCTATTCCATACTTTTTCAACATTGCTTCCAAGACAGCCGAATCATTCAACTGCACCACCTTGTCTGAATCCCCACCGGCACTCATTCGAGAGATCAACGTCAATAATCCTTCTCTGCCTTCTTCTCTTCCTTTTTCTATACCTCTTTCTATGCCCCTTGCTTCACTTTCGTTCAGCATAGCTTCCACCGCTTCACACATATCAATCTCCTCCGTTTCTTCCTGAATGTCTATGGGTGTATTGGTAATCGCTTTGATAACCAATGCAGCCTCTCTGTCGATAATCATTCGGGGATTGTCTTTCAAAATTCTCGCCAGCCTATCCTTATCCTTAGAATACTTGATATACCCAATCACTTCTCTCAGACTGGTAGAAAATTTCCCCAGGTCTGCTTCTGTCAATTTTGCCGGGTCAATTAGGTGAATCTGATAGTCCTGCACAAAATGCAACAGCTTATGATCCTTAACACCCATCATCTCATGCAGTGATAATGGTGCGTTCCATTCCTCTGCGCCGAAGTGAATCACAAGTGTGATCACGGGTTTCAAAACATCATCTTTATAAAAACCCGACAGGTATTCACTTTTGGAATGTCCTTTTGCGTTCTTATCATTTCTTCTGTGCCTTGCTGCTGTATCAGCAACCTGTTTGCCGTACTGCAAAGCATCATAAATCATGTTTCTGACAGGCATTGCGTAATGTATGTCCGTTTGGTTTTCGATTCCAAACAAAATATATGCAGCCTCATCCTCTTGCATGATGACAGCCGATTTCAGAATATCACGGTATCTCTGCACCGGATCATCTGATTGCTCCTCTTTGTCATCCGGTGATCCAAACGGCATCGCAATCTCGGTTGTATCAACCTCTGTAAGCCGATCCGGGTCAACAACAGCTTCTCCTTCATAGATCAGGTAATTGAATGCATCTGCAAAAATGTTGTTCTTTCTAATGTAGATCTTGGTGGCGGTATCAGTCTTTCCCATAGATACACACCTCCGCAAATATCTTTCTCTTCATCGTATCCTCCATTCCCATAGTACCTGAAAAAAGGATAGATGTAGACGATTCCACCACCTGTCTCTCAACGCACTATGCTCTTACTTGGTTAATAGGGTATAAAAGCATAGAATTCATTGAAAGAACTTAGATATATGGATCAGCTTGCGCTGTCTGAATCGTTAGAATGTATGCTTTGAAATTATGATACAAGACTTACCTGCATCTGTCAACATGGCAAAATAACCAAATTCCCCTGTGTATTAGAATAGTTGTCAGTGAAAGAAATAAGTTATGGTGCTAGAATTCAACTATTGCAGGAAGTTCACAATCATATATTTTTCCAACATTAGAATTACTTATCAGCATGCGATGTATAAAAAGTATTAAATTTAGATGACAAATCGTACATGTTGAGGAAGAAAAACCATTGCTGGCACCATTACCTTCTACCCGTTTTGAACTGAG
>ERZ1034844.486-NODE-486-length-21845-cov-19.290041_pt1 | contig 21845 bp, 8 predicted proteins | sample MGYA00520594_ERZ1034844 | MGnify/ENA primary metagenome ERZ1034844 (study PRJEB33766, sample SAMN09781733) | gut metagenome | biome: gut microbiome | host: Homo sapiens | place: Madagascar | study: EMG produced TPA metagenomics assembly of the PRJNA485056 data set... | reverse complement strand
TTAAACACATCTCTTATAAATTTTAATTCAAATCTAATATATTTAAATACTTCATTAAAAAAAGCATTGAATGATGGGAAGTTTACTGCATTTGAAAAAGGAGAAATTAATTCAAAATTAAATGAAACAAATAATTTGTGTATAAGTACTTTGGCTTATGCTGATGCATTGTTAGATTTATATTGTCAATATTTAAAAGAAGATGACAAAGCTGAAGAAAATTATGATGTATTTCAATACAAGGTTTTAATTGAAACTTATATGTCACAATTGAAAGTAGATTTATCAAAGTTAACAAGTTCAGCTGAGGAAAAAATGACAACCGACGTTGCAATTCCCATAACAAGTTGCATTACTAATATGATAGAATCGCTAGTTAACCTAAAGACAGCTTGTAGTGAATTAAAATTCTTGGGTTCAGGAGGTCAAATACCATCTGAAATTTATCAAGCTAATGATAGAATAGATACGTTAACTACACAACTTAATGATTTACAAGAATCAATGTTGAGTTCTATGAATACTGAAAAACAAGAAATTGCTAATATTCTTGATGATATAAGAGTCGTATTGAATAAAATAGTTACTTTACACAATAATGTAATTCACACAAATGGTGTAATGACTACACAACAATATAACTCATTTAAAAGTTATGCTTTTTCATTACAAAGTTTTTATACACAAATACAAGGATATTATGAAGTTTATTACTCAAATGTTGATTTGTCGGAAGTTACTAAATTACAATTAAAATCTAGTTTTGATGATTTTAATAAAAAACATTATACTATGATGAGTTATGTGAATAATAAATTATCTGACTTAAATATATCAAACTCTGATAGAAGTGCTTTTACGAAGGCATATCAAGAATATAAAGATAGTAGATATGTGTTAAGTTCTAAACTTACGATTTGTATAAATGAAATAAACAGTAATGGTTCACAAGCGACATTGGATGAATTGAAGAAAACATTTCAAACTCAAATTGATTCTCTAAAAACACAAGTAAGTGCATTAAGCGATACTGTAATATTATTACAAAATAATTATGAAAATTTAGATGCAAGATTGAAAAAATTAGAAAGCTAGAGGTGAATAAGTTAAATGAGTGGTATAAAAAGAGAATACACAATCGTTATTGATAAGGGCGAAAGTAAGTTAAATGACGATTTAGAAATATATACAAATGATATAGGTGTGAGTATATATTTTAATATTTTAAATTCACCATATATTAAATTATCTAATCAAACTGATTTATATGCTAAGGTTGTATTAAGAGATAAATTAGGTAATAGTACTGAAAGCAATGTTGTTCCTGTTGTGAATAACATTGTTATTTTTACATTAGATAATAAAATTATGAATTCATTAACTGAAACTGGTAAATATCAATTATACATAGTTATTATGGATGATAAAAGAAATAAAAAGGTATTACCACCTATAAATATGACTTTAGTTGAAACAGATTTATTATTAAATGAATTGGAAACATCTTCTATAGGAGCAACTATAAATGAAACTGCTATAGAAAATTATGGAAATGAATTGATATTATTCAATTTGGATGGTACTTATAATAGAACATTATGGGTAGTTGGTGACATAATAACAACTTCAAAAATGAATAAGATTGAAAAAGCTATAAGTAAACTTACTGATACAGTATTATCTAATTCTGTGAAAATAGATAGCTTTAATGATAATGAAGTACATCAAACATTAGTTGGTACTGAAGCAAAACCAGTAACAATTTCTAATTTAGAAAAAGGATTTTATATTGTAAGTGGAGAGGTTAGAGATTTTTCAACAGATGTTGCGAATACATTGACTGGGGAAAATTATTATATGGTGACTTATTATGATGCATATGAGTCAAGAGTATTGAGATGTAAAGCTGATGAAAAAGAATTTCGTAAATATAAATATGATAAGAACCAAAAAACAGTATTTAACAATGAACAAGAAATTCATACAATACCTATTGTGGAAGGATATGCAAATGTAACTGAAGATAGATGCCAATTTTTAAATGTAAGTGCTGATGTAGAAGTGCAATTACCTAGCCCTAATACATTTGCAGAAATTAATTTATATGTGATGTCAACTAAAGAAGGTGCAAATATAAAACTACCAACTATAAGTTGGGATAACGTACCTGTGATAACAAAAGGTAAAATGTGTAAATTAACATTAGCATATATAAATGATTTATGGTATGGATATTATACACCTGCAACAAATTCTTAATTTGAGGTGATAACATGAGTGATTATGGTAGAATAAAGAAAGATGGTACATTTAAAAATGTTTTAGTTACTGCACCAAACACATACCAAAAATCTGATAAGGAAATAATAACAAATTTTAATGAAGACGAAGCGTTAATGAAAGAATATGGTTATAAACAAGTAATTACTACTGAACCACCTTATGATGAGAATTATGAAACTTTAACAGTGGATTCATTAACACAAGATGATGAAAATATATATTTAACTTATGGGGTGGATAGATTTGCAAATCCACCTACTGGTGTAGATTTATCTAACTATTATACTAAACAACAAGTTTACAATAAAAAAGAAATAGATAGTATGTTAGAGAATCTAAAAAATAATTCAATTACTACTGACGATTTGTATGCATTAAGTGCTGAAATAGAAGATTTAAAAGCTGGTTTTGCTAAAATTGATATGGCTGAAATAGATAGACTATCAACTGCTTATGCAGATATAGAAGAATTGAAAAGTAAATTGGCAAATATAGATACTGCTACAATTAAGAATTTAACAACTGATGTAGGGAATATAAAATTACTATTAAATGGACATTTGACTTCTGATAATATTCAATCTTTAGTTTTAACTGCTAGTAAAGTTACAGTTGAAGATGCGTTTATAAAAGATGCTATGATTGATTCTATAAATGCTAATAAAATAAATACTGGTGTGTTAAATACTAATAAAGTTAACATACAATCCGATGATGGAAGTATGACATTAAAAGGTAATCTTCAACAATTTAAAGACAAAAATGGTAAGGTACGTATTCAAATAGGAAAAGATGCTACTGGTGAATTCACATTCTCATTATTTAATGCAGAAGGAACAGGAGTATTAATAGACGAGAAAGGTATAAAAAGTGGAGCAATTGGTAGTGGATTAATAGTAGATGATATGGTTAGTGATGATGCTCATATATCAGGTGGAAAAATAGATATTGATAGTTTAATTACTAATATAAATGGAAATACAAGTACAATTAATTCTAGTAAAATTAAGTTCGATGATACAAATCAAACTTTAGATGTGGCGTTTACGGCTTTAAAAACTAAAGTTGATAGTATAGAAAAAATAACAGTTGATGGTGATTTAAGTTCTGTTATAAAACAAGTTCAAAGTAATACAACTAATATAAAACTTCAACAAGGACAAATTAGTTCTTTGATTGATAACACAACAATAACTACTGAAAATGGTAAAACAATTCAATTAAAAGATGCTTATAATTCAACTGTTAGTACGGTTGATAGTTTAGTTAATAAAATAGGATCATTAGAAACAAATGTAGGTTCTTCTTTGACTAACTCTGAAACACAATTTTATGTATCTACTTCTGCTACTTCTTTAGAAGGTGGCGAATGGATTACTGATAAATCTCCTACTTGGGTTAGTGGAAAATATGTATGGCAACGTGTAAAATATACTTATTCTAATGGAGGAATAAAATATTCAACACCTGTATGTATCCAAGGTGCTAAAGGTGAAAAAGGAGATAAAGGTGATCAAGGACAACAAGGTATTCAAGGTATTCAAGGGGAACAAGGTGAACAAGGCGTTCAAGGTGTCCCTGGTAAAGATGGTAAAACAACATATTTCCATATAAAATATAGTGCTAACGCAAATGGTAATCCAATGACTGAAACTCCTAGTACTTATATAGGTACTTATGTTGATTATTACCCAAACGATAGTACTGACTATACTGTTTACACATGGAGTAGATTTGAAGGTATCCAAGGTGAAAAAGGTATCCCTGGTACTAATGGTGTAAATGGGTTAACTTATTATCTGCATATAAAATATAGTGATGATGGAGGTAAAACTTTCACATCAAACAATGGTGAAACTGCTGGAGCATATATAGGAGTTTACACTGACACAAATAACAAAGATAGCGAACTAGTTAGTAAATATACATGGAGTAAGATAAAAGGTGAAAAAGGGGATAAGGGTGATCAAGGTTTACAAGGTGTGCCTGGAACTCCTGGCGAAGATGGTAAAACTTATTACACATGGATTAGATATGCTGACACTATAGATGGTAGCGGTATAAGTAATGATCCAACTGGTAAAACTTATATAGGTTTTGCTTACAATAAAGAAACATCTACTGAAAGTAATTCACCTTCTGATTACACATGGAGTTTGATAAAAGGGGAAAAAGGAGATACCGGAGTACAGGGTGTCAAAGGTGAAGATGGTAAAACTTATTATACATGGATTAAGTATAGTGACAATGCAGATGGTACGGGACTATATGACACACCGAAGGATAGTACTATGTATATAGGAATTGCCATAAATAAACCAACACCTAACGAAAGTAGTAATAAAGCTGATTATGTGTGGAGTAGATTTAAAGGTGACAAAGGTGAACAAGGCTTACAAGGTGTCCCTGGAAAAGATGGTAAAACATATTATACATGGATAAAATACGCAGATGATATCAATGGAACTGGCATTAGCGATGATCCAACTGGTAAATCTTATATTGGTCTTGCCTATAACAAGGAAACGTCTACCGAAAGTACTAATAAAACTGATTATACATGGAGTCTAATTAAAGGGGAAAAAGGAGATACTGGTGTAAAAGGTGATACTGGTGCAGATGGTACTACTTACTACACTTGGATTAAATATAGTGATAATGCAGATGGTACAGGATTATATGATACTCCAAAAGATACAACAAAATATATCGGAATTGGTGTTAATAAAACAACGCCTAATGAAAGCAATAACAAAACCGATTACACATGGAGCAAATTTAAAGGTGAGCAAGGTGTTAAAGGTGAAGATGGTGTCACTTATTATACTTGGATTAAATATGCTGATAGTGTAACTGGTGAAGGTATTAGTAATGACCCAACAGGCAAAACTTATATTGGGCTTGCTTATAACAAAACTACACAAACTGAAAGCGACAAACCTTCTGACTACATATGGAGTCTAATAAAAGGAGATAAAGGGGATCAAGGTGTACAAGGGGTTAAAGGTGAAGACGGTGTAACTCATTATACTTGGATAAAATATAGTGATAACGCTGATGGCACAGGATTATACGATACTCCAAAAGATAGTACAATGTACATTGGTATTGCTCCTAACAAAACAACTGCTACTGAGAGTAACAATAAGAGTGACTACATATGGAGTAAATTCAAGGGAGAAAAAGGAGACCAAGGTTTACAAGGTGTGGCAGGTAAGGATGGTAAAACTTACTACACATGGATAAAATATGCTGATGATGATAAAGGGACTGGTATTAGTGATGACCCAACTAATAAAACTTATATAGGTTTCGCTTATAATAAAACAACTGCTAATGAGAGTGTTAACAAAGCCGACTATACATGGAGTTTAATCAAAGGTGAAAAAGGTGACACTGGAGTACAAGGTGCTAAAGGTGAAAATGGTATAACTTATTACACATGGATAAAATATAGCGATAATGCTGATGGAACAGGTTTATACGATACACCAAAGAATAGTACTATGTACATAGGTATCGCTATAAATAAGACAACACCTGATGAAAGTAATAATAAGACTGACTATACGTGGAGTAGATTTAAAGGCGAGCAAGGTGTAAAAGGTGATGATGGAAAGACTTATTACACTTGGATTAAGTACGCAGATGATGATAAAGGAAATGGCATTAGTAACGAACCTACTGGTAAAACTTACATTGGTTTAGCATACAATAAAACGACACAAACTGAAAGTAATACTCCTTCCGATTATACATGGAGCTTAATCAAGGGTGACAAAGGTGATACTGGTGTAAAAGGAGAAGATGGTAAGGATGGTATTACTTATTATACATGGATAAAATATAGTGACAATGCAGATGGTACGGGACTATATGATGTACCAAAAGACACAACAAACTACATTGGGATTGCTATTAATAAGACAACACCTACTGAGAGTAATAATAAAGCTGATTATGTATGGAGTAAATTCAAAGGAGATAAGGGTGACAAGGGAGACCAAGGAGAAAAAGGTGAACAAGGTGACCAAGGACAACAAGGGGAAAAAGGTGACAAAGGTGATACTGGTCAATCTATGACAAGTAGTACACCTCAATGGTATGCTTCTGATAGTGCAACTACTCAAACAGGTGGAGATTGGTTAGATACTATGCCTACACTTGAAGTTGGTAAATATTATTGGATTAGATATAAACAAACTTGGGAGAATCCAACTAAAACAACTTATACTAAGCCAATATTAGAAGAATTAGGCGAAGCAGTTAAAGAGGTTAAAAGTCAACAATCTAATTTGGAACATACATTGGAAGGATTTAAACAAACAGTTAGCAAGGATTATGCTAAACAAACTACTGTAACTGATTTAACAAATAAATTAGCTAAAGACTATACAACTACAAGTGATATGAATAGTATAATTGACCAAAAAGTTGAAGGTGTGTTAACTACAGTAAGTAAAACATATGCCACAACATCAAGTGTTACAGATTTAAATACTAAGTTGGAAAAAAATTATTATACTAGTACACAAGTCAATAGTGCAATTGATCAAAAAGCTAATGGTATATTAAGCACAGTAAGTGATAGTTATGCTGAGAAAACAGTTGTAAATGATTTAGCTAATAACTTATCAAGCAATTATACTACTACAACTAATATGAATAGTGCAATTGACCAAAAAGCAGATGGTATATTAAATACAGTAAGTAAAACATATACTACAAAAGATGAATTAAAAGAATTAAGTTTTGGTGGTAGAAACTATTTACTTGATACTAAAATTGCTAAAACAATAACTGGTACTAAAAGTGCTAATCAATGTACTAATTTATATGTATTAAGTGATGCAAAATCTTCTTGTAATAGTGAAAAAATAACATTATCATTCACATATAAAGTTTCAAACTATACTAGTGGGGATTTTATAATACAAACTTATGGAGGTTCAAGTAAAGGATGGAGTAGAATCACTCCTAGTAGTGATGGTACTTTCACTTATAAACACACTATAACTGCTCCAATTAATTTCGATAGTGCTACTGGTGTACAAATTAGAATGGATGCTTTTGTAGGAACAGTAGAAATAAGTAATATGATGTTAGAAAAAGGAAATACAGTTAGTGACTGGACACCTGCTCCTGAAGATAGTGCAAGTCTTATAGAAGATTTAGGTGATTACGTTTTAAATATAACAAAAGAAACTGTGATAGTTTCAACTGATTTGAGCGGCAATATGTTGAGTTAGGAGGTTTAATGATTATGGCAAATGGAAACAACTCTACACCTAAAAGTGTCCTTAGTAATTCTTTCAATATGATTATTAACCGACCTGCACAAGAAATTACCAAACCAAGTACAGTTGTAAATATGTTGAAAGATAATGTGTTGTTAACTCCTGTAAACACAACACCACAAGAAGGGGAATATAAAGTAACTATAATTAAATGTACGAATTGTACTGCTGAATTATCTACTGATAATAAGACGATTGTTGTAAATAGCGTTACATCTAGTAATGGTAAAATAGATATATCAATTAATGTTGAATCTAAAAAGACATATAGTAAAACAATATCTGTTGCCAAAATACTAGATACTGCAACAGTAACAAATGAATTTAGTAGGATAGACCAAAAATCAAATAAAATAGAATGGTTCGTCAAAGGTAATTCATCTAGTACTATGGAATTAACTGAGGATGCGTTAAGTGTTATTACAAAACAAGTTAAAATTACTGGTGATATGCTTGTAGATGGTGCTATAAATGGTAAAACAATTATTGGTGCTACAATAATGAATTCTGCTACAAATCCTTCCTTTAGTGTAGATCCACAAGGTAATGTAATAGCTTCAAAAATAACAATTAAAGGTGGTAATATCACTTTAGGTGAAAACTTTAAAGTAACTGAAGATGGTACTTTAACTGGTAAAAATGTTAAATTAAGTGGTGACATAACTGCCCTTGTTGGTAAAATTGGTGGATTTACTATATCTGAAAATGATTTAGTTGGTACTAACGTTGGTATGGGTACTGAAACAGGTAGTAATTTAGCATTTTGGGCTGGTAGTGACATACCAACTGAAGCTCCATTTAATGTAAACCACGAAGGACGACTAAATTCTTCTAATATAAATGTTACAGGTGGAAATATAAACGTAAATGATAACTTTAGAGTTAGAGACGATGGTACTTGTGAAGCAAAAGACTTGTTAATAGAAGGTAGAATAAGTTGTAAAGAAATAATAGCTGAATCAAGTAACGTTGAATGGCAAGATAAAAGTTTAGTTAGAAATTGTAAAGTTTATGTAACATATGGTTATACATATCCTGATGATTATGATGAAAACAATTTTGAAGATGGAATGATATTTGCAAGTTTTAGTGATTTACAAGACGTAGTTCCTAGAAATTTAAATGGTTATACATTAGATATATATGTGACTAAAAAACATACTGAAAATATATATCTTAATAATTTTAATAACGGTAGAGTTAGAGTAGCCATGCAAGGGCATCAATTAAATGGTAGTATAGCATTTTATGGTCATGGTATGGATTATGAATTTTATGGTAATGTGCCGGGTTCAACAAACAACGCAAGTGTGTATTGTAATATAGTGCCTGGTGCAAATGGTAGAGTTCAAAGTAGTTATAGATATTGTTTAGTGGCTGATAGATGTAGGGTAACAGTATATGATGTAAGATGTTATAGTGGTACTGCTACTGATTATGCTAATAATGGTATTTGTTGTACAAATGGAGCAATTGGATATTTATCTTCAATAAGTGCTATAAATAGTCCTAATGCATTAGTTAGATGTCATAGTGCATCTCATGTTTATATAGCAAGTAGTGCTGGTAGAACAAGTGGTCAAACATTCCAATGTGTTAGTGGTAGTATAATTCAATTGAATAAAGGAACTCATTGTGGTACAACATCTAGTAAAGGAGCTACATACATTAATAACAATGGTCAAATATTTGATACTGGAGTAACTTATAATAGTGTAGTTAAAGACGATACATCTACTCCTACTCCTGATGTACCTAAAGTTACAAGTGTAACTAAGACTATAAAAAGTTCAGGTGGTCGTACTTGGAGAACAAGTGGTAGTTATGCTAATAGTTGGTCTAGTGAATCAATAGTTAGACAAGGTGCATGGACAAGTGGATATGGTAAAAATGTAGGATATTGGTTCTTTGATAGTGATATTTATAATATATTACAAGACCCTGATTGCACTATTACTGGAATCAAAGTAAAAATTACTAGACAAAGTGGTGGTAGAAATGCAGCGGTAACTCACTATTTAAGAGCACATACTTATGCTAAGAAACCATCAGGTACACCTAATCAATTAGGTACTGGAGTTATCAATAAGAAATTTAGTTTAGCAACTGGATCAAGTATTACACTTACATTGAGTAGTAGTGAAATTACAAGTTTAATATCTAATAAAGCTAAAGGATTAGGTATTTGTACAAGTGATTATACAACAGGTGCAGGTGGTTCTTATAGTTGTTGTAGTGCTTCATGTTCGGTAACAATAACTTACACTACAACTGAATAATAAAATAAACGAGGTGAAATAAATTGGCTATTACAAATAATTATAATATAATTGTTCAAAATGGAAAATCATCTTTGAATAAAGATGTTTATTTGACCGCTGGAGATAAAAACTTAATGTTAAAATTTAATATTAAAGGTTTAGATTATGACATAAGTGGTTGTACTACATGTGAAATAAATTTATTATCTCAAGCTGGTAAAGTTGTGAATGCTACTGCAACAATAAGTGCAAGCGTAATAACAATGACTGTATCTCCTACCATGATTGATGAGTTAACTGAGGTAGGAACTTATGCTTTAGAAATTAAAATAAGTGATGCTGATAGTACATTAACATTACCTTTAATAAGTAATCAATTTCATGTAAGACCTTCTTTAAGTATGGGTGGAGATACTATAAATGTAGGAACAAGCTCAGTAAATAAAGGTCATGTTGGTTTAGGTGATACTGAAAGTGGAATATTCAATACTGATAAATCATACAAAGCCAATACATGGAATAATGGAGATGTTATCGAAGCAGGTAAATTAAATAAAGTTGAAAGTGCATTGAGTTATTTAATGGATGTAGATGTAATATATATTACTCCTGTTAGTAATACTGTAACTTTAAAAGTTGAACGTAAACAAGCATCCAAATTAACAGATAATGGAATTATAGTTTTACCTGATATGACTGGATGTGCATATGCTAATATGTTCTTATTATTGGAATGTGCTAAAGAGATTAAAGTTACATTTAGAAGCACTGGTGATAATACTGAAACTATAACTATGCCAAAAGGATATCATGTTATAAATATGATATATTATGAAGATTGGATAATAACTTGTTAGGTGGTGAAATAATTGAATAAAATATATATAATTCAAAAAGCAAATAATAACGATAATCAAATGTATGCTTCTAATATAAACACAACTGATGCTCGTTTACAAGGATATAATGTTGAAAAAGTATTAGTTGATTATTTTAAGAAATTTAAAGAATTATATCACATAACAAGTAGTATAGATGTTGAAACAATTGAAGGAGATATATACGAAACATTAAGTTCTACAATTGGTGATATAAATGATAGAATAAGTGTTATAAAACAAAGTGCTGATAAAATAGATTTATTAGTTAAGTCAGTTGATGGAAGTAGTTCAGTAACTTTAACTGATAAAGTATTAGAAGCAATAAGTGGTAACATTAAATTAACGGCTGCTAATATAGATTTATGTGGATATATTTCAAATAGAACAATAATAGATGAAGATGGTATTGAGCAAGTAATCCCTGGTAACTGGTATATAAGCGAAGATGGTGCAGCTGGATACAAAACTTTAGCAGTGGAAGAAGATTTATCTTGTGATACATTATCTGTTAAATCAATAAGTAATCCACAATATCCTAAAGCATTAACAGGTTCAATAGATGTTTATATAGATGCTACTAATGGTTCAGATGATGTTATATTAGAAGATGAATGTACTTTTAAAACATTACAAGGATTATTAGATAAATTACCTAAGAATTTAAATGGTTCAACAGTAAGAATACATTTAAAATCTAATATATCAGCTGGAGTAACTTTTGATTATTTCTTTGGTGGAAGACTTTTATTTTTCTTATGTGGTTTGTCAATAACTGGATATTTACGTTTCTATTGTTGTAATGCTGACATAAAAATATATGGAGGAGATAGCCAATCATCAACTGCTAGAGGAATCATTGCTCCCGATTCATTATATTCAGGTAGTGGTGATGAAGCAGATGGTGTTTCTATACTAGTGCATAAAGTTCCATTCTTCGCTATATATTATTGTGATGTTTATGGAAATAAAAATAAGAATGCTTCTGCAATAATGAAATTTATGGAGTTTTCAAGTGGTACAATTTTAGGCGTTAAATTTATAGATGGATATCATGGTGTTATTGCAACGTCTTCTAGTATAATTTATGCTACAAATACAAGTGGGCAAGTCAAAGGTAATGGATGGGTTTCTCAAAGTGGTTCAATAATTCACTTAGCTAATGGTACTCAAATGAGTGGTACAATTGCTAATTATAAAGAATCTAATGGAGATATAATATTAGGTACTATCAAAGACATGATTAAAAATAGTGGTGGAAATCCTGGTATAACACCTGATCCTACTCCTGACCCTACTCCAAATCCATCTAATCCAAAAGACCCTGTACCAAAAACTAAAACAGTTACTTATAAGGCTACAAGTGCTGATACATATAGAAGTAGTGTATATAATAACTGGAAGAAAGATGGTACTTGTAGACAGGGCGACTATGGTTACGGTGACTGCAACGGATGTTGGTTTTTTGGTAGCCAATTTGCCAACCTAAAAGGTAAAAACATATCAAGTATTAAAATTACAATTAAACGTCAAACTGGTGGATACCAATCTGCACATAATGTTACATTAAAAATGCATAAATATGCAAGTAGACCTAGTATATCTAGTGGTTCAAAACCAACTTATAATGATGGTTGGTCTAAAACAATAAGTTTAAAAGTAGGAGAAAGTAAAACAGTTACAATTACTGATACTGCCGTATTAAACGCTATTAAAAATGGAACTATGAAAGGTTTTGGTTTACAAGGAGCTTATAATAAAGCATCATATACAGTATGTAGTGGTGCTATGACAGTAGTAGTGACTTATAAAGAATAATATGGAGGGGAAATCCCCTCCTTTATTTTAATTAGGAGGTTATATAATTGAAGAAATTAATTAAGATGTATAACGAAAAATATGGTAATACTTTAGGTATTATCGACGATGACTTTAACAAGGAACAAATGTATAGAATTTATTATTTTATAAAAAACAATTGCAATGATAAAGACATACAAGAACGTTTAGAAAAAATTAAATTAGATAAACCTAAAACATTAGAACAACAATTGACTAAATTAGAAGGAGAACATAATAAGGTTAGTGGTGAAGTTGTTGATCCTACAATAAAGAATGATATAAATGACATTAAAGCTGATTTAGGGACTAGTGAATTAAATACAACTGCAAAAGATATTAAAGGTGCAATTAATGAAGTTAATGCGCAATATAAAGATATTGCGAACTTATTTACCACAGAACAAACCACTAATTCTTATAAAATAAAGTGTGGGAATAAAGTAATAGCAGAAATACCATTAGGTTCTACTGCACCTATTGTAATGAAATACACTATAACAAATACATTATCTAACGCAACTAATAATAATAGTGCAACCGAAATAGAAAAAAATCAATCTTATACTGCAACTATTACTGCTGATGAAGGATATTCTATTAATAGTGCTATTATTACTATGGGTGGTACAAATATTACCGATAGTGTGTATAATGATGGAAATATTAATGTACCTAACGTTACTGGTGATTTAGTTATAACTGTAGAATGCACAGAAGTTGTTACTTCTATAGATAATGAAAAGCTTCTAGATATGGATTTAACTGGATTAAGCGATGGTTCAGTTACTTCTTTTGTCAATACTGTTAGTAATGATACAGCTACTATCTCTGATAATAAACTAACCAATATAAAAAATAGTAATGTTACTGTCGATGAATTAAAAAATGAGGGGTCTTTAACTTATGCTTATGTTTTTGATAAAAATATAGGTAATACTAATATGATAGGTTTTAATTTTAGGGCTTATTATAATTCTTCTTTATATGAGTGGAATAGTTTAGGTTTATATATTTCAATATTTTGTAATGAAAATGCAAATACAGCTGTTTATTTTCAAGATCCTGTTGCTACTGTTGATAAACGTACCTTGCCTGATTTAAACCTTGCGGCAATCACATTAAATACTGACGGTACAATGGATTGTTATTTGAATGGAAAATTATTGTATACTGTTCCAAAACAAGATTTTTGGGAAAGCTGGAATATGCAATATAATTCTATTAATAAAGGAATTTCTATTACTACTAACGATTCAAATGGGGATTGTAAACCTATAAAACATATGTATATTTATAAAGGTTCATTAACAAGTGCTGAAATATCTTATTTAAATGATTTTTTTCGCAAAAACTAAATGTAACTGATGTGAGTACATTTAGTGAATATAATTTACAACCTAACGAAGTTTTAGAACCATATTATGAAGTACTTCCTTATAAATCTTGTAATAATCCTATCTTAACTATTGATGATGAAAATATCGCTAAAATAGAAGATGGTAATATTAAAGCTGTTTCTGTTGGTTCTACTACACTAAATATAAATGCTAAAAATTATACTAAAAAAGTACCTATCAATGTTGGAAAACAAATATCTGATGTTGATAAAAAGAAGCTTACAAGTACTAGAAATGCAAGCGATATATGTATTATAAATCCTATTTCAAGAATGAGTATAGGTGATAATCATGCATTATGGGCAGTTGTATTTAGTAATGATACAAATTTTTTATATGATATGACAAGTCAAGATAATGTTGTAAATATCACATCAAATAATCCTGATGTTGTTAGTGCGCAATTTGGAGTATTATTTGCTAACAAAGTCGGCACTGCAACTATTAATGTTTCAGACATTTCAGGTAATAAAACTAAAAGTTTTGATATTGATGTAGAAGATGATTCTTTTGTTCATACAAAAACATTAAACGTTGATTTAACTCAATTTAATTTAAACAATACAGGTAAGAGTGATACTGGTGTTACTAATGCACAAGGTTTTGTTAATTTATTTAAGTATGCATCTGAAAATAATTATGATCATATAGTTTTTCAACAAGGTATATATAATTTAAATGGAGATTTTGGTACTATTACTTGTCCTCCTAATATGGTTATTGATTTTAATAATTCTATTATTCAATTAGAATTAAGAAAAAATGTTGATATAACTAAATGGAATCATGTAAGAGCAAATAATGAATATGCGTTTACTATGTTTTCTTTATTAAATACAAAAAATTGTATAATAAAAAATTGTAAATTTTATGGAGAAAATTATTTAAACAATTCTCAATATCATATCGAACATGAATTAATGTTTGATATAGAAGGTTCATGTAGTGGTAGTAGATTTATAAATTGTGAATTTTCATATGCACCTGGCTTTAATGTTAATTTAGGTCATAATTTATATATGGGTTCACGTACTGCTTTCTCTTTAAATAATGTAGAAATTGGCGGTTATACGAATATCGGTGATAATGATGATAGTATTACAACTAGATTTAGATCTAAAGACTTCATTTCGCTTAATTTATTAAATAATTATAAAAATAAAACACTTACTTTTGGGTTAGGTTGTATGCAAGGATATGGTGGATATGTTTATGTAAAAGGTAGATTTTATAATATTTATTTCTTTGATGAAAACAAACAATTTATTTCGAAGTTAGATAAGTGTGTTCAATTTGAATATTATCAACGTCCTGCTAATTCTAGCTATTGTAAGATTGAGTTTTATCAAGATTATCTTCCTACATCTGCTGACCCTGATTTTAAAGGTATTATTCATTTATTTGCTGTAGATGAATTGAAAGGTTTTAGATTTGAAAATTGTAAATTTGAAAAAGCTATGTCGACTGGTTTATCTCCTCAAGGTGGTACTGATATAATAATAGACAATTGTGAATTTTTAAACTGTGGTTATTATGATCCTGCATCACAAATAGATTGGGAAGATGGAGGGCAACATATACATGGGCATATAGTTAAAAATTGTTTATTCAAATCAACAGATAAAAATAAACATAATATTATTAATGTGAAAAGTAGAAGTGTTGTTTTATATAATAATATTTTTGATAACTGTACATATGAACAAAGAACTGAAGTTGAAAATGCTAGAATATTTAAAAATAAAATTATAAATGGTTCTACTTTTACATTAGATAGTAAAACAGATATGGTTTATGCTTACAATGTTCATGAAAAAGAACCTACTATAAGAACTATCGTAGATGGAATGACTGTATGGCAATTCGATAATTTTAAAATCACACAAGGTATTTAATAGTCAATTTAAAAATATTATAAACTACATAATATGAATCTATTGCGCAATAAATATAAAGGGAAAGTGAATAACAAATAAAATTGTCATTTTATTATAAAATTAATATTTGAACCCATTGGAATTACTAATGTTCAGAATCATAAATTCCATGAATAATTAAATTATACGATGGGAGGTATAAATGTGGCGAAAATAACAGTTAGTCCAACAACTTATAATATAACTGATGCAAATGTAAATATTGTGAAAATTTATTTCGCAAGTGACGTTACATTAACTGATGTTAAATTGAGTATTGATAATGGACAAAATTTTTTAAACAATGTGAGCATGACACAAACAAGTGCTGACTTTAATGTGGCGAATTTAGAAAACAAAAATTATACTTGTTTATTAAAAGGGTTCTATGAAGAAACTGTTACATCTAGTTATTCGATAACCAATAATTTAACACATTGTACTACTAGTAACACTGCTAAAACTATCAACGCCAATAGTAAATATTCTACTACAATAAATGTTGAAACTGGTTTCGTATTGAATAGTATAATTGTAACCATGGGTGGAACGGATATAACAAGTAGTGTTGTTAATAATAACGTTATAACTATAAATTCTGTTACTGGCAACATAGTTATTACTGCTAAAGCTATAGAACAAGTTATTACACCTACTACTTATACAATAACTAATAATTTAACATATTGTAACACTAGTAATAGTACTACGAGTGTAACTAAAGGTGGAAGTTTCTCAACAATAATAACTGCTAAAAGTGGATATAAAATCAATAGTATAACTGTAACTATGGGTGGAACAGATATAACAAGCACTGCTTTAAGTGGAAATAGTATAAGCATATCAAACGTAACTGGCAATATAGTTATCACTGCTAAAGCTATTCTAATAACACCTAGTACTTATACAATAACTAATAATTTAACAAATTGTAACAATAGTAATAGTGCTGAAATCGTTAGTGCTAATAGCAAGTATTCTGCTACAATAACTGCTGATGAAGGTTATGTATTGAATACAATTACTGTAACAATGGGTGGAAATGACATAACAAGTACTGTGGTCAATGTTAATACTATAACTATAAATTCTGTTACAGGTAATGTAGTTATTACTGCTAAAGCTATTCAAGAAAGTACTAAACCTGATATACCTGATACACCAATTGTAGAAGACGAACTTGAAATACTACCTTCTTGTACATATGTAGATGTTGCTGAAGGTGGAAGTAAAACTATATACTTTAAGTTATCAAATAAACCTACATCAAGTACAACTATAAATATTTCTTCATCATCTTCTAATTTAACAACTTCTACAACTCAATTAACATTTACTACTGAAGATTATTATATTGCACAATCAGTAAACATTACTTCTGTTGCAGATGATAATGAAACTAACGATGTATATACTTTAACAATATCATCAACTGGCTTAACAAGTAAAACAATAACAGTAGATGTTATAGATAGTTCTAATAGTAATTTTGAAGTGATTTATGACAATGGTACTTTAGTTGATGGAGCTTCATTCTCATTAAGTAATGCAGTGAACAATGGAACTTATATAAGTACTAACCAAAATCAAGATGTTAGTGTTGCTATAAGTAATTATCCATTAAGTCTTAATAAAAATGATAAAGTACATGTAGTTTTAGGATTAGGAACAAGTGAACCATCATCAATTTATTCTTTACGTAGTTTAGTTTTAGGTGATGGATCGGCTAATAATATAAGTAATTCTAACATGATTAATGAAGTGCAAATAAATGAAGCGTTATCAAACGATGGTAAAGTAGATACTTACTGGACAATAGCTGGTAATTTATCAAATATAACTTTAACATTCACATGTTATTTTGCACGAGTTAACATTTATAAAATTTATATAGAAAGAAGTGAATAATCATGGCGAATACGATAAATTCTACTAATAATCTTACATCTACAAAAATACCTCAACTATATATTAGATATTTTAATCCTAAAATAAAAGCAAATGAGACAATATCTATCAGATACTATGTATCTGATAGTACTCAAGCTGAATATTTAAATAAAGATGATAGTAAAACTTTTACAACTATTGTTAAAATAAAAGATAAATCATATACTAAAACTACTAAAGCTGGTGAATATTCAATAGATATAGGTTCGATTGCTACAACTGGAGAAACTTATTTTAGCATTTATACTATAGATGATAATGGTGTAGCAAGTATTGAACAATTTTTTGATATACTAATAGTTAATGATTCATATAATCAAGTGAATAATTATAATATGACAACTGCTGATTTATCTACATATAATATTACTGTTGGTGAAACTGCTAGTATAACACAAGCCAAGGCAAATAATACAGGATTGAATAACTTGTTTAAAGCAGTTAAAAATAATGGTCATAATAAGATTACTATGTTAAATAAAGTTTATATGCTAGATTATCATTCTGATAAAGTAGTTTTGCCTGACCATTTTACAGTAGACATGAATGGTGCTACATTCAAAGCAACACAATGCAATGACATTAATGTATCAAATTTAGTAGACTTGAAGGATTGCTTTGATTCACATGTTAAAAATGGTAAGTTAATTGGTAACTATGATGGATTTGATTTTGAAGCAACAAAGACTAATACAAATTATAATATCCCTGGTGAAGGATTAGCAGTTGCTGAAATTAATGGCGCTAAGTACTCTTCATTTGAAAATATGGAAATGGGATATTCAGTTGGATATAACTTAGGCGTATTTGGAGGTAAATTAGCAGGATATGTAGGAACTCCTGGTAAATTGGCTTTCCCAAATGCATATTATATAAATGATCAAGGTAACACAGTTAGTAGTACCACTATGAGTACAACAGAATTAATTGATATTTCAACATTATTAGATAGAGGTGAAATACAATGTAATGTGTACCTAGGTTATGGTGGATTGGCTTTAAATAAGGCAGAATTGTTTTTCCATTTTTACGATAGTCAATCTGCATATAAAACAACAATAAAATCAAGACAATATCAAATAGTTAAAATACCAAGTGGTACAAAATATTTGAGAATTACTGGTTTCACTCCAACTACAACATCATCAGGTATGACAATATGTCATACAGGTGGTGCTACAAATTGTGAGTTAATTAATATAAAATCATATAATACAAGAACATGTGCTATGCATCCTGGAATATACAATCACTTATTAATTAAGAATTGTTCGTTTAACTATGTTGCTGATGAGAACGAATACAAAGTAACAAAATTAGCCTTGGATTTTGAAGATGGATATGAAAACGGTAAAAATTTATTTTTCATAAATAATGAAGTTTATAATGGAACATCTGCCCTAACAATTCAAAGAGCTTTCAATAGTAATGTTATTAATTGTAGAAACTTTGGATTAGACATTAGAGGGCATATAAAAGGTGGTCTTTTTAAAAATAATTTCTTTAATGATGGAAGTATTTATACAACTAGTTTTGAATCTCAATCACATATTAAATTAGACAATAATACATTTTTAAAAGTATTGAAATTTTTAAAATGGGATGATAAGGGAGATTATAGTACAATAGGTTTAACTAAGTTAGATTGTAAACAAAGTTATCAAAATAATTCTAGTATTAATGTAGTAATTGATAAAGCAGTTGAAAGTAGTGGTAGTGGAGGAGAGATTACTCCTGAAACATTAACTATAAGTACTATTGGAAACATAACACAAACTGAAAAAACAGAATTCTATATTGATTACAGTACAAATATAGCAGTAACAAAACATGAAGTGTCATGGGATGGTGGAAGTACGTTCTATGATAAAACAAGCGACGTAGAGTCTAGTGGAACAAGCTATAGATTTAAACACGATAATAAGGGTAATGCAGGAACTTATCAAATGGCTATAAAAGTTACAACTGCAAAAGGTACTACTAAGACAAGTAATATATTTACTGTTACTTTAGAGAGTAAACCTGAAAGTGGTACTATAGGTAATATGACTAATGGAAAAGGTATAAACCAAAGTACTCATGTTATAACTGATAATGCAGACTGTTGGGCAACAGTTAACCCAGTAACAGTTGAAAAAGGTGCTACTTATACATTACAAATGGATGCTACATGGGTTTGGGGATATGCTTTTGATGATAGCGATAATTATGTTAGTGAATTGTTTACAAGTAATGGTAACAATAATTACACATATACATTTACTGCACCTACAACTAAGATAAGATATGGTTGTTATGACCCAGGTAAATATTTAACATATTGTAATTTAACTAAAACTTCAAGTGGTATAACTACATTAACTATAAGCAATATAGCTAATATAACAAAACCTGAGAAAACAGAGTTCTATATAGAATATAGTACGAATAGAGCAGTATCGAAGCATGAAGTATCTTGGGACGGAGGAAATATGTTCTATGACAAAACAGAGGACGTAACTGCTAGTGGAACAAACTATAGATATAAACATGACAATAAGGCTAGTGCAGGAACATATAACATGGCTATAAGGGTTACAGATAGTGACGGTAATACTAAGACAAGTAATGTATTTACTGTTACTCTTACAAGCACATCTACTCCTGAACCTACTACTCCTACACCAGTATACGAACTAGCTTCCGACACAGTATTTGACGGAACTTCTAAGTGTGTAGATACTGGAGTGAAGTTATTTAAGACTGCGAGTGACTATACTATATTCTTAGATTTTGATGATGGAGGGGCTACTCAAAACGATAACCTTCCTAACGTAATGCACTGTGTATACGAAGAGGGTGCTTATGATGGTTTAAAATTATATCTTAATAAGGAAGATGGCCATTATTATCTAGTAGGAAATAGCCAAAACACTACTACTAATTACACATATGAGGATAGCTGGACAATGGTAAAAGGGCAACGTAATAAAATTGCCATAGCTATATCAAAAGGTGTAGTTAGCCAAATAGTAATAAATGGCTCAACTGTTGCAGTTAATAGAAACACATATGACATGAATGACTACTCATTGATACTAGGAGCTTATCAAGACAAAGAATGCAATAAGAGTAAATATTGGAAAGGTACAATACACGCTTGTAAAGTATGGAATTCAGCTTTCACAGTAGCTCAATTGAAAGAACTATGTAACTCATCTAGTGGTGGAGGTAGTGGTTCAAGTGATGCTTATCGACCAGGTAGAACTCTAATATGGGAAGATGACTTCACTGGTACAACTCTAAATACTGCTAACTGGGATTATGAAAACAACTATAGTAGACCAAATGAAGTTCAAAATTATGTAGCAGGAACAAATAACGTATGGGTAGAAGATGGCAAACTTGTTATAAAAGCTAAGAAGGAAAGCTCAAATGGTAAAGAATGGTCAAGTGGTTGTATCCATACAGATAATAAGCGTGAATTTATGTATGGTAGATTTGAAGCTAAGATTAAGATACCACAAACTGTTGGTTCTTTCCCAGCATTTTGGACTCTAGGTGGTAATTATGAGGAAGGTAATGGTATTACATGGCCATACTGTGGTGAGATAGATATCATGGAACACAAATATGGTTACGCGTGGACTACTGCCGGTGCATTATACAGAACTGACCTAGTATGGGACAACTGGGATGCCAAAGATTTAGGTAGAGTAGATTCAGGAAACATAGGTAGTTTCGATGATTACCATATCTATGCAATGGAATGGACTGCTAATAAGTTAGATTACTATGTAGACGATAGACTTATAGGACATTCTGATATAAGTGATGATAGTCAATGGTTCATGTTCCATCAACCACACTATATACTATTAAATCAAGCATTAGGTGCTGCCGGTGGTAGTGTCCCTAGTAATATGACTGAATACACTATGTATGTAGACTGGGTTAGAGTTTACGCTCCGGAGGAAGCTCCATCAGGCGGAGAGACTACAAACCGTATTTGGTTCGAAGACACAAGTGCTAGACATATGGA
>ERZ1034844.485-NODE-485-length-21912-cov-6.183603_pt1 | contig 21912 bp, 18 predicted proteins | sample MGYA00520594_ERZ1034844 | MGnify/ENA primary metagenome ERZ1034844 (study PRJEB33766, sample SAMN09781733) | gut metagenome | biome: gut microbiome | host: Homo sapiens | place: Madagascar | study: EMG produced TPA metagenomics assembly of the PRJNA485056 data set... | reverse complement strand
GCATAAAGCGTGATTATAAAGATGAATTCAAGGATACAAAAGCCGAGTTCATCACTGTTGATGAAATGGTCGACAGGTGCGATATCATAATCGCCGTCGGCGGTGACGGAACGATAATACACGCCGCAAAGTTCGGCAAACCAACGCTCGGCATCAATGCCGGCAGGATAGCTTTTATGGCAGGACTTGAACCGACGGAGCTTGAGATGCTCGCAAATCTCAAAAACGGCAGCTATGAGCTTGATCGCAGAATGATGCTCAAGGCGGAGATTATTTCCCCGAACGGAGATGTGATCAGCACTCATCACTGCGTGAACGATGCGGTTATTGCAAGGGGCTTGCAGATAAAAATGGATGATTTCATTGTCGAGCACAACGGCAAATTTCTCAACAAATACACGGCTGACGGAATAATTTTTTCAACTCCGACGGGTTCGACCGCATATAACCTTTCGGCAGGCGGACCGGTTGTGGATCCGCAGATTGAAAGTATTCTGCTGACCCCGATATGCACACATTCACTTTTTTCAAGGGCATTGATTTTTAAGCCCGACTCCCAATTTGTGCTACACGGCAAGGGCGATGTTGAAATCGGACTTTCCTGCGACGGCGAGGATGCAATACCGATCGAAAGCGGCTGTTCCGTCAGAATTCAAAAGGCGGATATGTGCGGTGAATTTATAAGAATAAAGAACGAAACGTTCCTTGAAATACTTAACAGCAAGCTCGAACAGAGACGGCTGTAAAAGGAGATACAAAAATATGAAAAAGAAAAGACACAGTATGATTCTCAAGCTCATTGAGATGTATGCGATCGGCACGCAGGAGGAGATGCTTGAAAAGCTCGAGGAAAACGGATTCAGCTCAACTCAGGCGACGGTTTCCCGTGATATTAAGGAACTGAGACTTGTCAAGCAGATGGACAAGAACGGAGTGTATCGCTATGTTGAGGGTAAGAGCGAAACGGACGAGTATCTTTCAAAATTTACAACGATTTTTTCCCATTCCGTGCTCTCATCGGACTATGCACTTAACACAGTTGTAATCAAGTGCCACGTCGGTATGGCAAACGCCGCCTGCGCCGCATTTGACAATATGGAGTGGGAGGGTCTCGTAGGCACGATTGCGGGCGACGACACGATCTTTGCCCTTTGCAGAACAGAGGCTACCGCCCATGAGCTGAAGGAATCTATTGACAGAATCGTTAAGGCCTCTTCTCACAGCGCATAATTTTTTGATTAACGGATGTGATCATATGCTTACAAGTCTGAAAATTGAAAATGTTGCTATAATCGAGAGCGCCGCCATTGAGTTCGGCTGCGGACTTAATGTGCTGACGGGTGAGACGGGTGCAGGTAAATCAATCGTTATTGACTCGATCAATGCGATCCTCGGAGAACGCACCTCACGTGAAATTATCCGCACGGGAGCGCAGAACGCAAAGGTCTATGCCGTGTTTGAGGGCGTTAACGACAAGGTGCGTGAGTTTCTCGACGATAACGGAATCGAATGTGAGGACGGGGTACTGATTATCAACCGAACTCTCAGCCGTGAGGGAAAAAATATCTGCCGAATCAACGGTGCACCCGTAACCGTATCAATGCTTCGTGAGATCGGTGCCGAGCTTATCGACATCCACGGTCAGCACGACAATCAGTCGCTTCTTTCACCTGAAAAGCATTGCGGATTTGTCGACAGCTATGCGAAAAATGACAGCCTGATAGCGGATTACCGTGAGAAATACGGCAGACTTTGTGATATCAGAAATAGGCTGAAAAAGATCACGACGGACGAGAGTTCAAAATCGCAGAGAATAGATTTTCTCACATATCAGATAGACGAACTTGAGAAAGCGGATATAAACGTGGGTGAGCGTGACGAGCTGAAAGCGAGAAAGGCGCTGATCAATAACTCTCAAAAGGTTATTGTAAGCCTCAATGCCGCATACGAGGCGCTCAGAGCCGACGGAGCCGGAATTGATATGATCGGCGAAGCGGAATCAGAAATTACAAGTGCATCCGAATATATGGAAAGTCTCAATGAAGCCGCCGAGAAAATTACCGACATAAGATATGAGCTTGACGATATTGCCGAGCTTGTGCGTGACGCAATGTCGGAGGTCGATTTTGATCCGTCCGAGCTTGACGATATCGAGGAAAGGCTCGATCTTCTCTACCGTATGTCGAAGAAATACGGCGCTACGGAGGAGGAGATGCTCGATTATCTTGCAAAGGCGAGGGAGGAACTTGACAATATCGCTTTCTCGGAGGAAAAGGTCAAGGAGCTCCGAAAGCAGGAAAAAGAAGCCCTTGCCGAAACCGAGGCGGCGGCGGAAAAGCTGACCGAATCGAGAAAAAATGCAGGGGAGAGACTCAGCAGGGCGATCTGCTCGGAGCTTGAATTTCTCGATATGCCGAACGTCCGCTTTGTAGTAAAGTGCGACGATATAGGCTTGACCGAAAACGGCAGAGACGGAATTGAATTTCTTATCTCGGCGAATATCGGCGAGGAGCCGAAACCGCTTGCGAAGATTGCTTCGGGCGGCGAGCTGTCGAGAATTATGCTTGCGATAAAGAATGTTCTTGCCGAGACGGACGGTGTTGACACGATGATATTCGATGAAATTGATACCGGCGTCAGCGGCAGAGCGGCGCAGAAAATAGCAATGAAGCTCAGAAGTGCATCAAAGGGCAGACAGGTTATCTGTGTAACCCATCTTGCTCAGATTGCGGCGCAGGGCGACGTTCATCTTTATATCAGCAAGTCTGTTTCCGACGGCAAGACCTATACAAATATCAAGTCCCTCCTTGAGGAGGAACGTGTTGAGGAGATTGCACGCATTATGGGCGGTATGGAGATCACAAGGCTCCAGCTTGAAAGTGCAAGAGAAATGCTCCGAAACGCAGGAAATATATGAATTGACGGGCTGATCCGATTTTGCGGAACAGCCTGTTGTTGATATTTTGCAAAAACAATGAAAATCTCGTTGGCGTTTTTGGATTTCGGCAGACGAGCCGCACTATACAGGAAAAATGTATATTCTACGTACAAATTTTGGGTATTGTATTTTTGTTCGGTTTATGATACAATGTAAAAAAATATAATGGAGATTGTGTAAAATGAGAAAGGAAAATTTAAGGACACGATACATAGCTTTGCTTTGTTCATTTATAATTGTTTTCAGCATCGTGCTCACGGGCTGCGGTGCAGGCAAGAAGATCACAAAGAACAAAAACTCCGCTGCAAACGGAGATGAGATACAGATCGGTCAGGGCAGCGACATTCTTGAGGGACCGACTCAGATCGTTGTCGGTGAAAACGGACAGTCCTATATTGTAGACAACGAAGGACATTCCGTTATTTATAACAATCCCACTCAGTCGGGCGGCTCGTATTCCGCAAGCAAAATCGCGACTACTGCGCCGAGAGTAACGACGAGCAGAAGAACAACCCCCACGAAGAAAAATACCACAACCAGAACAACTGCGGAACCGACCTCAACACCGAGTGCGGTTTATAACGCTCTTGCACCGCAGAGAAAGTTCGGTTTTAATGCGGCTTATGACTGGGGCTCGAAGTTCGTTAATTTCTACCTCTCCACAATCAGAATTTATTTCACATTCGACAATAAGGACTGGCTTATCGAGCTTTGGAAAGGCGAATATGCAATGGCAACGGTTGGCTGTGAGGTCGGCTTCTATTACAGAACTCACAATCAGAATGCGCTTGATACGCTCGGAGCGAACAATCTGCTTTATAAGTGCGTTGAGGATGAGGACGCAATGCCCGTTTCAATGAAGCTCTGGCAGTATGAAAAATCAACGGACGCAACCCCGAAAATGAAAATCGACTATGCTAAGAGGAACTGCTGGTGGGCGGCTGATTTCGAGACAGGCGTGCTCGAAAAGCACCGTGATCAGACGACACTTGTTATGATCGCCACGATTGATTTCCCGGCATCGAGAATGAGAGATCTTTTCACCGACGGACTCGAGAAAGAGGGTTTCAAGGAAGGCTCGATCAACTCCTATAATAATATTGAAAGATTCAAGGTTGACGGTAATACCGTCACTGTTTGCTGGAAGAATTACGATTACAGCAAGGCACATAATAATGCGGACTGATTCTCGTATTTTTCCGAAAAAGCTATTGACTTTTGTATTAATATGGGTTACAATACCTATGCTAATAAATATTATGAAAGGATGAATTCGTATGAAAAAGTTCTTGGCAATTCTTATGGTAGCTGCTGTTTGTGCAACCGTAGCATTCTCAGTTCGTGCAGAGAATAATGCAGAGGAAGTTCCCGAAACAACAACTTCGTCAATCGAAGGCGCAGTTTCCGCACTTCAGAACGATGAGAAGGCTGAAGAGATCGCAGGCGAAATCGCTGATGCGATTAAGACAGGCGCTGCAAAAGAAGATGTTGCTGACCTCGTTGCTACTCTTGAGAAGTACATCAACGATAAAGGAATCGGATCCGATGAAATTAAGGACCCGGGCGCACTTCGTGATATCGCTGACGCATTCCTCACAGATGCAGGTATAGACGTAGAGGCTCTTAACAATGCTATTTCAAACAGCATTATTGCTAACAAGGCTCTCGATCTCTATTACAAGCCTGAGAATGAGACAACAACAGAGCCGGAAGCTCCCACAGAGGAGCCGGAGACCGAAGTTCCCGCATGCGGCTTCGTTGGCTGATTCTGAAATTAAAATGCAGTTTAAAGGTGATGGAGTTTCCGTCACCTTTTTGCTTTTTATTGCTTATTTACCGTTTCTTAACAAATTTTTAATTTGTACGCAGTATTTTTATTGTCTAATAATATTAGTGGAATCAGTAGTGTCGGAAAGGATAGGGCGTGCGATATCCTCCTCCTTGACTTCTCTTTTCAGCGTTGGCAGTTCGTTGGTGTTCAGTTCATTACCTGTTCTGTTGAGAATCATCGTTTTTCCAATGCCGTAGTCGTTTGTGACAAGACGGAAACCGTCAGAGTCACCGCCGTCTTTCAGAAATTTACGGCTTTTGTCATCGGAAAAATCCGTGAACACCTTTATGATATTCAAACAGGCGGCGTCAAAATGATTGCTGCCGCTTTTTGACGTGACGGTGCATTGTTCGACCACGCCGTCGGATTTTGTGTAAAATGCGATGAAAACGCCGTTCGACACTGCACTGTAAACGTAATATATATTATGGCTTGTTACCGTGAAATCGGTGCTTTTCAGCTCGGAGGATGAAAGGTTGTTGTATTTAATGAGAAATTCATCGACGTTGAGCTGCTTCTGACCCATGCAGGCGGTCAAAAAAATTATAATTAAAAGCGGAAATATTATTTTATAGGGCTTCATTTTATTCTCCCGTAAAATATTGATATTATATAGATATAGGAGTTAGGGGTGCTTTTATGCAGCAGAAAAAAAGAAAAAACAAAAAAGTTATCATTCTCTGCTCGGTTTTGGCGGTTGTCGTTCTGACGGTTGTCGCCTATATGATCTTCAAGCCCGAGGAAAAACTCGCCGTAAGCACGGTTGAGGTCACGAAGCAGACGATTAATGAGACTCTTGACACAACGGGTACGGTATCAACCGCATCGGAGCAGTCATTTACTCTGATGAACAAGGTAAAGGTTAAAACTGTCAATGTCAAGGAGGGAGACGTTGTTAAGGCAGGCGATGTGCTTGCAACTTTTGACGTTTCTTCGCTCGAAACAGCCCTCAATGAAAAAGAGAATAACTATGAAAAGGCCCTTGCCGCATATAATAAGGCGAAAAACTCTTCGTCTTCCGCAAGCGGAAAGATAAACTCAACCAAGAAACAGATTGCAGAGCTTGAAAAGAAGATTGAAACGCTCAAGGCTAAGACCTCGACAACAAAGCCGTCGTCAACGAAGAAAGGCAGCGGAGTAAAGGTCTCGGACGATCTTGTTAAAAGATTTATAAAGATTGCAAAGCGTTTCGGAGTGGAATACGACGAGGAAACGGCAAGAAAGGTACTTACCTCCATTCTTTCGGCAGGTTCAAGCAAATCGGATATCTCGGGACTCCTTGACAATCTCGGCAAAATTGCCGGGGGATCAGGCTCATTCGATATGAATGCATTTGCTCAGATGAGCGGCGGATCGAGTGCTCTCATCAATGCGGAAATGTCCCTTGTTCAGCTCAAGGCTCAGCTTGCAACTCTTGAACTCCAGACAAACGACACATATCTTTCCGTTTACAAGACGATTTATGAAAATGCGCAGTCCGAGTATCAGAAAGCCCTCAATCAGACAAATGAGATGAAAAAGGGCTGGATCGCAAGTGAAAAAGGACTTGTCAGCGAGGTTAATATAAAGGTCGGCGAGACTGTTGAAACGCAGACGGTTGTTGACGGAAAGAATGTTGACATCAGCTCGATCATCTCTTCCGTTTCATCGGGAATCGACGTTTCAAAGATGATCAGCTCATTCTTCGGTTCGGACAAGGTTGGCATAAAGGTTCTTAATTATCCTCTCGTCGCCGATATTTCACTGAGTAAATACGATGTTCTTGATGTCAGCGTAAACCAGGAGGTTTCGGTCAAGTCGGCAAACAATGAAATCCACGAGGGCAGAGTTTCCTATGTCGGAGCTGTTGCAACATCAACGGGCAGCTCACTTGATCTCAATTCGATTATGACGGGCAGCGGCAGTTCAAACACAATCCCCGCTCAGGTTACAATTGAGGATGGAGACAAATCATTCATTGTAGGCACCGATGTTGACATTTCGATCATCACGGATACTCAGGAAAATGCCCTTGTTGTGCCTGTTGAGGCGATTATAATCGACGGCTCGGATGTATATGTTTATGCCTATAACAAGGATAAATCAACCGCAGTTAAGAAAAAGGTTACACTCGGCATCTCCAATGATACATACTATCAGGTGCTTTCGGGTGTCAGCGAGGGAGATGTGCTGATAAAGAATACAAGCGGACTTGAGGATGGGGCGAAGGTTAAGCTGAAGTAACGGAGGACGACTGTGGATATCAGAGAGAATATACGCATTGCGATTTTCAGTATAAAAACGAATATGATGCGTTCGCTTCTGACTATGCTCGGAATCATAATCGGCGTCGCTTCCGTTATTGCGATTGTCACGATCGGTAACGGTGGACGTGATTACATAGTCGGAATGATCGAGGATATGGGATCGAATGCAATTCAGATTGCCGTCAATGTCAACACGGCGAATCAGTCGAATTATATCACCGAGGAGGATATTTCCTCAATTAAAAAGCTCGGAACGGTCAGCTATTGCTCACCTTATGAATTTTCGTTCGGTCAGGCGCAGGCGGGAAAGTATAACGGCTTTGTGTTTACAATCGCCGGCAATCAGGATCTTCTTTTCATCAACCAGATGACAACGAAATACGGAAGATCGTGGACAAAGGACGAGTATGATCAAAAGCGCAATGTCTGTATAATCAGCACAATCACCGCAAAGGAAATTTTTGGTAAAGAAAACTGCGTCGGCGAGTCGATCAACTATACAGTGAATAACAAAACGACGTCGCTCAAGGTTATCGGCGTTGTTGATATGACGGAAAATTCGATGGTGTCGCAGGATCAGATGGAAAGTATAACCTCAATGTATTCCTCAAGCTCTTCAATGAGTATGGGAATGATAGCGATACCTGCGTCGCTAAACGGTGAACTGAACAACAAGGTGAACAGGTATTCGCAGGTTTACCTTATGGCGACGGACGGTGCTGATCTTGACAACACGGGTGAATCGGCGCTGAACCTCATAAAGACGAGGCACGGCAGCTTTGACGATTCGGTATACACGCTCAACATTATGGCGACATACATTGACTTGCTTGATTCGGTTATCAATATTTTCACAACGTTCATTGCTGCAGTCAGCGCAATCTCGCTGTTAGTCGGCGGAATCGGAGTTATGAATATTATGCTCGTTTCGGTAACGGAGCGAACGAGGGAGATCGGTATCAGAAAGGCGCTTGGTGCCAAGACGTCGACAATTATGCTCCAGTTCCTGACGGAATCCGTGATACTGTGCTTGCTCGGAGGAGCGATAGGCTTTGTGCTCGGCGTAGGCGGAGCGTGGGCGGTTGCGGCTTATTTGAAGATACCGATAACCGTCAAGTTCTCAACGGTTCTTATCGCCGTTGGATTCTCCAGTGCAATCGGAATTTTCTTCGGAATCTATCCGGCAAAGCGTGCAGCAAATATGACCCCGATTGAGGCACTGAGAAGAAATTAAGCAGAAAAATATTAAGCCTCACCCTGATTTGATGATGATTTCAAATCAGGGTGAGGCTTTTCTTATTCTTTTTCCTGAATAGGTTTGATAACTTTTTTATAAAGAACCGCAAATAGCGTAACCGAAACAACCGATGCGGCGAAGTCTGCAATTGAATATGACCACCAAACAAGGTTGTCGTTGCCGATTGAAAGCCCGTATCGTGCAAGAATGTACGCAACCGGAATCAGAACGACAAGCTGACGGATGAACGATGAAATCATCGAGAACATACTTTTTCCAAACGCCTGAAACGCACCGCTCAGGGCAATATTCATACCTGCGAAAAGGAAGCTGACGCTGATTATTTTCAGCGCAGGAATACCGATTCTCAGCATATCGGGTGTTGCCGAGAAAAAACCGAGAAGCAGCTTAGGCAGTGCGAAGAAAATTATTGCACCGATCACGCTGAATATTTCCGCATACATTGTTGAGAGCTTGATAGTTTTGATCATACGCTGCTTTTTCTGTGCGCCGTAGTTGTAGGCGATAATCGGGATAACTCCGTTGTTAAGTCCGAATATCGGCATACAGATGAAGCTGTTGAGCTTGAAAAACGCACCGAATACGTTTACCGAAAGCTCCTTGCCAAGGGTGTAGACGATGAGTATTTTGTTCATAAAATAGGTCATCACCGAGCCGATAGCGACCATAAGAATTGACGGAACACCGATCTTGTAAATCTCGCCGATGAAGCGTGCATCGGGTTTGAATTTTTTAAAATCAAGATGAAGATCGGGATTCTTGTTGCGGTTGAAATAAACGGCAAGAATAAATGCAATGATCTGACCGATAACCGTTGCGATTGCGGCTCCGCGAACGCCCATTTTGAACACAAAGATAAATACGGGGTCAAGAATAATATTGATTATTGCGCCGACGCCCTGGGTTATCATTGTGTAAAAGGTTCTGCCCGTCGACTGCAAAAGTCTTTCGTACATTATTTCAAAGAAAATTCCGAAGCTGGCGCCGCAGCATACCTGAAGATACTTTGTACCCTCGTCAATGATGTAGGGAATTGTTGTCTGTGAGCCGATAAAAAGACGTGAACCGAACACACCGAAAAGGAAAAATGCGATTGAACTGAGCAGGGCGAGGAATACGCCGTTTTCGGCAATTTTATTTGCACGTTCACCGTTCTTTTCGCCGAGAGCACGTGAGATCAAAGCGTTAACGCCGACCGCCGTGCCGGTTGCAAATCCGATCATAAGGTTTTGTGCGGGGAAAGAAAGCGAAACCGCTGTCAGCGATTCCTGATTAACCATTGCGACGAAAACCGAATCAACGATATTGTATAATGCCTGTACAAGCATTGAAATAATCATCGGCAACGACATATTAATAATCAATTTATTTATCGGCATAACACCCATTTTGTTCTCTTCCAATTTGTCATCTCCTCCGTTTTATATACCCTGACATTATACCATATTGACAGAAAATTTGCTATACGAAGTTCACAAACAGTACACTACTTATTTTGTGCAAGTTCACGGGATATATTAAAAAGTCGACACAAGGTGCCGGCTTTTATTGTTATTCAAATGAAAGACCGTACGGCCACTCGACAAGACTGCCGACGCTGTAAATGTTTTTGTAACCGAGAGCGGAAAGCTCGTCGGCGGCAAGCGATGCCCGTTCGCCCGTCTTGCAGTAGACAAGAATCGGAGTATCCTTTGACGGAATCAGCTCGGCGGCGGTGTCGGCATTGATTGTGTCAACGTCAAAATTGACAGCGCCCTCGGCGTGACCCGTGAAATATTCCTCGTCGGTACGCACATCGAACATTATGCACTTCCCCGAGTCGAGCATCCTTTTGGCTTCTTCAAAATTTATCTTTGTGTATGTATTCATAATGACCTCGCTTAGACAGGTTATTTGACAATATTTTTTCGCTTTGCTTACGGTTGATAAAAATATCTCAGCCTCCCCTTATTGTAAGGGGGGACCGTTTGCGGTGGAAGGAATAAAATATAGTCTTAATAAATCCGTTTTTCTTATTCGTCAACCCATAAATTCTGCGCCTATATCCTCGCCGAGACCGTTGCAGGTGTAGCGCAGCTTTATATTGTCACCGTTTTTGACGGTGTATTTATTAACTCCGTAGTTCGGAAAAACTCCGTTTACGGAATACATCCAGCCCGATTGCGTTCCGCAGTCCTTTTCGTAAAGCTGATGGATTCCTCTTATATATTCGCTGTCGTAGCCGGGGGTGTAAACATACTCAAGCTGAATCCCCGATTTTCGGCAGTATGTGCATTTCTCGGGGCAAGTGTGCTCCTTGCAGACCTTTTTCAGCACATCGAAAACCGTACTGCCCTCGGCAACGCTTACCATTGTCTCTCTGAGAATATACCCGTTTTTCGGCAGAAACGCTTTCTTCTCGGGACGGAGATTTCCGAGATTGTTAAGGATTGTTTTACACTCAATTTCAATCGTGCAGGTTACTGACTTGACTCGCTTCTTTGTTGTCGCACTTGTGGCTTTTTGAGACTTAGCGGTCGTGGGGACAGCGGACGTTTTTCCTGCTGCCGCCTTTGTTGTTGCCGAAGATGCGGTGGACGACGTCGTTGTAGTGTAAAAGGTTGTCGATTTTGCAAATGATGCAGTTGCTGTCAGGGATTCGGCTTCGGTTGTCGTAATGCCCGATTTTGAGGTTGTGTTCTCAACCTTTGTGACTGTCATTCCGCATCCCGAAAGAAGAATCAGGACGGAAACGAGCAGAAGAGAAATATACTTCTTCATATTTTTATCCTTTCTCAATGATTAAACAGCCCGTATTTTTTTGCTACACGGTCAAAGGTGTCTTTGATATACGGTGTCGCAAGCAACAAAGCAACAAATGTTGTTACTGCGTGGATCGCATTGAAGCTCAGCCCCGAAATGTAGACGGGGAGCATCGTCTTTATGCTGAGATTTGCGCTGTAAAAGAGTGCGGAGCTTGTGTCAACGATAAATCCGTAAACGGCAAAGCAGAGAAGTCCGCCGACAGCCGCCACCGCCCAGCGATTGCCGCCGAGCTTTTTATTGTAGAAAATCAGTCCGCACAGAAATGCGACAAGACCCATTCCGAACATCTGAAACGGAGTGTATGTGCCCTGACCGAAGATTATGTTTGAAACAAACATTGAGAGCGCACCGCTGAGAAAGCCGACGTAAGGTCCGAATGAAATTGCCGCAAGGATAACAATTGCACAGGTCAATTTAACCTGCGGCAGCATAAACAGAACCGCGCGCCCCGCAACGGCGAGGGCGACAATACAGGCAATTGCGACAAGCTCACGGGTGTGCAGCTTCTTTTTCTCAAGAGAGAAGAAAAGAAGGGCGAGAGCGAGTATAATAATCAGTGCGCTTGCAAGGTAATATTGCTTGCCGTCGACGAGCTTCCAACAGCCGAAGATGACGGCGGGCACAGCGATGAGAAAGATCAGAAGTGAGATTATTTTTTTAGACATCTTATCACGTCCTCATCCGTCACGGCACCGTCAATGTATCCGTTTGAAATCTTATTGGCGGCGGTGGTATAAAATCTGTTGCCGTTGAAAAACTCGGCAGTCGGGCTGACGGCGGAAATATTTTTATCAAAAAGCATTGCGCAAAGCTCCGTATTTTTGGCGCAAAACTCAATGTCGTGGGAGATAAGAACGACGGTTCTGCCTTTTGATTTCAGACGAGAGATTATATCGGCGAATGTTTCCTTAAACTCGGCGTCCATTCCCTTGGTCGGCTCGTCGAAGAAATAGATATCACGATCGCAGAGCAAAATTTTGGCAAGCGCAAGGCGCTGCTGCTCACCTCCGCTGATGTCATAGGGATGAGAGGAAAAGAGGCTGGATATACCTGTAATTTCGGCGATCTTTTCAACCTGCTCCGTGTCATGGCACATCTCTTCAAGCTCCTCGAGAACCGTTCTTGAAGCAAAAAGCGATCTGACGTCCTGCGGAAGAACCGATATTGTGCCGTTGATCTTTATTTTTCCGTTATACGGCTTTTCGATCTTTGAGACGAGCTTTGAAAGCGTGGTCTTGCCTGCACCGTTACCGCCGAGCAGAGCGAAGATACAGCCCTTTGGAATTTTTAAGTTAAGAGAGGCGAGAATATCATCACCGGTCTTCTCATATCTGAAAGAAATATTTTTAAATTCAATCGCATTGTTCGAACTTAGTGTCGGCTCGGTTCTGTCAATTTTTTTGTTGTAAATTTTTTGCCTGACCAGCCACTTTCTGCCGTCACGCACACAGATGGGGCATTCACACCCACCGCCGACAGCGGAAAAAATACGCATAGCCGTGGGCAGACTGAGCTTTACAAAATGAGGTAAATTTTCGGCATTACGGCCGATCTCCTCGGGTGTGCCGTCGGCAACAATCCTGCCCGAATCCATAACGACAATTCGGTCGGCGCAGGCAAACACCTCCTCAAGCCGATGCTCGGTTATTATAACCGTCACGCCGAGATCCTTGTTAATTTTATTGACCGTTGCAAGGAATCTGTCTGCGGCGATCGGATCAAGCTGTGAGGTAGGCTCGTCCAGAATTAAAATGTCGGGATGCATCGCCATAACCGAGGCGAGGTTGAGCAGCTGTTTCTGCCCGCCGGAAAGCTCGTTGACCTTTCTGTCAAATTGATCCTCAATGCCGAAGTACGACGCCATCTCCGCAACCCGCAGGCGAATCTCGGCGGTTTTCAGCCCGAGATTTTCAAGTCCGAATGCCAGCTCGTGCCACACCTTGTCGGTTACGATCTGGTTGTCGGGATTCTGCATTACGAAGCCGATTTTCTCCGACTGAGTTCGCAGATCGGCATTGTAAAGGTCGGATCCGTTCAGATACACGGTGCCCGAACGCTCTCCATTTGGACTGAGCGCAGGCTTGAGATGCCTGAGCAAAGTTGTTTTTCCGCAGCCGCTCTTGCCGCAGAGTACAATATATTCACCCTCGCTGACTGTGAAATTGATCCCGTCAAGTGAGTCCCTGTCGGAGAGAGAATATCTGAATTTTAAATTTTCGACTGTAATTTGTGCCATCGGATATCCTCCTTTAAATCAATTATCAGCGGTAAAAAGCATAACAGCAGGTAAGCGGCATATGTCGCAATGCCGAGCGAGGTGAACGGATTAAGCGTCAGGTTCAGCTCATTTATTATAAATGTTGTGCCGAAATCGGACGGCGAATTTATAATGACATACGGATTGTATATACAGTAGGTCGTGCCCTTGGCGGCACCGGCAATAATCAGTGCGTCAGCCGACAGCATAATAATTGCCGCAACGGCGTCGCTCGGTGTCCAACGGAATCTTGAGTAATATGTTCTGCCTTTCAGTCCGTAGCCACGGGCTTTCATCGAATCCGCAGTTTCAATTGCGTTTTCAAAGCTCCACGAAACGAGGATTCCTATATTTTTACAGGTTTCTTTGATCCTTGAGATAAAGCTACCCGAATTATTTTCAGGTTTAATTCCTTTTCTTGCCTCGGTGATTTCCTTATAGCGTTTCCTGTAAAGCGGGACAAACCGGAGAATCATCGAAACAACCAGTGCGCCTTTCGGCAGGATCCTGCCGAACACGTGCATAAATTTATCCTCCGTCACAACCTCGTTGTAGCAGAAGAACCATTGGATCACGGAAACGACTGCCAGCCCTGTTGTAACACCGCTGACGACCGCCTCAAACGTGAAGTTGTTCCCCGATGGGAGAACGAAAAGAGTTGTCACTCCGTAATGATTGAAGAAAGAATTGATTATTATAACAAAAATGAGCATAGGAAGAAGAAAACCGAAAACGGTTTTTCTTCCCCCTTTGCCCGAAAGTTTAAGATAATATATTGTTGATGCCGAAAAGGATATGAGGAGATACACGGGATGCTTGAAAAACATTCCGAAAACAACCGTGCTTATGAAAAATAAAACATTTACAAGCGGGTGGTATCCCCTGAATCCAAAATTCATAAATTAACCGAACAGCTTTCTGAAAAATTCCGCAATAGCGTTGAAAATCCTCTTGAAGAAAGATACTTTCTTAGTCTTTGTGTGAATCGCAAAGATATATCCCGAGTCGTTCTTATAAAAGAGCGTGCCGTTTTCGTCGCAGACAATCGAGCTGATACAGTAGTTACGCTGACCGTCAGCCGGGGTGAAGAGCTCTTGGCTTTCCGCCGTTGTCTGATTTGCGGAATCGGTGAACATCGTTATGCCGCCCGGATTATTGTTATAGGTGATGTAAATATTCACCTTGCCGGTATCCTTGAGGTAGGCGTCGCTGAGAAGAAAACGTCCCTGAGGATAGCCCTTTGTCTTTGCGGAATAGATGACGGAAAGATTATTGGCATTAATAACCTTGAAATATCCGGGCCCGAAGCCGTTGCCCTGTACTCCGAGGTAAAGCCTGCCGTTATAGATAAGCGGTGTTGAGGTTGATGCACCGCCGAGTGAAAGTCTCTTTGCCGAGGAATCGTTGAATGTTCCGTTTGAGTTCAGAGAAACACTGTAAAGGTAGCCTGCTTTTGTTGTGAAATAGAGCTTTCCTCCGAAATATGTCATTGACGAACGCTGATCGCCGACAATCGGCATTGTGTCGGTGAGCTTCCCCGTCTTTTTGTTGAGGGAAACAACCTTTGACGCCTTGTTCGCATAGACGGTTCCGTCGTCACAGCCGAAAATTACGTTATCGCCGACCGTTACACAGCCTGCCCAGTAGAAGCCGCCGAGGCTTTTATAGCTCCAAACAGCCTTTTTTGCCTCGTGAGTTTCCTTTTTATTCTCGTCCTTGACGCTGAGGCAGACATAGTTTGCGTTCCTGTCCTCATCGTTCCAGAATCCTGTGTAGATGTAACCTCCGTCATATGTTATCGGAGTCAGAGACTGACCGCCGAGAGGATCGGTATAAACCCACATAGATTTCATTGTCTTGTAGTTGAATGCCTGAATCTTTGCATTGTCGAGAGGACAGTAGATAACTCCGTCCGCATACAAGGGTGAGGTATAGCTGTAACTCGGAACATCAACCATATCTGCGGATTTAACTGTTTTGCCGTTTTTGACATTGATTTTTAACAGCTTTTTGCCGCTCATAACGATAAGAGTATCGCCGACAACAATCTGCGTGCTCGGAGCGTTTTTATACGAGGTTCCGAGCTTCGCGGACCACAGAAGCTCCGTGTCCGCAGGGGACACGGGAGTCTTGAAAGACACAATCTGTGAATCCGAAACATATGTTGCCGCAAGTACGTTTATCGGAGAAACGACAAGCAAAAGGCAAAGAATCGTACAAAGGATTTTCTTGATTTTCATTTGTCAGCACTCCCCGCTGATGATTGATTTGATAATTTTAACAATGAAATTATAAACCTTTTTGAATACACGGATGATAAAAGGATCTTTCTTGGCAGTAACGGTAACCTTTGAATAAGCCACAACCGTGGGGGTCTCTTCGCTGTCGGGATTTCTTACGGCAACGAGAGCATATTCGCCCTCTTCGCTGAACTTAATCTTTGCGTTGCCCCTCTTATCCGTTGTTGCAAGCTTCTTCAGCTCGCCGTCCTCATAGAGATAAATGTCAACGTCCTTGAGATTGGTCATATAGTTATCTCTTATTGTCGCCATATCATTAAGACCGTGCTCCATAAGAGAATAGCCCTTGATGTTTACCTTAAGATTTCTTCCGGCGGAAACAGTGTAATTATCCGAATTGAACTCGGCATACATATCACTGTAATACTTCGTATCCTGATAGAAGAAATATGAAATATCGTCGCCGTCAACAACAGTTGCGGTGTCACAGGCATAACCTGTTGCTGTGCCGTAGGAGGGGTTGATTACGCCGTCGTTCGGCATTGTGTCGTTGACAAGAAATCCGCAGCTTGATGTGTTTCTTCCGAATGACTTGACAATGAAGCTGTAATTCATAGCAAGATAGTTTTCTGCCGTGCCTCTTGTGAATGCGTCACCGTACATTTCCTTGTGAACGGCTACGATTACGTCAAATACCGTTACGCCCTCAACCGCTTTACCGGTGTGGTCAACGGAAGCGACCTTATAGCCGTATGCCTGTGCGGTACCCTCTCTGACCTCAATTGTTGTGGGCTCAAGAATGATTGTGCCGTCGGAAACGCTGAATGTTACGCTGACAGTTTCTGTCTCTTTTCCCGGGAGAACCGTTACCGCACACTCGGCAGCCTGACCCTTGGACGAAACTGCGGTGATGGTTGCCGTACCCTCGTTGATTGCGTAAATATTTCCGTCGCTGTCAACCCAAGCTACATCCTCATCGGAAGAGCTCCATGTTACATTTTTAAGGTTTGCCTTAATCTGCTTAGAATCAAGTCTGTCAATGCTGAGCTCGGAATCGGAGAGCTTGAGCTCTGTCTCTGGAAGAGCCGAGCTTACGTCAAGCATAAAGATCTGAGCTGCGCCGTCGCCTGTCTGCACGATGACACGGACAAGACCCTTTGACGGAGCCTCGCTGAACAGTGTTTCCGTTGTTCGTTCATTGTTGATATAAACATTGGAATCGGCAGCTGCTACCTTGACGTCGACGCCCTTGCCGAGATTATCGAGCTTGCAATAATTGTTTGAATTAAATGTTACAGCCTGACCGTTTACGGTGATTTTTACATCAGCTTTGCTGTCAACAAATTCCTCATCCTCGGCAAGGTTAACGCCGTTGATCTCTGTTGATTTCTCACCGAAAACGCCACCGTCGATGAATGTTGCGGTCTGAACCTTGACGTACTTGACCCAATCAAGGTGAACGGGCATACCGTCCTTGTCGACTGCCCACGAGATATCAAACTGCCCGTCCTTAGCGTTCTGCTGAGGATTCTCGACATAAGGGTTGACGGGGAGATTGCTCATCTTCCAGCTCAGAGCGTCAACATATCCGAAAGATGTCGAGATTCCGTTAGCCGTTGACGGCGTGAGGTTCTTTCTGAGAAGAACACCGGAAAGAGTGAGACTGTTCTCGTCAAAATCAACCGTCGAATAGTTTGTCTTAAGCGGATAGGGAGATCTTGAGCAAACCTTTCCGCTCTCTCCGAGGCTGTCAACATATGTCGATGTGTTTGTCTCGGTTTTCTGATATGTTACGCTGTAATCCCAGTTTGTCTCGTTCTCATAGTGTTCACTGCCGGCGAGCGCATACCACGTCGTTCCGTCCTGAGAGACCCAAACCTGACCGGGTTCCTGAGTTGTGGCGGCGGAATTGAATGCATTGCCCGAGATCATAAAGTCGATACCGTAACGGTGCTTATCACTGTTTTCGATTTTGTTGTTGAACTCATAGATTACATAACCGCCGAAATTGCCGAGCGAGGCGGTGTATGCTTTGCCCGAAAGGGTATTTTCGATGTTTGCACCGTAGTACGGATTGTTAGTGTACTGGCTCGGTGCAACAAGGTACTCCTTAACCTTGGCGCTGACTGCGTTGTCCTCTGCGAAAACATTCAAAGAAATGCAAGAGAGGATCATTATTATTGAAAGAATAATCGAAATTGATTTTTTAAGCATTTTCTTCTCCTCTTTTTTTGCGTGCCCGTGCACGCTGTCTCTTTTCGTAATTGCGCTGTTTGCGTTCGGCCTGCTTCGACTCTTTTAAGCCGGCAGCCTCAAGAGCTCATGGCCACGGGCCGAAATAACCTTTGATTCTGTTTACATCGTGCGGCGGGAAGTCACTTTTTTTCGGAAGCCGATTCTCTTTGACCGCAACAGCCCTGAGCAAATCAAGGTATTCTTCTTTTGTCTTTTCAGACATAAAAAAACCGTCCTTTCCGGGCGGGCAAAAACATATTGACCGTATCCGAACCCTTTTTAAAAGGCGAATACAGTTTGCGTTTCTTTCCTGCCCAAAGATTATTATTACGGCGTATCAGGTATTCCGACTTATGAATCACTTCAATCACGGTAATGGCTGTTGCGACGGATTTTCACCGAACTTCCCTCTGATATGCTTTTTAAAATGATAACATTATTTTTGGGTTATGTCAATTATTTCATCGGGGATCATAAAATTTATCCGTGTCCACACCTTCGTGGCGGAGGAGGTATATTTTTTTATCAATTCCGCCGGCGTAGCCGGTGAGACTGCCGTTGGTGCCTACAACTCGATGGCAGGGGATTATAATTGAAATCGGGTTGTGCCCCACAGCATTGCCGACTGCCTGTGCCGACATAGAAGAGAGACCGTTCTGTCGGGCGATCAATTTCGCAATTTCACCGTAGGTGATTACCTCGCCGTAAGGAATGCCGCAGAGAATTTTCCAAACCGCACGCCGAAATTCGCTTCCCGACGGAGCAAGCTTCAACTCGGATACGCTCGGACGTTCGCCCCTAAAATACCTGTCAAGCCAATCCTTCGCTTTGACAATGGTGGTGTTACTATCGTCAAGGGTGACTGCTTTCTCAATTGTTGAGAGAAAATATTTCTGTCCCTCTATCCAGAGACCTATTAGTTTATTGCCGTCGGCGGCGAGTGTCAGAGTTCCCAAGTCGCTGTTGTATTCAGAATAAACGATCATATTATCACTCCGATTCTGTACAAATTTATTTTATCATAAAACATATAGTTGTTCAATGTTGACATAAGTGAAAAAGTAATATATAATCTATAAAGCATCGGCAAAGGGGTGAAATGTAATGCTCAGTGCAGTCCTTACTTTTATTTATGACATTATTGACCTTATAAAAGTCATTATCGGCGTTCTCGGTTAATCATTGACAACAAAAAACTATTTTAGTATAATCATTCAAGGAAATGCAGGCTTGCGTTCCCTTGAATTTGTTTTTAACGGGGTGTTGCAGTTGAAGATGTTTAAGAAAATCGTTGCGGTTATTCTTGCAGTCATTATCTGCATCGGAATTGTTTCCGTTGCGGCGAGTGCAAAGGAGACGTTGAATTATCTCATGCTCGGCGATTCAATTGCCGAGGGCTTCGGAATTAAAAATCCGGATGAGGCTTCTTACGGTAAAATTGTTGCCGACACGAACGGATATAACTATAAGAATCTCGGCGTTATGGGAAGGAACAGCATCGGGCTTTGCAACCGTCTTTTGACCGACGAGGAATATATTGAGGCAGTTAAATGGGCTGATGTTATCAGCGTATCCGTCGGCGGAAACGACTTCCTGCTTGATCACGCCGCCTTGCTCATTGCACAGGGAATTATCTTCAATGATTATTCAAAATTCGACAAGATAGGTGAAACCTACTACGATAATTTTTCAAAGAGCATGGATAGGATTCACGAGCTGAATCCCGACGCAGTGATACTTGTTCAGCTTCTTTACACATCGTGGACCTTTGACTATGCGAGAAAGCCGTATAAAGAGGCGGCGAAGCGCATCAATGACGCAATTGAGAGATACTGCGAGGAAAAGCCTCAGAATATCTATGTCGTTGACACAAGCGAGGTGTTTGACGGCAGAAGAGACTGCGTATCAACCGATACAATCCACCCGAATGCACTGGGCAATATTGAGCTTGCAAAATGCGTTCAGACAGAGCTTTGCAATATCGGGCTTGCATCCTCTGCCGACGTAACGGTAAATGCGCAGGGAATCGACAGGGATTATCTTATCGAATATTTCGGCACGCCGATAGGCCAGATACTGATCTTCCTTGCCAATGTTGCAACCGGTAATTTTAACTTTGCATTTTAAAACTGGGTTGTCGATGCTTTAAATAGCAAAGATACCGAAGCATTTATCCTTACCCCGGCGGATCAATTGAAATAAAAAAATACTCTATTATATAAACTCTTTGCTGAATAGAAACAGCGGCTCACTTATGCGGGTCGCTGTTTCGCCTTGTTATATTTCATCTAAATCGACTGTGTAGCCTTGCTTCTTGAGCTCGTCGGCAATGTAATGAAGCGCGGCGTTTTTTTCAATCTTTTTCAGCAGTCTTTTGCGTGGGTATTTATCGTTTCCTCTGCAAAAGCACGCATCGTCAACGGTAAGAAACACATCCTTTTCGTTATCCGCGTCGGGAAGGAGCGGCAAAGTGATGATTCTGTCATTTTGTTTGAAGTAGACAATTTCATCAATTATTTCAAAATTGCCCTCTTCAAGTCTTTTTAGCTGTCTGCGCACTTCCTTTAAAAAATCGTTTTCTTCTTTAACACTTGTGTTTTTGAAATCCTTATAAAAATCCCAAAGTGACATATTCAGAACCTCCTCGTCCTCGGGGTGCTTAAGCGGAGCGGGAGCGGAAGTTTTATAAGGCGGTCTGCCGCTGAAAAGTATCTTCTTGGCGACCGAAATAGCGTAGTTCCTTGGCGGCTTTGCCATCATACCGAACTCAAAAAATTCCTTTTCGGCGTCAAAATAATATGCTCTGTTTTTGCAGTCAACAACACACGGCAAAAAGCATGAGGTGTCGGTTGAAACACATTCTTCCCTGACACGCTTTTTTATTGATTCGTCAAGGTTATCTACGAGAAATATCGCAACATCCGCTCGACAGGCAGGAGCATTTTTCTCTTCTTTTGTTCTGAATTTTTTGAATTTATCCTTGCTGTTTGCAATTGATCTCAGATGAATCCGTGCCAGATTGAGAGCATTTTCAAATTCCTTTTCCGTGAGAGATTCAAAAGAAAAAACGGCGACGTTTTTGTTGATAACAGAATAGAAAATCTGCATCGACGGAACGGCTTTGTGAACAAGACACACGGGCATAAGCGCCTTATTCATTGCAGATTCCTTTTTGCCTAACGACTCACATCGTATAATAAATCTTCGCTCAATTTCTTCACGTGTTTTTCCGTTCTTATCCGTTCGAAATTCCTCGGCATCTTTTTTCTGAGCTTTTATTGTTCCCAGGGTAAAATCCATCAGCATAAGGAATGCAAAGTTTTTAAAAATGTAAACAAGTGCAAGAATCATTCCGGGAAAAACGAGCAAGCCGAAAACGCCGTAATCTCCGAAGCCGATCAATATAAGCGGCAAAAAGCATAATATCAAAGGCAAAAACAAAACGAAGTTGCACAAAGCGGTTTGCCTTAGCTTTGGGAATTTCATATTATCATCCTCTTCCGTATTCGCAGATTATTTCAACTTTCTGAAATACAGAATAACATTTAGCCTGTGAGTTGTCAAGACGCGTTCATAAAAAGAAAAGAGCCGCAAAAGCGACTCAAAAAATTTGATCAAACGCAAAATGCATATTAGCAAAATATCAACACGGATACTAAAGAATTAAAATAAAAAACAAAAATCGAGTATTCAAAAAGTCAAATCCTTTATGAATACTCGATATGGCAAAGAACCGTAATTTTGATAGAAACCGTGTAAGGGGGTGCAACTTCGGTTCGGAGGGGGGTGCAGTTCTGGATTTGAGGGGGTGCAGTTCTTTGCCAAAGGAAGAGGAGCGCCTTCGTGAACCAATGCGTTAGGTGAAAATAGTTTTTATGTTAAAATGAGTGAGTTTTTCTCCGCACCTCTTGCAAACCAGAAAGAAGCGTGGTATAATATGACCGGAAGAACCAAACTGGTCATATTTAAGGAGGCGTGGGCTTGGCTTTTACCGATTACGAGACTGAGCAGCTCCGCAAGGCGTTGCTGAAGGAAACGAGACATTGTGCTGTCACGCTGGGGATGAAGAAAACCTCCGTGGATCAGCTGACGAAGGCGGTCG
>ERZ1034844.484-NODE-484-length-21920-cov-10.864670_pt1 | contig 21920 bp, 8 predicted proteins | sample MGYA00520594_ERZ1034844 | MGnify/ENA primary metagenome ERZ1034844 (study PRJEB33766, sample SAMN09781733) | gut metagenome | biome: gut microbiome | host: Homo sapiens | place: Madagascar | study: EMG produced TPA metagenomics assembly of the PRJNA485056 data set... | reverse complement strand
AAGTTAGGTAAATACTTAATGTCGTGCAAGTTTTTCGTTAATAAAATACTTAATATTAACACGTATTAACTAAGTATATGTTTAATGTTAACAAGAAAATGAGTATATTTGCACAAGTAAATACTTATTAACAGATATGACACGTATTAAAGAAATACTTAATGAGCGACATATTTCGCTTAAGGAGTTTGCTGCGATGCTTAATATTAGCTATACAGCGCTGTATTTGCAGATTAACAAACCTTCATACCCAACCCTCGAAAAATGGGCGAGCGTATTAAGTGTACCGATGTGGCAACTATTTGCTTCTCCCGAGGAGGTGTGCGTACAATCTCAAAATAAGGATATAGATTTCGCTGCTTTCGTCCGCTGCGATGGTGTGCACTACACTGCCGACTCTCTTGAGGAGTTCAACACGATTGTCGAAGAAATAAAAAGTATATCAAAATGAAAAAGTTTCTAAGTAAAGTGGGTAATATCCTGCTTAGTATTTTGGGATTCTGTGTTGTTGGCTTCATGTTGGTAAACTCGTTCTTTAACACCTGCACTTATGATGTCACGAAAGACGTTGAGCGCAAAGCAGAAGAAGAGAGAGACAGAGAAGAACAAGAATACCAAGAAATGACGGTATGGGCAGATTGGAGCACTATGTATTACCATAGCGACGTAAACTGCAAGGGTGTTCATGATATTTTTACAGATGAAATGCCACTGTACAAGGCTGAGCGTGATGGCTACAGAGAGTGCAAGTTCTGTTGGTAGTAAGGTTGCGGCAGTAGCAATATACTAACTAAGCATGAGTGTTACTAAATAACTAAGAATATGGAAAATAAAATTATTTATGCGCTGCGTTGGTTAGCTGTGCTTCCTTCGGCTATTATTGGCGCATTAGTGGGAACGTTATTTGCGAGCCTTGCCTATAAAGTAGCTGAAAATTACGTTGGTGAAAGTGTTCTTGGTGTTTTTCTCGCCACTTCGGTCCTCTCTGGACTTGGCTTCGTATATTGTGGAGGATATGTCGCGCCTACACAGAAATCCAAAACATCATTAGTCTTGGCAATAATCCTGACGGTTGCTTGGGTGGCTTTGTCTGTATTCGACTTCTACTCAAACGGCTTTTGTTGGGATGCGTGGAAAACTGCGATAGCTGGCGCCTTTTCTATTGGTGGTGGGTTTGTAGCTTGTGGCAAGATTGATGAAGACTACGAATAAGACATACTACGAATAAGACATAATTGTGCTGCACCCATTGTCGTGCCGCCACGCGAGGGGAAGGGCGTCAGCCCTTGGGGGCGGCACGCCCCCTTATCTTCCCCTTTCCTTCTCCTCCAATATACCCAACCCCTCCACATAGAGAGAAAACACCTCCATTAGTCTCCCGTTAGCTATATAAGGATAAATTCCCTGAAAATTCCCCAATTAAGACTTGGCTGTAAGCGTTAGAAGCGTTTGCAGCCTTTTTTGTGCATGCCGATTGGCTTGTTTCGGTGTTTTGAGTCTGTTTTTTCGCGATTTTCCGACTTGCAAGCCGTTTTTACTGACCTTTGCAAATCTTTGTTTTGTCTTCTTTTGACTTTTTTGTTACAAAAGCGGTTTTTCGTGCGTACATCTATATGCCTTTGGATTGTTCTAAATTTCCTCTATACTTTTAGGTGCTCACAAAAATTACGAGGGTTAGACCAAATGAATTGGTCTGTATGTCGGATTTTTGTATTAAGTGCCCGATAAAGGGATTTGTGAGGGAAAGTAAAAAATTGTGACATGACGAAATACGGAAAAAGATGTTGTTGTTCTCCGTAAATTTGACGCAACTAAGGACCTTTTAGGCTTCTTTTGGGGTATTGGGCTTCTTCCCTTGTTCTATGTGCGTCCTATAGCCATGTGCAAGATGCGTCCAAAATATCGAAGCGATTGAAGCATGACCCTTCGGGGGTCATAATCCAAAGGGGTAAATGACTGATAGATAGGTAGTTAGGAGGTTATAATATGGCTTTGGTAGACGCATGGTAGGTAATACGAGGAAAAGATGATTGCTCTTGATGATGTGGAGGAGTGGCGATAGTGGCATGAGTGGTATGTGGCATGGTGGCTGATATGGGGAGGATAGGTTAGGGTGCTGACGTGTTGGAGAGGTTAGAGCATGATGGCGAGGACAAGGAAGCGGTGAGGCATAGGTGGATGATGAACGACCCAAAGGGGGTGGGGGCTTAGGTACTGGCTGCGAATTATAGTAGATAAAAGCATAGGTATAAAAAGGTACTGTTCTCAAAGGAGGTCATCATCATTTTCGCCAGAAAAGGTACTCCACAGAAAGGAGGTCGTTAGTATATTTCCTGGAAAAGGTACTGGAGAGAAAGGATGTTAGTTATGGTTATTAAAAAATACAGTAGATATGACAGACATTTGCAGATTCTTTAGGTTGCCATTAGGCTTTAATGAGTTGTCGGGTGCGAATAATCCGATGATAGGTTTGCTTGGTGCAGCCAGTTTAGGTTTGAGTGTAGGTAGTTCGTTGTTTGGAGGTCTTAAGTCGCGTAAGGCAGCCAAGAGAGCATTGGCCGAGCAGAAATATCGCACGAATGCGGAGAAGGCTTGGTATGACAAGGAGTATAATACGGACTACCTGGACACAAAGGCTGGTCAGAACTTGATGCGTAGGGCTCAGGAGGTTCAGGACAATTACATTCGTAAGGCGGATGGAGCTGCAGCAGTTGGTGGTGGAACAGCCGCGAGTACAGCTATGGCAAAGGAGGCAGCAAATAGGACGATGGGTAATACTATTGCGAATATTGGCGCCAATGACACGGCGAGAAAGGCGAGTGTTTCTGATCAGCACATGAGGAACGAGCAGAGTCTTTCTAAGCAGAGAGAGGATATATACAATCAGCAGGCAGCGAATACGGCTGAAGCAGCCCAGAATATGAGTAATGCGATGATGAGTGCAGCTCCGATGTTGGACGGCTTGGGTAAGGGCAAGGCTGCTGCCAAGATAGACGTGTCAAGTCCGCAAGCTCAAGCAGCAAAACAAGGTTCGCTTGTGCCTAATGTGAACGAGAATAAGGTTCTCTATGGTATGTATGACAACATACTTCAGAAGGCTACGGGAGTTAAGTAAGGGTAAAAAAGTAAAAGAGTAAAAAGAAGGAATATGGGAAGGATAAGAAAGAAAATTGGCGTGAGCGCGAAGAATGGTGTTAATGTGGAGCGTGTGATGGAGGCAGCTGGTTTGTTGAAGGACTCTGTTGTTGACGAGCAAGCTGCTGAGATTGAGCGTTTGAAGTCTGCGCTTGATGGTGTGGCAAAGGAGCGTGATTGGTTTGAGCGTTGCTTGAAGTCGGCCGAGAATGCTTTGGCGTATAAAGACAAGGTGATAGAGAGGATAAAGAAGAAGAACGCTAAGCGCATGTCAGAGAAGTGCGATGTGATTGCTGTACTGAACAAGGAGATAGAATTTCAGTACAAGCGTAGGGAAAAGGCAGAGAAGTTTGTCAATACCCTTGGTCAGGCGTTTGACTTGTTGAAGAAAAACGTGGAGGATTATGAACACAGTATTGGACGATAAGGAGAAGAGGGAGGGTGTTGTAACACAGCCTGGTGTTGTGGCTCCTGGTGTTTTGGCACAGCCTCAGCAACCGGCTAATGTGTTTAGCGGTAAACGACCTACTACGTTTGAGAATATGCCTGTAAATGTAGGATGGTCACCTTACGGTAAGCCAGTGAATGAGGGCAGTAATGTTCAGCAATCGTGGCAGACATCAAATCCGAGGGAGTTAGAGGGAAGTATGCCATCCTCTTACGCTCTTAACTCTAAGCCTTTGGGTGTTGAAGCTCCTTCGGCTCCTGTGTTTGAGAAGGACGATAGTCAGAGGGATGGCGGTTTCTTTAAGTGGCTTGGCGGATTGTCGAAGAAGCGACCAGGAAGGCGTGAAGGCGAGAGTGATGATGATTATGACGAGCGCATGACGAGAAACAATATGCGCATAGCCACTTTAGCTGATGCAATACGACACATGGGGAACATCTATAATACTTCCAAGGGCGCTGCGCTACAGAAGTTTAATAGTCCGACTGCCGAGATGCAAGCAGACCTTGACAAGAGAAAGGCAGAACGTGCGAGAAAAGCTGCTGCTGAGGCTGACGCTGCGTATAAGAATGCCAACTTGCAGATAAAGATGGATGCAGCGGATGCAGATAAAGCTTATAAAGGGCAGATGGTTGAGCTTAAGAAAAGTGCTGACAAGAGAGCAGACCAGAACGCTAAGGATTTGAAGGCATATCGCGATGGTTTGCTTGGGGTACAAGAAGGCAACTTGAAGTTGGCAGGTGAGAGGTTAGGCGAAACAAAACGCCACAACCAAGCTACTGAAAGACTAAGTGCGAGCAGACTTGCCTTGGCACAATCGAGGGCTGCAAGAGGTGGTAGCGGAAGCGGAGCTAAGGGTTCTGGAGGTGCTAATGGAGGTTACGGCTATACTACACCTTACGGACGACTGACGAGCAAGAACCAGCTTACTCCACAGCAAGAGGCCCAGGCTTGGAACGAGATGCGTAATCTTGGAATGATTACTCCTCGGAAGCAGCGTGAACTCGACCGTGCTATGAATGGATATGAGGGAAGTGACGGAAAGATGGTGAATCCAAGTGCAGATCGAGCACGTCAGATTATTCAGGGCGCCATTAGCTACGGTCTGCTTGACGCTTCAAGCCGTGGCGAGTCGCTTAGGAATACGTTTAGGGACGGCTTTGGCTATGCAGATGTGCGGACGAGCGACAAGGCCAAGCGTGGCGTGAACACTTCGGGCAGAAAGGTTGGATATGTGACCAAGAGGGTATCGAAGAGTCAGGCTAAACAGATTAGGGAACAGCGCAAGGGCGCCAATCCTATAAGATGGCAAGGCTCTGGCAGTAAGCCGAAGGCACAAGCCAAAGGTGGTACATCTACTGGCAAAGGAACGAACTGGAGTCAGTATGTGAAGTAGACATAAAAAGATAAAAACACGATAAATAAATATGGCAGACAATAGATATTATTATTTCAAGGATGCGAAAGGTAACAGGCATACGGTAGACAAGACAGCGTATGACAAGGACCCGATGGGATTTGCAAAAGCATTCCCTGGTGCTCGAATGGAGGTGATAGACCGAAAGACAGGGCGAAGAGGCGATGTGAGCGTAAAGGATGCGAGTCGTGTTGGTGACTTTGGTGCTCATCTGTTTACGGGAAGAACGATAACAAGAGGAAAGGGGAACCCCAATAGCTCGGCACTTGGACGCGCGCAACAGAGTGTGGCGCAAGAGAAGTGGGGCGGTGGTGTTGTAACACATGAGAACACTACGGCATCTGAGAATGTTTCAGCACCGAAGAGGAATGCTGTGACATTGGATGATTGGAACGGTGGCACTACGGGTAAGGAAAGCGAGCTAGTGAAGGGCTTGCGCGCTGCTGATATGATTAGAAAGCGCGACGAGGAGCAGATGCCTATAGACTATACAAAGCCGGGTGCTGTAAAACAGATGGTAGGCGGTGCGAGAAGAGCACAGAAGTCACTGGAGCGTAGAATGGAACAGGCTGGACAAGAGGCTGGTAGAAATGCTGAGGGTGAGATAAGACGAAGGAATGCTCCTGCCTTTGACCTTGGGAACGAGGACGTGAACAACAATATTGTGAAGACAAGGGGGCAGTTGGAGAATGAGTTGGAAGAAAGCAGCAGACAGCTTGTTGACAAACAGCTTGGCGGATATATAAACAATAGTATCCAAAAGATGTTTAAGGATGCGACAGTTAAAGGTGTTGCAGCAGAAGATGCTTTGAGCAAGGCTTCTCCATTTGCATATATGGTAGCAGGTAAGGCTTACAATGAAGCCCTTGACCCTGACAAGCTAATGAATCAGCTCAGCAAGAATGCCGAGAAAGACATGGCTGGGTTGTTCTCTGACCCGAAGATGCAGAAGGAAATAGCAGAAAAGGCAGCTTCGTTAGGTATCGACCCAGAGGATTATGTAAAGAATTATATAGCTCCTGGCTTGCAAGCAAAGATAGCCGAGGAGTTTGACAAGAGCGAGCTGAGCCGTAGTATGCCTAAGAGCACGGCAGAATACATCATCCGTGGTGTCAATGACTCGATGATAGGCACTATCTTGTCGATGGGCATGATGTCGAAGAAGCAGAGACAGTATGCTCAGCGAGGTATGGCTATGACCGACAACGGGGAGAATCCGGATGTTAAGCCGGGTATGGGTGCGAGAGTGGCACGAGGAGTATTAGGCTTTGGTGCTGATGGACCAGTATTTGGTGTGCTTGGCAAGGGCGGTGCGTGGGTTGCAGGCAAGGCTTTCGGCAATGGTGTGGCACAGGCAGCAAGGATTGCTAACACGAGTCTTGCAGGGCGCATAGGTCGAATGGTTGGTACTGGAGCCGTAAGTCAAGGTGTAACGGGCGTGCTTTATGGTTCGACGAATGCTGCTGTTCAGAATTACTCAACGGGTGATGATACCTCTATTGGCAATACCGTGAAGCTTATGACTATGGGCGGTCTTTCTGAGGGCGCAAGCTGGGCTACTATGGGTGGCATTGGCGGTGCTGTAGGTGCAGGAATCTATAATGTAAGTGGCGTGAAGCGCATACCTGCCAAGGTGTTCCAGTTGGCGATGGAAGGTTGGGGTATGCACGTCGGTGGCAATGTCGCCAAGATGATAGAGGGACATGATACCGACTTCTGGAGCGTTGAAGGCACACTTGAGGCTTGTGCCAATGTTGTAGCCTTGAAGCTGACACACGCAAGACTGCCTAAGCGTCAGGTGATGGATGGCAAAAAGGAAAGCTATCTTGACATGGTGGCGAGAAACATTAAAAACCTTATGACATCTGACGGACAGAGAGCAGCCTTTGGTGGATATGTTTTTACCAATGAGGAGAAAGAACAGCTGTTCGGAAGCGACAAGGCGCCAAAGCGCGAAGAGACGCTCTACGGATATGACGTACACGACAATCCGCTGACGAGAAAAGAGAGCTTGACATCTTGGGCGATGCGAACCAAGAAGACCGCAGCCAAAGGGAAAGGCGAGGAGTCGTATAAGGACACAGACACTGAGTTTGTGAAGACTGCCTATGACGAGATAATGGCAGATAAAACTATCCCTTGGGACACAAAGGCTAAGTTCTCTGCTTTGGTAATGGGAACTGTCCCTTCGGCACGTCCGATGATGGACCATATAGCGATAGAGCGTGACGAGAGAGGAGCGTATGTGGGTGAATATAGCCTTTATGGAGAGTTGCTCTCAAAGAACCGCTATAAGACAGCCGACGAATACGTTTCAATCAAATACAATCTTGGGGCGAAGAAAGAAAACCAACGTTTGAGTAATGCCTATGGCGCAGCTCAGATAAAGGACGAGAAGGCGGCACAAGAGACATTGGAGACTGTAGCTGAGACGTTTGGCTTTACTGCTGAACAGTTGAAGACAGCTATGGACAAAGACCCGTTGAAGCGCAGCGAGGAAGAACAGAACGCTTGCGTGGCTCTGAGAAAGGCTTATGAGGGAGAGCAGTTCCCGGAAGGAACGTTGCATCCCGACCAGTCGCAGACAGAGGGCAAGGACGTGGTTGAGGAGAATAACCTTGGCACGGAGAATCCTAACAACGAGGCTGTGGCTGAGGTGCTTGGTAAGCTAACAGAAGCTGAGGATGCGTTGCAGGCAGCCATGGACGGCAACGATGTGTTGAAGCAGGAGTATGAGAGACTGACAAAGGAAGGTCTTTCGGAACCTCAGATATACATGGAGCTATTTAATTCTGGACTGACGCAGGAACAGCTTGCGCCTTTTGCCGACTACATCAACGCCAAGGCTAAGGCTGTGGGCATGTATCGCGGAACTGAACAGAAGATTGCTGAGACCGTGCAGAAGCATGTGGAGCAATGGAGCTACAAGGGCGAGCTGAACGGCGAGAAGCAAGAGGGCGGCCAGATGTTGTTTGTGAAGGACAACAATGGCAGACTGCTGATTGTTGGAGCTGGCGATGTTGCGTTTGATAGTGAAGGTAGAGCAAGAGAAAGCGTAGGCGACATGCTTAGCGTGCTTGACCCGAATACAAAGGAAATGGACTTCGTAAGCAAGAAGGACGTGCAGCTTGACCATGTGGAAAAGACGGAGGACTATGCCAAGAACTATCAAACGATGTTGGAGGAGAAGAACTCGGTGGCTTACGCTGAAAGTGAAAAGGGAAAAGAGAAAAGTGAAAAATCCGAAGGGGGAAGTGAAGAACTAAGAGTGAAGAGTGAAGAATCCAATGGTAATGTTGGCAATGAGTCTTCTGAAGCGCATAGTTATACTTTGAGCGAGAAGAAGGCTGGCAATGGTGAGCCTTTCTATCAAGACGAAAGCGGAAATATAGACTTGGCGACTATTCCCGATGAGGTTTTTGAGGGAATTGGATATACTAAGGCTCCATTCCGTCTTACTCCATCAATGATAAAGCACATGCTCGACCGACACAATAAGGAGCTTGGATTTAAGGATGAAGGAGAGGCGATAAACTTTGTTGTTGATGTTATGAATAACTTCGACCATGTGCGCCTTGGATATGACGGTGCTCTTGTTTTCTCTATTGAGAATGGCAGAAAGCGTACTGGCAAGCGTGCCGTAACGGTATTGATAAACTCGGACAATGGCGAGTTTTACGGATTGAAGACTTCTGGTTATGAAGGAATAAAAGGATTGGAAAAAAGACCATTGCTTTGGGAGAGGGGCGCGAATGAAACCTCTTCTACAGATGCCGCTTCTGCAAGTGTTACCACCAGTAAAGGTCCAATAAGCGGCGGACAATCTGGCAGCGCTTCACACCAAGGCAATGGTCTGCATGACAAAGATAGCAATAATTCTCCAAATGGCAATGGAAATAAAGAGACTTTAACTTTTGCTGACGGTAGTCCTGTGCCCATGATAAAGGATTCGAAGAATCGCGAGACTGCTGACTACTCGCAAATGACACCCGAACAGGGAGCGGAGTGGATAAAAACACGCTTCGGAGAGAATGCGGACAGCTTTGTGGACGGACGTATAAAGCGTGCGGAGAAAGCCGTTAAGGATGCCGAGAAGATGAAGGTAGACATGTCGGGCGAGGAAGAGGACGTTGCCGAGGCTTTGGCTGCAAGAAAGGCAGCTATAGAGAGTGCCGAGAAGGAACTGGCTTACTTTACAGCCGTGAAGAACGTGATGAATCAAGCCAAGGCTGCTGAGGCTGCTGCAGGTGGCGAGGGAGCTACAGGCAACAGATACGAGCAATGGCGCAAGGACGGATACCATATTGGCGAGGGCGGTGTGAGATACGACCGTCAGAAGAAGGAAGACATGACGGGTGTATATGGTAAGGACGTAAAGGTGGACTTTACTCCTACTGTAGGCGTGAACGGTCGTGCTAAGGTGGTAGAGGTAGACAGCGTACAGGCAAGTCATGTGAACGGACAAGTAAATCCTATGCACTTCGGGCCCGACTGGCAACCAAAGGACAGAACCGACGATGCCTCGAAGGCAGGACAAGACAAGGCTCTTGCCAACTTCGACCCAGAGAAGATAACGGGCGACGGTAACGCGTTTATTGGAAGTTCGCCAAGTGTGAACGAAAGACACGAAGTAATTCAAGGAAATAACAGAGCGGAGATACTTCGCCGACTGTATGACGAGCAGCCGGAAAAGGCGGCACAGTACAAGCAATGGTTGATAGACCATGCAGAGGAGTATGGTCTTGACGCGGCGGAGATAGCCAAGATGAAGAAGCCGATACTTGTGAACGAGTTGCCAGTGGATGATGCTAAGGCATTGGAGCTTGGGCAGTATAGAGCGAGCGACTTTGAGAGCGGTGGTAAGGAACTACCGAGAGCAAGTGTTGTAATCAACCGACTTGGCGACAAGATGCAGAGCGTAGCCAACATCATGCTAAGCCAAGGTTCCCTGCCTGAAGATGCCAAAATGAGCGACCTTGTATCACAGAACGCAAGCAAGGTGCTTGACTATCTTGTGAAGGAGGGTGTAGTGTCGGCTACAGAGGAACAGACATTGCGCAAGGATGCTACAGCCATGAGGCAATGGATGGAAGAGTTGCTTAAGACAGGACTGTTTGAGGGCGACAAGGAGACAGAGGCAGCCTTTAACCAATTGCCCGACAACGCACGTAGAGCCGTGCTTGCCACATATCTGCGTGACGCGAAGAGTGCAGACGAGGCAAAGATAAAACGTAACTTGCAGCGTTCGTTTGAGGCATATAACGAAATGATGAATAATCCTGCCTTTGTAAATGCCAAGAACGTAGCGGATGCGCGTGCTGCTGTTGCAGCGGAGATAGAAAGAGGCAATAATTCTTTGCTTGGAGAGGAGCCTATAAGAGAAAGATTTAGTAACTTTGAACTCGAACTTGCAGCTTTGTACAAGGGACTGAAAGACCAGAAGACACTTACTGGACTGCTGAACAGATATTTTGACGCTGTACAGGGTGACAAGGCTACAGGCAAGCAGCTTGAAATAGGACAAGAGCCGCGTGAGGCTATCAGCAAGGACGAGGCTATAAAGGAAGTGTTCGGCTTGCAAGAGTCGAAGCCAGCCGAGACACAGAACCAAGTAGACAAGGCCGTAAAGAATATTGCCACGGAGATAACCAAGAAGACTGGTATTGAGGTGGTGACGGACGAGAAGGAAGCTGAGGAGGTGATCCGTGAGAGCGAGGAGACCGATTCGGACTTGAAGTATCACAAGGAGACTGACGAGGCTACACTTGAGGAGCTTGAGAATGGCGAGACCGTAAAGGTGTATCGCGCGATGCAGGTGATAGACGGTAAGCTCTATCCTCCTATGGCAGCAGCCGTGAACGGCAAGCGTGTGGAGGCAAACGAGCTTGGCGTGTGGATACGTGCAGACGAGAACCCAGACTTGGCTATTCCCGATATTGACCCGAAGACCAAAGAACAGAAGGTAGACAAGAAGACGGGCGAACTGAAATGGAAGTTCAAGCTCGACAAGGGCGGCAAGGATGCGACTGGCAAGAAGGCTACGGACATTCCTGCTGCATACAATCCGTATTGGCATACTTCACGCTCGCCGTTGAACGACCAGTTCAAGTCGGCTTGGATTCGTCCGAACATCGTTGTAGTGGAATGCGAGGTTCCGGTGAGCGAACTGAGCAGCGGGTACAAGGCAGAAAGAGCCAAGGACGCTGTAGGTGAGGTAGACTGGAAGAGTGGTGTTGTAAGTGGCGAGGTGTACAAGCAGACTGGTCGTGCAAGAAAGGTTATTCTCTCTCGTTGGTGCAAGCCCGTGAGAGTGTTGTCGGACGCTGAGGTTGCACAGAGAGCCAAGGAGTTTGTGGGCGACGCTAAGGTTGAGATACCCGAGAACGTGCTGACACCAAGACAGCGCATAGAGTTTGAGAAGGCAGGCTTCAAGATTGGCGCACCTGAAAAGGGCGTGAAGAAGTCGGACCAGATAAACGAGGCGTTGAAGAGAGGTCTACAGATAGACAACAGCGTGAAGGAGTTCCGTACTGCGAAAGGTGAGGTGTATGGCTTTACTGACGGCGAGAAGATTTATCTCGACACGAGAAAAATGAAGCCGGAAACACCGCTGCATGAGTATGCGCATTTGTGGTGTGACATGTTGCGCCGTGTTAACCCGAAGGAATGGGAAAGCGTGAAGAAGCTCTTTGACAAGGTGGAAGGTCTGAAGGAAGAGGTGCAGAAGTTGTACCCCGAACTGGAAGGCGACGCCTTGTATGAGGAAATGATAACAACCTACTCGGGACGTGAGGGAACGAAGAAGCTTGAGGATGTGGTGAGAAAGCTTGCTGCGGAGGAAGGCAAGAGCGTGACTGAGAGCGCGAAGGCACAGGGATTCCTGGAGAAGGTGAAGGAGGCTCTGACAAAGTATTGGAAGGGCGTGGCTGATGTGCTTGGCATTCACTTTACTACGGCTGAGGAAGTGGCAGACAAAGTGCTGGCAGACTGGGCAAAGGGAGTGGACCCGAGGGAGAGTGAAAAGGGAAAAGTGAAGAGTGAAGAATCCGATAGTAAGGTTGAGGGTGTTGTAACACCGAAGGGCGATATAAAAGACGCTACAGCGCCGAAGGGTGAGAAGACAAAGGAGGAACCTTCGAAAACAAATCCGTTGGCATGGTTGGCGCATACTGCAGAAATGTATAAGGACGAGCAGGTGCAGAAGGCTAAGGAGGAACTGACGAAGGCAAAGGAGAGTGGCGACGCTTCTGATATAAAGCGTGCTACCGCCGATATGAAACAGGCGATGGAAACCAAGCTGAGAGGAAACGGTATTGGCTTGGTGGAGCGACGTAGGATTATTGGTAGAGAACTTGGAAAGATTCTTGGCGAGGAAGCAGGTAAGACAGAAGCCGAGAAGATTGACAAGCCATGGGAACAGATGGACTTGGAGGAACGAGAAGCCGTATCATCGAAGAATCCTCTTACGGAAACAGAGATAAACGAGCTGACTTCTGAGGAGAACAGAGAATTGATACCTGCCGCACTCGCATACTTGCGTGGCGACAAGGGCAATATAATTAACGCAATTTCTTACTTTAAAATTTGGAACGATGTTAGAAGTAGACATGAGAATGTTCCCGATAATAGCGGAACAAAAGACGGAACACAGTTGGATACTCCCAATACTGGAGGCAGCCAAGAATTGGGATTGGGACGAGGACGAGAAGGCGGAGGACCTAATGGACCAGTGGATAGAACAGACGGCGAACGAACTACACCCGGAGAGCGAGAGAGCGGAACGGGCGGTGAGAACGACACTCCTGTATCTACTGGAAAACCGCGCGTTGACAAAGGTGAAGGAAATACACCCGGAATGGATGCCGTATCTGCCGGAAGTACTGACACCAGAGGAGGCGGTGGAGCTGGCAATGAGGGAAATGTACCTAAACGAGGAGGACAAGGCGGCGACAACAGACCTCTTGACCCGAATGCAGGACGGAAACCTGCAGCCAAGCAAGGAACTCATTTCCCAGATAGTACATCTGAGCGACTAAAGCAGGAGCGCGCCGAATACGAACAGAAGAAAAAGGACTTCTGGGAAAGATGGAAGAAGGCAGGACAAGGATATATGAAGATATCCTTGACTCCCTTCAAGGCGCTGAACCTTTCGCCCGAGCAGATAGAAATGCTTCCCGAGTTGTTCAAGATGCACCTTAATGGAGCTGTGCTGAAAATAAAGGAAGGCATCTACAAGTTCAACGAGTGGAAGGCAGCTATGCGTGCCGAGGAAGGCGAGGAGTTGAAGATGATAGGCCTCAGCGATGATGATATTGACAGATTCATCGAAGACTATTGGAACACTCCTTACCAGATGGACGGTGAGACCCATACCATCGGTGAATGGGCAGGCATCCACGGAAACGAGAAGCTGAGAAACAAACTTTCAGAGCCTCTGAACGATAAGTATCAGAGACAGGTGGATGCCGAGCCTATCAAGGTGAAGATAGGCGACAAGAAGAATATCGAGGAGACTCTGCCTTATCTGCTACCCCAACAGCAGGAGGACGTGCTGAAAGCGGAGACACAATTCTTCGGCGAGGAGCATGCGGACAGAGAGCACGCCTACGGCAAGGGCTACATGTTCACCAACGGCACGGGTACGGGCAAGACGTTTACAGGACTTGGTATTGCCAAGAGACTTGTGAAGCAAGGCAAGGGACGAATACTCATTGTGACACCGAGCCAGAAGAAGGTGAGCGACTGGATAAAGGACGGACGCAACCTGAATATGGAGATTCGCGACCTTGACAGCATAGCCAAGGAGCGTGGCACTACTGCTACGACGGAGAGCGGCGAGGGCGTGGTGATAACCACATTCGCCAACTTCGGAGTGAACAAGAAGCTGTTGGAAGAGAACTGGGACGCTGTGATATACGACGAGAGCCACCGTATCATGGAGAACAAGAAGGGTACGGAGACTGCAAGAAGTATGCAGCACTACATGGTGACGAACCGAGACGAGAACCATTGTTTCTTGAGATTGCAGGAGATAAACAAGGACTATCAGAAGCAGAAGAGTCTTGGCGAGCAGTTTGACATCGAGCGTGCCAAGGAGACAGAGCGCATACGCAAGGAATACAAGGCGAGCCATCCGAGCGCAACCGAGCGTGACGTGGCATACGCCACAAGCAGAATGGTGCCAAGGGATGTGTACAACTTCACTCCGAGCGACTATGTGACCTTCCCGGTGCTTGGCAAGATACACGCTGAGTATGTGAAGGCATTGAGCCACTACACTAACGAAGTGAAGCCGAAGTTGGAGGCACAGGCAAAGAACGAATGGAAGGATACGAAGACCATTTTCCTTTCGGCAACCCCGTTCAATACACGCGAGAACCTTGACTATGTGGAGGGTTACATCTTCAAGTATCCCAAAGTAGAGAAGGGCGGAAGAATGAGCGGACGCACACAGTTCTACCTTGACCATTTCGGTGCTGGATACAAGTTCCGCTTCAACAGGTTAGAGCAGAGCACGAGCAACCCCGAGGCTGTGGCAAAGCAGGAGATAGCCTTCTCGGACTATCTGCAGCACACGTTGGGAACAATGAGCGGACGCATTATAGACAGTCCGTATGACTATTCAAGAGACTTCCCGACGGTATCGCCCGACCATGCGGAGCGATTCAATCAGGCAGTACAGGAAGCATTAACAAGCAACTCAGTATTGGCTGAGGCTTACCGAAAGACAATTGGCGACTACAACTATGGTAGTGCGCTGTTTGAGACTATGAAGGTGGCTAACATTATCGAGCGCATAAAGGCCCATTTGGACGCAGGACGCAAGGTAGTGATATTCCACCGAAGAGTGGACACTAAGGAGCCTATAAAGCCACCGTTCGCCTTTATGTTGGAGAAGGCTAACCGTCTAATCACCATAATGAACGAGGGTAACGATAAGAAAAATGAGGCTATACAAGCTGTGAGGGACTTCAGAAAGAAGTATGCCGACTTGTTGAAGTGGGAGCAGACCCTTGACTACAGTATGCCTCGTGAGCAGATAGCCAAGGTGTTCGGCAAGGACAATGTGCTGTTCTTCAGCGGAAAGGAAAGCTCTAAGGTGAAGGACAAGGCTGTGGATACCTTCAACGACGACAACAGTGGCAAGAATATCATCGTGATACAGGAAGCGAGCGGCAAGGAGGGAATCTCGCTGCATGATAAGACGGGCGAGCATCAGCGAGTGTGCATTACACTGGCGTTGCCTCAGAGTCCTATCACAGCCTTGCAGATAGAGGGACGAACCTACCGTATCGGTAACAAGAGCAACGCCATATTTGAGTACCCGATATTGGGACTGAACTCAGAAATGATGCTGTTCGGACAGAAATTCAACAACCAGGTATCGACAACTGAGAACCTTGCGCTTGGAAGTCAGGCAAGAAGTTTGAGAGACAGCTTTGCCAACGGTATATTGGAGCATAGCGGAGTGGTGCCTATCGATCAACAAGGAGTAGGAGGCAAGGAATTTGACGCGCCTAAAGACCAAAGCACGGACGGATTTGACAATGCAGTGCTTGACTACTACTCGAACCAGAAGTTGAACTCCCGCAACAGAGAGGGTGTAGACTACTTCCCAACACCTGAACCATTAGGCTATAAGATGATGGAATGGGCGAACATGGGCGAGGGTGACACCGTAATGGAGCCGAGTGCCGGACATGGAGCGATAGCACGATATGCGCCAAAGGGCAATCAGATGGTGGCAATAGAGCCAAGTCAGAGTCTGTTTGCCAAGTTGCAGTTGAAGGCAGGTGGACTGGGTAGAAAGTTCGTGAACACCATATTCGAGAACTACGACATCAGCAACAAGCATGATGTTGTAGTAATGAACCCACCGTTTGGTACGGCAGGAGCGACAGCCATTGCCCACTTGGGTAAGGCCTTTAAACACCTGGAGGAAGGCGGTCGTGTTGTAGCTATTATTCCAAGAGGTTCGACAGACAAGAAGTTTGAGAAGTGGATTAATGGCGAGAAGACCGCCGTAATGCGTGCCGAGGTAGAGTTGCCCGACATCGTGTTCAAACAGGCTGGTACGAAGGTAGTATGCCGTGTGGTAGTAGTGGACAAGATAAGCAACGAGGCTATGCGAGCCAAGGCTGGCAGCGTAGAGAAAGTGAACTTGGGTGGTCACTACGATAAGATAGAGGATTTCTTTGAGGATTTGCGCGATATAGAAATGCCTGACCGCATTATCGACACCAATACGATAATGCAGAAGAAGAGCAAGCAGACAGCCAAGGACTTGAAGGAACTGAAAGACGTGACGGTGAACTTGAACGAGCATGGTATTAATGTGCATGTGAGAGGAGACCGCAACGATTACTCTATTATGTTTGACTTGGGTGAATATAACGCTGAGCAGAGAAAGAGTATTCTTTCGGGTACATACGAGAGATTTGAGGAGTATGAGCGTTATACGAGAGACGAGACAAGCCAGGCTGTGATTGCGGAGCTAAAGAAACTGACTTGCAAGTTGGCTGGCATGACCGAGGAGGAAATGCAACGATACTTGAAGAAACAGAACGATGGCAAGGGCGTGATGTACAGAATGGAGCATGCTGCAGAGGTGTATGGAAAGGCAAATGCCCATTACCGCATGGAGCTTGGCGATACCTTCTCAGACAGCAAGGAACACTTTGACGCTGTGAGAGACAGAGCTGTGGAGGAGAAAGGAATCGTTATGCCTAATCTGAATAAGGAGAAGGTGAAGGTGGTAGAGGTTGAGAAGCATAACTTTGGAAGTAAGGAAAGAGAAACTATCAACAACGCCAAAGCATGGGCTATTAGTAATCTCGTAACAACTGGCAACCAAGATTTGCCAACCATGCGCGACGGAACATCTTACACTATTAGCAAAAAAGCGATAGAAAAATATCTTTCTGAAAGTGCAGTAAAGAAAAGCGAGAATCTTGATACTCACTTGTCTGTTCTTACTAAGCTTACAGATGTTATCCATGAGAGCATCGAGGCTGAGATTCACGCGGATTATAACGTAAAGGACGAAACCGGAAAAAGAAAAGCCGAGCTTGGATATGGAAACAATATCCTTGTACATAGACTTTATGGCGCAGTAGAGATGGACGGTAAGATATACCGTGTGAAGACTACTATGCAAGAGTTCAGAGGAGGAGAAGAAAACAAACCTCACAGCTATGAGGTAACAAAAATAGAGCTGCTTGACTCCCCTGGAAAGCGAGAAAATCCCGACAGACCACCTTCGGATGCATCAAACAACTCTATTGATACTGCAAAGTTACTGCAAGGAGTTGAGAAATCCTACGATTCGGGCAAAAAATTGCTTGATGAGAGTAAAAATTTAACAGATGGGGAGACTTTCTTTAGAAAAGAAGGCGATGGTGTTGTAACACCTGAGAAGACTTCGGGGACTTCGAATGCTGTGAGCGAGCGTATCATCAAGACCGTGGAGAAGGTTGCCAAGAGAACTGGAGGCAAGGTGAAGATGGTGAACTCGGTTGACGAGATTGAGAACCCGAAGGTGCGCAAGGACATAGAGAAAGGCAAGCAGGTGACTGGCTGGTATGACGAGAATACGGGCGAGGTGCATCTGTATATGCCGAACATCCATGACACGTATACCGCTGAGAAAACCGTTTGGCACGAGACTGTAGGACACAAGGGCATGAGAGGTTTGCTTGGAGATAAGTTCAATGACTATATGAGAAGTCTTTGGATGGACTTGGATAATCCTATCAATGCTGAGCTGAGAGCTTATGTGAAGGAAAAGATGAACATGAATCACCTTGGATTCTATGACGCTATTGAGGAGTTTATCGCCAAGAGCGCAGAGGACGGAAAGGGTGAGCCGGGATTCTGGAACTACCTTAAGAATAAGGTGACAGATGCCCTGCATGAGATAGGCTACAGAGTTTCGCCTAACGTGAAGGACGTGAAGTATATGCTGTGGCTTGCGAAGAACGTGCAGAAGCATGGAGACAGTCCGCTGTGGAAGATGAGAGCTGAGGCTGTGAGGTGGAAGATAGAGCATGAGAAGACGGAGTACACGAAGATTGAGGGCGGCGAGCTGTATGACAACGACGGCAAGAGCCATGACTTCGAGAGCATGAGCCGCGAGGAATGGCTGGAGGCAACGGACGGAGAAATACACTACCGCACGGCGCCAAATGCAGCTACCGCTTTGGATAGATACCATCATGCCCTGGACCGTCATAGCTATATGGCTACGGAGGCTTTCATGGACAATATGCTCTCGTTGAAGAAACTGATGGAGGCTATTGATCCGTCTATCAGGAAGATTGAAGATGTGAATAGTTCGATGAACCCATATCTGATGCAGAATATCACGGAGGGCATGATGAGCGACAAATCAAAGCTCTTCGAAATACGCTATATGGACCCGCTTAGCAAGGCTATGTCGAGCGTTTTGGATAGCTTCGATGGCAAGAAGGTGGAGGACAGAATAAGGAACTTCAATCTGTATATGATAAGAAAGCATGGTTTGGAGAGAAACCGTGTGTTGTTCGTGAGAGACTGGATAAAGAGTGAAAAGAGAAAAGGGAAAAGTGAAGAATCCGATAGTATTGATGCTTTGGAGACTGCTTGGAAGGACGAGAGAAGCGACCTTAGACAAAAGCTTGACTCGGGACAGATAGACTTGAAGGAGTACTACCGCCAGATGGACGAGTGGATAGTACAGAACTTGGATAAGGACTTTAAGGCAGAAGAGCATGACTATTCGGGTATGCACGGATTGCAGGGCATTGACGATATGAAATCGCCTTATGATGATGCCGGAGCTATTGACGAGGTTATGAGCCAGGAGGCGAGCATGGAAAGCATGAAAAAAGGCTCAGTTGCCGACTTCTGGAAGAAGGTGAAGGCAGCTACAGACTATTCGGTAAATTCGGACTACGAGAATAACATTATCACCAAGGAGACACACGACGGAGTGTTGAATATGTTTGACTGGTATGTACCGTTGAGAAAGTTTGACGAGGCTACCGCTGAGGACGTATACGGATATGTGACAGAAATGGGCGATCCAAGCAACTATATCGGCACGACGCTGATGAACGCCAAGGGACGAAAGAGCCTGAGCAATGTGGAGATATTGGCACAGATAGGTTTGATGGGCAATCGTGCGATAAGAAACGGAGGTCAGAACTCTATTAAGTTAGCCTTTGCGCGATTCGTGAGAAACAGCGGAGAGCAAAACCTTGTGAAGGAGACAAAGGTGTGGGTTGAGAAAACTGGCACAGACTTGAATGGCAACGATATTTGGGAGGAGGCTTATCCGAAGATACCCGAGGGAGCAAGCGCAGACGACGTTGCGACCATTGTGGATGCCTTTGAAACGGACATGAGGGCAAAGCAAGCTAAGGGTGAGGCAAAGAGTCTGAGCAATGGAACGGACATAGGCTTCAAGTTCCAAAGAGCGAAGGACAAGAGTCAACACTTTGTGGACGTGAAGATAGCCGGAAGAACACACAGATTTGTGGTGCTTGGCAATCCGAGAGCAGCACAGGCTTTGAACGGAATGCTGGAGAACGGCAAGGCAAGGTCGAAGACGTTGCAGACAATGTGTAGGTGGATGGCTATGGCTTCAACATCGTGGAGCCCGGAGTTTGTAAACCGAAATTCTTTGAAAGACTTTGAACTTTCATCAGCTCATGTATTAGCAAAGGAAGGTGGAAGATATGCGGCAAAGTGGGTACGTTATTATGGCGAGCTTAATCCGTTGAATATGTTCCATAATGAAGGCGCAGGAGCCTTGAAGAGCATGAAGTGGAAAGACCTCAAGAATGGTGTAGGCTTCGGACTGTATGCCCGATACAGAGAGGGCACGCTTGGCAGCTCGAAGATGGAGCGATACTTCAAGGAGTTTATGGAGAACGGTGGCGAGACAGGCTTTGTACAGTTGTTCTCGATGCACGACATGGAGAAGAGCTACAAGAGTATCGTAGAGAATGAAACAGCAAAGAACGCAAAGGGTTTGAGCGTGAAGAAGATTAAGGTTAATTTTGTGGAAGTGCTTAAACAAGTTGGCAAGGATATTGAAGCCTTGAATGAGGTGGCTGAGAATATGGCCCGATTTGCCACATATTGCACATCAAGAGACTTCGGACGTTCGGCAGCAAGAAGCGCGTATGACGCAAAGGAGGTGTCTTCGAACTTCAACCGTCATGGTTCGGGCTATGGAGTTCTGAGCTTTAAGAACGGAGAAATGAGCGGTTTGAAAAAGGCAGAACAAAAACTATATGGTGGCTTGTCAGGTTGGCTAAGAAACTACTCGATGTTCTTCAATGCTGGTGTTCAGAGTACAAGTTTACTGTTTAAGAACCTAAAACATGCACCTGTGAGTACAGGTTTAGCAATGATGACTTCTCCTTTCGTTCTTGGATTGTTGTTTACTTTGATAAACAATTACAGAATACAGAATGAGGACGAGAAGGACAGAGGCAATGTGAAGGACCCGTATGGCGAGTTGCCTGAATACATCAGACGAAACAATCTGTGCTTCTATGCTGGCAATGGTAGATTTGTGACTGTACCGTTGGCTATTGAGCTTAGAGCTTTCTATGGTCTTGGTGACTTGGCAGCCGGACAGACATTTGCCAAGAATGTGAAGAGTCAGAGAAACATGGCGATGGATGCTGTGGGCTGTATGTCGCAGCTGTTCCCTGTGGTGGACTTCTTGAATAATCCGAATTTCGAGAAGAGCGTTCCTAATGGAGCTGGCATGATTGGAGAAGCTGTTGCTCCTACTGCTTTGGTTCCAATTATTGAGTGGTATCTTAATAACGACTGGAAGGGTGCGCCAATAAGACGAACGGGCGACAAGGCAGACTTGAACCCTGCATGGCAGAACGCCTATAGCAATGTTCCGGCAAGACTTATAGACTTGAACAAGTGGGTGAACGCCAAGACTAATGACGTTGCTCCTGGTAATCCAGAAATGAAGGGCAACGAGGCTCTTGATATGCTAACTAACCCGTCGGGACTTAGCCATTTCTATGATTCGTATAGTAGTGGTTTTGGAACGTTTATTCAGCGTACTGCTGGCTTGGGCGCAAAGGTTATGACTGGCAAGACAGACGAGATAGAAGTGGGCGACGTGCCATTCTTGCGCTCACTCTTCTATACTCCAAGAGAACAGTCGAGCATGGCGAGAACCAAAGCCAAATGGTATAACTACAAGGAGGAAATGGAACAGACTATCGCCAATAACGACAAGCTGAAATCGAAGAACGTGCCTACGATGAAGAGGATTGAAAATGCTGCTGCATTGGAAAAGTTCGAAGGTTCGCCTGAGCAAAGAAAGGTGAATATCATCAAGAATGCGGAAAAGCGAATGAGACACTGGAACACGATGAGAAAGAAGTGGGCCGATGATAAGAAGCAGATGGACTTCGCGAATAAGAATATTGAGATGATAATGCAGGAGGCTGTAGAAGATTTGGATAGGATAGAATAAAGAAAAGAAAAAGTGGTGAACCTTTAAGAAGAGTTCACCACTTTTGTTTACTTGTTATAACTTATGTTCTATGCAAACAGAGCATCAATCTCAGCATTAGACATCACTTCAATATCCTTTTCATTAACAAGAGGGTAAATATCACTACCATCACTTGTATATAGAATTGGAATTGAAGATCCAACGGAAGGTAATGAAGGACTAGTACCAACACCAAGGACTTTTTTTACTTGCATATACAACTTACCTTCTATGGGTCTAAAGGGTATACTCATAGTTCCTTGATAATATTTACCGTCCTTTCTTATTGCAAACTGTTTTTTAGTTGTAAGATAAACAATAGGATAATCACTAGGATTAGAAACCGATTGTTGAAGTATTTCAACATCTCCTATTGGTGTAAATATTTCATTAAATTTGTATAC
>ERZ1034844.481-NODE-481-length-21984-cov-6.902960_pt1 | contig 21984 bp, 14 predicted proteins | sample MGYA00520594_ERZ1034844 | MGnify/ENA primary metagenome ERZ1034844 (study PRJEB33766, sample SAMN09781733) | gut metagenome | biome: gut microbiome | host: Homo sapiens | place: Madagascar | study: EMG produced TPA metagenomics assembly of the PRJNA485056 data set... | reverse complement strand
TTTCAAGGGTAATTTCTGTTAATCGTTGTTTAATTTTCAAGGTGCATCTTCACTTCCGACGTGTTTGAAACGTCGTTTTTGAAGTGAGCTTGTTTATTATATCAAATGATTATCCATTTGTCAACACAAAATTACAATTTTTTTGATGTTGTTCAACTCTTCCGGGTGTTGCGTTTCTTTCTTCCCCGTGATCTGCCCGTGGCCTTTATACCCTTTATTGTTCTTCCGTTTATCCGATTCTTAGCCTCATAAAGAATTTTTACATCCTGCTCAAGATAGGAATCACAGAAAATATTCTTGATTTCGGATATTTTTACTACGGTACTGCCGTCCGCCTTACCGTAATCGTCAATAACATCAACATTTATATGTATGTCGTCAAAGTCATTTATATATCCGCAGACATAGCTGTCCTCAAGACAAAGAGAAACAACATATTTTTTCTCCGAAGCAAAATTCAAAAGTGTTTTTAAAGGATCGCCGTTCGACTCCGGAAAATCAGGATGTTTCTGATTTTTCAGGTCATACAATCTGTGAATCTTCCTGCTGTATTCATTGTCTGTATCAATCTGAAAAAGATCCTGCATTTTATAAAGAACAAATCCGTCATACAAGCCGCGCTTGCTCATATGAGCAATGATTATATATTCATCGTTGTACGCACAGACATAGCCGGTCTTGAATTTGTCGGTATTGTCCGCATCAAAAGAGAAATTGGCTATTTTTTTATTTTTGAGACATTCCTCTATTATTTTTTTCATACATATTCCCCCGTCGATTAAAATCTATTCTTGAGCGCTTTGTTAAGTGCTGCGGAAACAGCCGAACCGATCACAGTGCTTGCGATCCACTCAACAACAGCATTAACTGTTATCAAGGCGGAAATTACCGCAATAACGCTGTTGCCGAAGCTGCGAATATAGTCGGTATTGTAGAATAAAAGAAGCAAGAAGCCGACAAACAGCAAGGTGTTAAGAAATCCGCCGCAGAATGAGGTTACGGCAGTTCCGACGGCGACGTGTTTTTTCGCCTTGAAGCCTTTATAGATAAGTCCGCAGAATAATCCCATAAGAGCTCTCGGTATGAAACACATTATGAATGTGAACACGGGATTGATTCCGAAAAGAGTTGTTCCGAATGCGTCCATACCAAAGCACTGTATAAAGCTCGTTGCGCCGAACATTATGCCGAGAACCAAGCCGACAACGGGTCCACCGACAATTGCTCCGATAATTACGGGAATTGTAAGAAATGTTATTGAGACAACGCCTATCTTAAGATATCCGATCGGGGTAAATGCCATTACAAAGATCAGTGCCGTAAGAACAGCGGTTAATGTAAGTTTATAGATTTTTTCCTTGTTTTTTGCTGCCATAATAAAAACATCTCCTTATTTCTTTTTTACCTTTGAAAAAACCGCATTGCGTGCAATCGAAATTGCACCGACAAAATCCTTGCGGCAAAAAACTAAATTAACTGCTCCGTTTACAGTCAACACGATTACACCGACCACACAGGCATAGAGCGCCCAATGCAGATATGTCTCCGTGCCGAAATTCGGAACAAAATGAACAATTGATGCCGAAATGACAACAGTCAGCGCCGAAAATGCCATACGCTTGAAGAAAAATTTCACACTTCTGTTTAAAATATTCTTTGAAAGATAGTATACATACTGAACTGTTCTGAACGTCATTGCAACGAGTGTGCCGACAGCGACGCCGACTATTCCGTAAAAATACACAAGAATTGCCGAAATCACAATATTAATTCCCGCCTCGGCAAAGGCACCGTTCCTCGTCTGACGGTAGTGTCCTGCGGCATAGACAACGCTGTGGTAAGGAATCCTTATCGAATACATTGCGTTAGCAAGCACAAGAATGTAGCCGAACAGCGGTCTTATATATTCAGCATCCGTAACACCTCTCATATACACACGCATAAACGGAACTATCAGCAGTCCCGCACAGGTAAAAAGCACCGTGACAAGAGTAAATGATGCGAACTCATAGAGATTAAACTTGCGGTTGAGATTTTCATATTCTTTCTTTGCAATCATATTGCCGAGAGCCGCCTCAACACCCGAAGAAAGACTGCCCGCAACTTTCATTATTCCGTTGACAACAGAATAATACACAGTATAAACGGAAACTTCCGCAAATGCAAGAGAATCGGTGATTTTTGAAAAAATCGTCAGAATAACGACATCAGTGTTGAGATTGACAAAATATGCAATATGGTGTCCGAGTCCGTCCCAGCGCTGTTCGACCGCCTTGTTATCGGGCTTGACAGTTTTATCAATGCTGTATTTCCGTCTGACATAGATATTCAGCGCAATCGGTCTCAAAACATAGATAAGAGATGTTGCGAGCTTCAGCACGTGAATTGACGCCCCGAGTTTTATAAATACAACAACCATAATTGCATTGAGAATTATCGTTCCGATCTGCAAAAATGATGTGATGTAGCGCCGCTGATCCGCCTGTACAAGTACCGTGTATGTCATTCCAAAATAATACTGTGCAAAGGTGCTCAATCCGATAATAACCACAAGCGTACCCGTGAACACCCATCCGAAACTTTTATTTACAAGAACCGGGAAAACTGCCGCCAGAACGACCATATATCCCGCAAAGATATAGGCAATTTTTCGAAAGAAAATTTCAGCCGATCTGACTATTCCGCTTATTGCGGTGTTATTTTTCTCGGCAAGCGGCTTATACAGAGCGGCTCGAACCACTCCTCCGACGCCTGCCTCAACAAGCGCAATATAGCTCAAAAACTGTGTAATAGAGGAGGTCAGCGCATTTACCTCCGAGCCGTATGTTCCGATAATCAGTCTCGGAACGATAAAGCCGCATATTACGCTTACAAATTCAAGCAACAGCGTTGCCGCAGAATTAAGCAAAGCCTTTTTACTTCGCAAGCGTGCCGCCTCCCCTTTCAATAAATTTTATAAACCTAAACCGCTGTTAATCGGATATTCGTTATCGGATTCGGTAATGTCTCCGTCTGCATTCGTGTCTGCCGCCTTAATATAATATTCCGGCAAAGTCAGCATAGATACAGCCATGGCATTGATTATTACCGCATCGCATCCGTCGGCAACACCATCACCGTTGACATCGCCTTTAATAATAATTGTGTATCTCCTCACAAGCACACCGTCCGCGGTATAAAGAAGAACCTGTCCGCCCGTGCACACATTGTCGTATCTAAAGTAGCCGCCGTTTGTCGCTTCAAGATAAAGATTAAGATTAGCGGCTTTCTGCGGCAAGCCTGTTATATAGCCGTCCGCAACCGAAACTGTCTGCGATTCGACGGAGATCAGATCGGGCACTTCCCTTTCAGGCAGGTCCTTATATGTCAGACTGATTGCGCCCGTACCCGTGAGAACCGATCCGAGATAAACTCTGTTCCCATAAATCGTCATATCCGATGCCTGACAGTTTGAGCAGGGAGATCCGCCGAGCTGTTTCCACTCTCCACTGTCAAGATAAAGGATCTGGCTGTCCTCACCCGATGCAGTCAGCGAGGCGCAAACCGTTCCGTTTTCCGAAATATCCATCGAAGCCTCGAGAATATTGGTTATGGTTGTCGGCACCTCATATTGAGTTACCTTTGAATTGCCGTCGACCTTAACTATTATGGGTTTGCTTCCGGACGTTGCCGCAATCATCCAGTATTCGCCGTTATATCCGATGCTTCTGTGAAGATTTGACGAAACGAGCGGATTCGGAACCTGAATGTTTTCCCACTGTCCCGTGGTCAAATTATAACGTTTAACCTGCGTGTACTGTTTTGCGCCGCCGAAAACGAAATTACAATAGGTTACATATATATAGTTATCGACAGTGCTGAGACTTGGATTTGCAAAATAATCGGCGGTCAGTGATGAATTGACGTTTGTGACACCGCTTTCCGTAATTTTCTTTATGCTCAGCTTTGTGCCGTCAACCGTCCAGGCACTGTAAAATCCGGAATCTCCCAAGAAAAGCTGAAGATCATTCGGGTAGCTGACAGAGTTGTCCGTATATACCGTCTGCCAGGAGGTACCGCTGTACTTTGCAAGAACCGGCTTGCCGCTTGAATTGAGATATAAAACATATGGGATATCATTGTATACCTTCAAAGTCATTCCGCTGACATTTGAAAATGATGAGCCGAGCGCCGTCCATGTCGTGCCGTTATACTTGAAAACCTTATTTATAAAGTTCCAGTCCTCACGACCCATTATACAGGAATAGATATTTCCCACGCTGTCGGTATCAATGTTAATTCCCGTAGCTTCCATCGCAATGTCGTTTGGTATCTGCTCCCAAAGCCCAAGTGAGGAATAATCGGGGAACTCAACGTGGAAGGTGATCTGTGATGAATCGTCGTTATACTTAACATCTGAGATAACTATACCGCTGTTCGTGCCGTTAGAATAGAACATAGTTCCGTCGGTAAGTGGTGCGTCAAGATCGGCAACACCAAAGCTCGTCCTGTTGTCATTAGGATCAAGCGCTGATTTGAATAAATCACCCGCACTTGCGCTTGCACTTGTTTCACCAGGGCGGTAGACATAAAGATAATCTTCACCCCATGCATTCGTCTGATTGACAACAGACTTATTAACACGGTATATGAGCAATCCGGACGACGGAATCTTTGTTTCAAAACCGAGATTAGAAAAGTTAGTTGTTATCTTTTTCCTGTACTCAAGTATAAAGCTCTCGCTTGCCGACATCGGCGTTTTTATCTCATAAAGAATCGTATCCGAATCCGGATCACTTACCGGATCAAGGGTATAGGTTCCGCTCTGCGTGATCTGCTGCATCGGTATCCAGCCAAGCTTATAACGCTGATAAGAAAGCGGATACTGCATAAAAAAGCTGTTGCTTGCCATAATATCCCAGACACCGACCGGGGTTCCGTCCGTTCCGCTCCGACGGTAGAGATCCGGTAAACCGACGCTGTGCAAAAACTCGTGAGTGATAACTCCCTGGCATGCCGCAACCGTTCCCGTAACACTATATGAGTCAATAAAATTGTAGTTTCCAAACTGATATTTATTGTTAATTTTTGTTGAAACATCCGTAACGCTCTTATGCGGCCACATAAAGTCTGATCCGCTCGGACATCTGCCCTGAATAATAACTGTAAGGTTATCAACAACGCCGGAATATTTATTATCCAGTCTGTCCGATGGCATCTTTATTTTGCCCGAATTGAATGCGCCGATAATCTCCTGGATTATGCTGTTATCATTGCTGTTATCGTGTGAAGCCGATAGAGTAAACGGGGTAATTGTGTCTCCGTCAAGCTGAGGAAAAATGTTGTTGACATTCAGCTTGCCTCTTGAAATTTCGGAGATATACTTCTTAAACGAAAAATCAATGCTTGATCCGACATACATCTTTGACGTATCGTTATAATACATCATTATCTTCTGCGCATTGTCGGAAATCTCGGTGGTTTTGTCCTCGGGAAACTTGACGAACACAATAAGATTTGCCATAGTTTCGGCTCCGCCTGTCTGAGCCGCAGTCGGAAATGCTACGGAAGCTATTATAAGAATAAACGAAAGTAACACGCCTGCAAATGAACGAACAGTTTTCATAACATCACCATCCAAAACATCTTTTTACAATTATAACATTTAAAAATTATTTTGTCATTAGATATTTAAAACAAAAGCCGCCACAGTAATAGGATTATTATGCATCCTATACCGAAAAGCGGCTTTAAAACATCACAATTTCTTGATTTTCGAGAAACATCGCACAATCGGGTGTGCGGTACTTCCTTTATTTTATCGGTTCAAAGTCCGATGCTCCGTGCTTGCAGAGCGGACAGATGAAATCATCCGGCAGCTCGTCGCCCTCATAGATATATCCGCAAACCTTGCAGACCCATCCTTTTTTGCCGTCAGTCTGCGGCTTGGGCTTAACATTCTTCTGATAATATGTGTATGTCATTGTCTCCACATCGGAGATTACCCTTGCCTCGGTCACAGAGCAGATAAACATACCGTGAGTGTTAAGATCAACATACTGCTCAACTTTAAGTGACATAAACGAATTGATATATCTCGGCAGGAACGCAAGACCGTTATCCGATCTGAGAGGCGGACAGTTTTCAAATTTATCGACATTTCTGCCGCTTCTGAATCCGAAGTTTTCAAAGATGCTGAACGGTGCATCAACCGAAAGGCAGTTGAGATTCATCTTGCCCGTCTGTTTGATTACGTGGTGAGAATAATTGTCCTTATTGATCGTAACCGCAATACGATTCGGCGAATTTGTTACCTGAGAAACGGTGTTCACAATCAATCCGTTATCTCTCTTGCCGTCATTTGATGTGACAACATAAAGACCGTAGCCTATATTGAAAAGTGCGGAGAGATCATTTTTGTTTGCCGTTTCACCGTCCTGTGCAATATAATCACGGCAAAGCTCATCGCTCAGAGCCTCCAGTTCAGCCGTTGAAGTTTCATTGAGTGCGGACCGAATGTGAACAACGGATTCTGCAAAATTAATTCCCTTTGACTTTTCAAACATACCCTTCATCACCTTTGCCGCAAGCGGAGCCCATGTGCCGTTCTCGATAAAGGCGACGGTTCTGTTCTTATACTCCCTCTCGGTAAGGGACTCGATAAATGTGCGCATAAACGGGAAAATATCCGCATTATATGTCGTAGTTGCAAGAACAAGTTTTCCGTAGCGGAAAGCGTCCTCGACAGCCTCAGCCATATCGCATCTTGCAAGATCATTGACTGCAACCTTCGGACAGCCCTTTGCTCTAAGCTTGTCGGCAAGGATTTCGACAGCTTTTTTAGTGTTGCCGTAAACCGACGTGTAAGCAATCACAATACCCTCCGACTCAATGCCGTAGGTTGACCACATGTTGTAGAGATCAAGGTAATATCCGAGATTTTCGGAAAGAATCGGTCCATGCAGAGGACAGATAATTTTTATATCGAGCTTTGATGCTTTCTGAAGCAGCTTCTGAACCTGAACGCCGTATTTTCCGACAATTCCGAAATAATAACGTCTTGCCTCGCAAGCCCAGTCCTCATCAACGTCAAGTGCGCCGAATTTACCGAATCCGTCGGCGGAGAAAAGCACCTTATCGCACTCATCGTAAGTCACCATAACCTCAGGCCAATGCACCATCGGAGCCGCTATAAAATTCAGCTTGTGCTTACCGAGATCAAGCACCGATCCCTCGGAAACAACAACCTGTCTGTCGGAAAGGTCGTCCCCGAAGAACTGACCCATCATCGCAAAAGCCTTTGCCGAGGCGGCTACCTTTACATCAGGATATGTCGCAATGAAGCTCATTATATTTGCCGAATGATCCGGTTCCATATGCTGGACAATGAGGTAATCGGGCTTTCTGCCGCCAAGAACCTCTGCAACATTATCAAGCCATTCGTGCCTGAATCTTGCGTCAACCGTGTCGAGCACGGCGATTTTATCGTCAACAATAACATAGGAATTATAAGCCATTCCGTTTTCAACAACATACTGTCCCTCAAAAAGGTCGATATCGTGATCATTGACCCCTACATATCTTATATCATTTGTAACATTCATTCCGAAAACTCCTTCCAATTACCTTATTAGTCTTTACCGTAAATCAGAAAAAATCAAAAGATAATAGTAACTATTACTGTTTTATTATACAACAAAATTACCTTTTGTCAACACTTATTTTCCAAAAAAATGCGGCAAAAGGTAATTTTAATATATTCTCCCCGGTGCAACCGTCAAATCAGATGCACCACACTGCAATTGCACGACCGGATTTTTGTCAGGATGTGCAAAGTCTTGTCGACACAAGCCATTCCGGCAGGGCACACGCAGCAATTTATGCGGTATTGTCATAGGTTTAAATGACAGTTGTCAACTGCTTTCCGAATCAGCCCAGAAGTGATGTTATGAAATCAAAAGCCTGACTGAGCGCCTGCTGAATTGCGTGTGCGGCATCGGGGGAAATTGCTCCGATTGCCTGAATCAGCGCATTAATAAGGTCCGAAATCAATGCAATAATTGCCATCATAATCTTTCATCTCCTCGTTTTCGGTTTGGCGGTCACCCACCATTGCCATTTTATCCCTCAATCATACTTTTGTCAAGCGGCTTTTTATCCCCTGCTTCCCATTTAAACCAAGACGGTAAAATCCTCCCATTGATATTAATTCAAAGGGAGGATGATAGAATTTATAATTCGGCTTTGGTTTCGCAATAGATACAGCGGTAAACCTTATGCTTGCTGTCGCCGGTGAGCTTAAAGATATGCGGCAGTTCCTGCTCCGTTGAGGTGATGCAACGGGGATTTTTGCACTTGATTATATTTTTAAGCTGTTTCGGAAGATCAACCTTTTTCTTCTCGACCAGTTTTCCGTCCTTGATCACATCAATTGTGACACCGGGATCAACGTAGCCGAGAACATCAAGGTCAACGTCATAATCGGAATCTATCTTAATAATATCCTTCTTGCCGAGCTTACTGCTGGTAACGTTCTTTATAATCGCAATTGAGCAACCGAGCTTATCCAATCCGAGGAGATTGTATATCTCCATACCCTTGCCGGCTTTTATATGATCTATTACTATACCGTTTTTAATGGAATCTATATTCATATTTCTACCCCCAAAAGTTTAAGAATGAGCGCCATTCTCATATATTTGCCGTTAAGAACCTGTTTAAAATAGCAGGCTCTCGGGTCGTCGTCAACCGCAACGCTGATTTCATTTACACGAGGCAGCGGATGGAGAATCGAAAGATCCCTTTTGGCATTTACAAGCTTATCGGGTGTGAGAATATAGCTGTCCTTCAGACGGAGGTAATCCTCTTCATTGAAGAAACGCTCTTTCTGAACTCTCGTCATATAGAGCACGTCAAGCTCGGGCATTACCTTTTCAAGGTCGGTAGTCTGAATGTATTCAAGGTTATTTGCCTTGATAACATCGTTCTTGACATAGCTCGGGAGCTTGAGCTCTTCGGGAGAAATGAGGATAAACTTCACGTTATTATATCTTGAAAGCGCCTGAATAAGCGAATGTACGGTTCTTCCGAACTTCAGGTCACCGCAGAATCCGACTGTCAGATTATCAAAGTGTCCCTTTTCACGGCTGATCGTGAGAAGATCTGCAAGCGTTTGTGTCGGGTGATTATGCCCGCCGTCGCCTGCATTGATAACAGGAATTGAAGCATTGAGCGAGGCAACATACGGTGCGCCCTCTTTCGGATGGCGCATTGCGATGATATCCGCATAGCAGGAAATAACCTTTACCGTATCCGCAACGCTTTCACCCTTTACGGCAGAGCTGGATTTTGCATCAGCCATTGAAAGGACATTTCCTCCGAGCTCATACATCGCCGCCTCAAAGCTGAGTCTTGTGCGTGTTGACGGCTCAAAGAAGAGAGTTGCCAGCTTCTTTCTGCGGCAGGCGTCCGCATATTTATCGGGATTTGCAATTATATTCTTTGCACGGGCAATAAGCTCGTCAATTTCCTCAACCGAGAGATCAAGAATACTTATAACGCTTCTCATTTTTTGCCTCCGATCCAGCTTTCATCCGACGGATTGTTTCTGAATTTGATCAATCTTTCAACGTCCGTCTTTGCGATATATCCTTCCTGCGCCGCAATTTCTGCAATTGCGTCAAAATTTGTGAGGCTTATATTTTTCACATCGGCGTCGGCAAGTCTGTCAAGACCTTTCTGCATACCGTATGTGAATATTGAGACGATTCCGAGCACCTCGGCACCCGCCTCTCTGAGCACATTAACGACCTCAATTACGCTTCCGCCTGTTGAGATGAGATCCTCAACGACAACAACCTTCTGACCCTTTTCGAGCTTGCCCTCAATTTGGTTCTGTCTGCCGTGATCCTTTGCTCCCGAGCGGACATAGCCCATCGGAAGCCCCATAATCTGAGCAGTTATTGCGGCGTGAGCAATACCTGCGGTTGATGTTCCCATAAGAGCCTCTGCCTCGGGGTAAGTCTCCCTGACGGTCTTTGCGAGAGCCTCCTCAACGTGAGTGCGCACCTCGGGATAAGCAAGGGTCAATCTGTTATCGCAGTAAACAGGGCTCTTGATTCCGCTTGCCCAAGTGAACGGTTCGTCCGGGCGGAAGAAAACCGCCTTGATTGAAAGAAGATCCTTTGCGATCTGAATCTGAATGTCTGTCATAATATCTCTCCTTAATCAACAAATTCGTTTATACATCTCTCATATGCCGCAACGGGATCAGCCGCCGCAGTTATCGGACGTCCGACAACAATGTAATCGGAGCCGATTTTTTTAGCCTGTTCGGGGGTCATAACTCTGACCTGATCGCCCTTATCTCCGTCCGCAAATCTGACGCCCGGAGTCACCGTGAGGAATCCGTCGCCGCAGACCTCGTGGACCTTGCCCGCCTCCATCGGTGAGCAGACCACGCCGTCGAGTCCCGCAACTTTTGCGTTGTGAGCATAGTGCATAACTACCCTGTCCATTTTCTCATTTATAAGCAGGTCGTTCTTCATTCTTTCCTCGCTTGTTGAAGTGAGCTGTGTCACGGCAATGAGCAGCGGTCTTGTGCCGTCGGGACGTGTAAGACCTTCGATCGCCGCCTCCATCATTGCTATTGTTCCGCCTGCGTGGAGATTCGTCATATCAACATCAAGTCTCGAAAGAACAGCCATTGATTTTTTGACCGTATTCGGAATGTCGTGGAGTTTAAGATCAAGGAATATTTTATGTCCCCTCGCCTTTATCTCTCTTACAATATCGGGTCCCTCGGCATAAAAAAGCTCCATACCGACCTTGACAAAAGGTTTTTTACCCTGAAATTTATCAAGGAATGCCATTGTCTCCTCTTTGCTTGAAAAATCACACGCTACGATTACATCCTTACCCATTCTGTGCGCCTCCTATAATATCTTTAAGATTTTTTATTCCGTACTTTTCCATCGTCTGCGGCAGTGCATCTATTATATTCTTGCAGGCAAACGGATCAACAAGATTTGCCGCTCCGACCTCAACTGCCGCTGCGCCTGCAAGCATCATTTCGATTACGTCGTCGGCGCTCGACACTCCACCCATTCCGATGACCGGTACACTGACCGCCTTTGCAACCTGATAAACCATCCTGACAGCTACGGGGAAGATTGCGGGTCCCGAGAATCCTCCCATAACGTTCGCTATGACAGGCTTTCTCTTTCTGAGATCTATTCTCATACCGAGCAAAGTATTTATCAGGCTGATACCGTTCGCTCCGGCGTCCTCGCAGGCTTTTGCTATATCGACAATATTTGTCACATTCGGGGACAGCTTCATTATAATCGGCTTGGTTGTTACGGCTTTCACCGCCTTGGTAACCTCTGTCGCCGCTTTCGGATCGGTTCCGAAGCTCATTCCGCCGCCGTGGACATTCGGGCACGAAACGTTGACTTCAAGCCAGCCGACCTGCTCCTCCTTGTCAAGTTTTTCGCAAGTGTAGGCATAATCCTCAACCGAAAATCCGCTGACATTTGCCATAACCGGTTTGTTAAAGCACCTTGCAAGCTTCGGTAGTTCATCACTTATTACCTTGTCAACGCCCGGATTCTGTAAGCCGACCGCATTAATCATACCCGCCGTACATTCTGCAATTCTCGGCGTCGGATTGCCAAACCTCGGGTCACGCGTTGTACCCTTAAAAGAGAAAGTTCCGAGAATGTTTATATCGTAAAGCTCCGCAAACTCATAACCGAAGCCAAAGGTTCCGGATGCGGGAATAATCGGGTTATCAAGTTCAATTCCGCAAAGATCAACCTTTGTTACCATACTATCTCCTCCCTTTCAAGCACCGGACCATCCTTGCAAATGCGTTTGTTTCCGTATTTTGTCTTGCAGGTGCAGCCCATACACGCACCGAAGCCGCAGCCCATTCTCTCCTCAAAGCTGTACTGACCGCTTGTCATTACGATTTTTTCAATAGCATTGAACATCGGCATAGGACCGCAGGTGTAGAAATATGTGTAATTAATTTTTTTGAGCACATCTGTTACAAAGCCCTTTTCGCCGAGACTTCCGTCCGCCGTTGCAACATAAACCTTTGCACCGAGTTTTTCAAACTCATCAGCGTAAAAGACTTCCGATTTTGTATTAAAGCCGAGGATCACGCTGACATTTTTACCCTCCGAAACAAGTCTTTTGCAGAGCATATACATCGGCGGCACACCGACGCCTCCGCCGATAAGTACGGGAGTCTCGCCGCTTTTCGATGTATCGTAGCCGTTGCCGAGTCCGCAAAGGACATCGAGCTTTGCTCCGATCGGCAGCTCCGACATCTGCTCTGTACCGTTTCCGACAACCTTGTAAATGATCGTCAATCTGCCGCTTTCGCTGTTGCATACGGATATCGGCCGTCTGAGGAAAAATCCGTCCAGCTTTATATTTACAAACTGACCCGGCTTTGTGATTGCCGATGTATCGCCGCCGAGAACCATACGGTAGGTTTTGTCGGCTATTTTAGCATTTTCGGCTACTGTCATAATAACCTGATTCATTCTTCGTCCTCCCACACGGTTCTGCCGTCGCATACCGTCGTCTTACATTTTCCGTAGACCGTAACACCGTCAAACGGTGTGCTTCTTCCCATTGATGCAAAATTATCCGAATTAATTGTATAGCTTTCGTTGAGGTCATAGACCGTGAAATTGGAAAGCTCCTTTATCTCAAATCCCGTCTTTATTCCGAATCTCTCGGCAGGGTTAATGCTCATCAGTGTCACCAGCTTGTGCAGGCTTATCAGTCCGCCCTTAACGAGCTTGGTGTAGAGGATCGGGAATGCGGTTTCCAGTCCGACAATTCCCATTGCGCTGTCCTTAAGTCCCTTTGATTTTTCCTCGACGGAATGAGGAGCGTGATCCGTTGCAATCATATCAATTGTTCCGTCACAGATTCCCTCAATGAGTGCCTCTCTGTCATCCGCACTTCGGAGCGGCGGATTCATCTTGTACCTGCCGTCCTCCCTGAGATTGTCCTCCGTAAGGACAAGGTAATGCGGTGCAGTCTCGCAGGTAACGTCAACTCCCCTGCGCTTTGCCTTTCTGATCAAATCAACGCTTTCCTTTGTCGAAATATGGCAGACGTGATACTTGCATCCTGTTTCCTCGGCAAGTTTCAGATCTCTTTCAATCTGTTTCCATTCGCTCTCGGAGCTGATGCCCTTATGTCCGTGTGCCTTTGCGTAAGTACCCTTATGAATATATCCGCCGTCAAGCAGACTGTTGTCCTCACAATGAGCAACAATTATTTTATCAAGCCTTTTCGCCTCAATCATTGCCGCTCTCATCATTTCCTCGGTCTGTATTCCGCTTCCGTCGTCTGAGAATGCGACTACCTTATCCGACAGATTCTTCATATCGGAAAGCTCCGCACCCTTTCTGCCGACCGTTATTGAACCGTATGGAACAACATTGATTGCGGCATCCTTTTCGATAATATCAAGCTGAGCTTTAAGATGCTCCTCGCTGTCGGGAACAGGATTGAGATTCGGCATTGTGCAAACAGTTGTATATCCGCTCTTCGCCGCCGCAAGCGATCCCGTTTTTACCGTCTCCTTATATGAAAAGCCCGGCTCACGAAGATGAGTATGAACATCTACGAAACCGGGAAAAATATGCTTATTTGTCAGATCATAGGACTGTGTGTATTCGGCACAAAGTTTACAGCAAACGCAAAGAACACGGCCGTCGGAAACAAAAATATCCTGCTTCTGAAATCCGGAATCCGTATATACCAATGCGTTTTTCAAGATATATTCCGTCATATGAGCCTCCTGAATGGTAATAAAAAAGAACCCTGTCGTCTGACAAGGTTCGTAATTTCGGACACAATTATACAGGGATTATATCCCAAAACACCGTCATATGCAAAACCTTGTCGACATCTCTGTATCGCTCTTAAAGATTTCCTTTGAAATATATTATCATAACAGTCACGCTTTGTCAACCTTTTTATGAACATATTTATTATAAAGCATATAACAAAAGGCACGGATTGCTCCGTGCCTTGAAGTTGGATTAAGATGTCGGATAACTCGGGTTATCTTACGACCTTACCTGTTGACTGGTTGATTGTTGCCTGCTTAAGAATTACATTCTTCAAAAGTTTCTTATCAACTGTACTGATAGTTCTGTCTCCGTTGATGTTTGCTGCAAGTTTCTGTGCCGCTGTCATCGTTCTGTTCTTCTTAAGGTAGCTTGAAAGATATGCAGTATCTGCTGTTGTTATCTTTCCGTCTCCGTTGATGTCTCCGTAGATAAGGATTACATATTCGCCTACTACCGATCCGTCTATTGTTGACGTTACAACCACCGTTGATCCTGTTCCGATTACTCGGCCTGTTGTTGCCTTTGTAATCTTGATTGTTACATTCTCACTGCTTGTGTATACACTCTTGAATGCAGATTCGGTAAGTCCGGTTCTCAGTCCGATGATGTACTTAACTCCGCCGCTTGATTTTACCTTTGCGCCGTTGATAAGTTCAAACCTTGCTACCTTCTGATCCTTGAGGACAAGCATATCAACGTAGCTCTGGAGAGTATCCTGCATCTCCTTGACCTTATCCTGCTCTGTGATGTTGTAATCTCTGTGAGCCGGAATGTAGCTGAATACATAGTCAAAGATGTAGCTGTCATAGATTTCATCATAGTTTGTATAGAGTGATGAATCGAGAGCGTTTACCTCTTCGATGAGTGCGTCGAGATCTGTATAATCAGCCGGTTTATATGTGAACTTATAGTTCTTAACCTGCTCAACATAATCGACAACCTCTGGCTGTCTCGGCTTCTTAAGATCCATATCAAATGATTCGATCAAAGCGTAGAAGCCTGCAACAGACTCGTCTGTGTAGTTGCCCTTTTCAATTTCAGTCAATCTCTCTGCAATTGCGGCAGTAAGGGCTGTATAATCAGCGCCGATGTACTCAAATACAAATGCGTTAATAGCGTATGCATAGCCGTCAACCGTTTTCTGATCCTCAATTGAGAGGTTCCAGTTGATTGTTGCGATAAGATCATTGTATCTTGCAACAGAATCTGATGTGTAATCGCCGGATTCAGCCTTAGCGTCGGCAATAGTCTTTGCCTCGTTAACCTTTGTGTAATCTGCGCCCTTGAGCCTAAGTCCTGTGATAGCCGCATCGAGAGCGGATACAAGAGTCTCAAACTCTGTCTGATTTCTGATTGAATTCTTCGTGAGCTTGTAGCTGTCAGCCGCCGCAAGTGCGTCTGTGTAGAGCTTAACAGAAGCGTCTGTGTAGTTGCCGAGATTCGACGGTACACGTGCAATAGCCTTGTTGTAGCTTGTAAGATCAAGCGGCTTATCGGTAAGATGTGCAACTGCATCATCAATTGCTGCTGCAAAGCCGTCTACTCTTGCCTGCTCGGACTTCGGAAGTTTTTCAACAATCTTTGAGATAGCGTCCTTTACAGCTTGAATGCTTTCATCTGTGTAGTTCGTATCCTTGATAGCTTCCTCTGCCTTAGCCTTTGCTTCGTTAACCTTTGTATAATCTGCAAGGTCAAGCTCGAGAGCCTCTCTTGCCGCCTTGATAGCGTCTGCATAGCCGTCAACCTCTGCCTGATGATTGATATCAAGGTCATAGTTTACGCTCGCAAGAACGTTCTGAAGATTTTCAACAGATGACTTTGTGTAAGGAGTGAGGTCGGTCGGGATGAGAGCCTTTTCAGCCTCAACCTTTGCGTAATCGGCAGGCTTATATTTAAGTCCTGCGATTGCTGTCTCAAGATCTCTTGCATAACCGTCAACGGTATCCTGATCCTTTGTGAGGAGACCCTCTGTAACAGCGAGATTAGCTGCAATTACCTCCGCGGCAGTCTCATCTGTATAAACATCGTTGTCAAAGTCTGCGGGGATCTTTTTGCGCGCCGCTTCAACTGCCGAATAGTCGGCGTTGTTAAGCTGGAGCTTTCCGAATGCATTGTTGATAGCATCTGCATATCCGTCAACAGTTGTCTGATATCTGATATCAAGACCCTTTGTGTAGTTCAATGTTGCCTCAAGAGCATCCATTGATTCCTTTGTATAGTAGAGATATCCGTTATGTGCTGCTGCAAAATCCTTCTGAAGCTGTATTGCTTCCTTTGCCTTAGCTTCCGCAGCATTAACCTTTGTGTAATCCGCCGGCTTATACTCAAGAGCATTGATTGCCGCACGGATAGAAACAACGTAACCGTCAACAACAGTCTGCTTGCTTACAGGAAGATTCCAGTCAACCGCATTAACCGTATTTGCAACGTTGAGGATTGAAGCCTCTGTGTAAAGAGACTTATCCATCTCGTTCCACTCTTTGATGATTGCGTTAACATCCGTATAGTCTGCGCCTTTTTCCTTGAGATTCCTTATTGCTGTATTGATAGCGTCTGCAAAACCGTCAATTCTCTTCTGCTCTTTAGCATTGAGGTTATAGACTACCGAATCAATGGCATCCTGAAGAGCCTGCCAAGAATCTGCCGTGTACTTGCTTTCGTCAAGGTTATTTGTTGAGTCGATTGCCTCATAAACCTTTGTGTAGTCACCGTCGGCAATGATGAGACCCTTCTGAGCAGTAACAAGTGCATCCTTGAGTGCGTCGATTTCGCTCTGATGGTTGATGTCAAGCGGACTGCCTGAATCGTAAGCCTCATATGCCTTTTCGGCGGCAGCAAGTGCCTCTGCAAACGGAGCCCATGTCTCCGGAGTGTACCAGCTTTCAACCTCTGCGCTCGCCGCATCTATTGCAGCTTCAAGCGCACTGTAATCGGCATCCTTATATTTAAGTCTGTCAATTGCACTCTTGAGGTTTGTGGCCATATCGTCGACCTCATCCTGCTGCTTCCAGTTCTTATTGCGCTCAATTGCGTTATAAGCTGCCTGAGCCGCACGCCATGAAAGATCGGTATAAAGATCCTTGTTGGGAAGAGCATTGTTATATCTCTCAACCTGCTTGTCAACCTCCGTATAATCGGCGGGAGCAAGAACAAGGTTGTTTATAGCTGAGTCTATGCTTGCAGCGTATGCGTCAACAAGTCCCTGCTTGTCAACCTTAAGATTCCAGTCAACGGAATTAACCGTATCTCTGAGGACTGCCCACGATTCCGCAGTGTAGTGCTCCGGAGTGAGGCCCTCATAGATTTCGATCATTGTATTAACATTTGTGTAATCTGCCGGATTCATCTCAAGAAGAGAAATTGCCTTGCGGAGATCCGCTACGAGTGAATCAAGATATGTCTGGCAGAAAACGCTTATGCCGTCCGTAATATTTGCAACAGCGGTCTGAACTCTTGACCAGGATTCATCCGTGTAGAGTGAAGCGTTGAGAGCCTTGACCTCATCCTTTACTACGTTGGCCTCTGTGTAATCGGCAGTAGCAACCTTGAGAGCCTTAACCGCTGCCTGAAGAGCGGCATCCGCTGCGTCAATCTTATTCTGATCGGTATCGGGATCATTGAGAACGAACTGAGCGTTCTTCATTGCTGCAAGATACTGATCCCAGCCCTCCGAATAGAACCACTCGTTCGGGCTGTTGCCTATCTCCGACTCGGAAGCCATAAGCTTTGTCGGGGTATAGAGTCTGTACAGATCCTGAAGATGAGTACGGAGATTCGACTTGTCGTATGTAACGATATTGAGGTTAACAGCGGTACGGGCTCTTGTGATATGACCACCGCTGGTGCTGTATTTGTCACCGAATGAAATGATGAAAGTGTAATCTACACTCTTGTTACCGTTGTCAAGCGTTGTTGCGTTCTTTTCATAGGTTGTTCCGGTGAAAGGAATGGTGATTGTGCCGCCTGCAACCGTATCGTATTCCTTGGTTGACTCGTTGTAGTTTGAGGGCTTAACGGGAACAAGCTGCTCGTTTGCACTGTTGTTGTCCGGAGTGTTTTCGTTAAACTCAACTGCGCCCGGGACAATCTTAAATTCTTTGATACCGTATTCGGCATACTTGTCTGTTCTTTCAAGCATATCCGTAACGGTAAATCTAAGATTATAGTTGCTCAGAGCAACCATACTTCTGTCAACGTAAGCAACCGTCTTAGGTCTGTTAAAATCGTTTGCAGTGTTGAAGCTCTGCGTTCCGGTACCGCTGTTACCGCTATGTGCAATCTGACCGTATCCTGCGGCAGTACCGTCAACCTTTACAAAGTTCTTGCTGTTGAAATCCAAATAACCGCGATCCCAGCCTACCTGACTATCATCTGCATATCCGCCGAAAGTATTCGCACCGACTATACGGGCAATATACTGCGTCGTTTCCTTTCTCGTACAAGTAATGTGATGCTCGCTTGCATTGTACGAACGATATCTGTCGGCATAAATACCGCCGGGCTGAGCAACGTTCTCAACCGCACTTGTTGTATAAGCGGTATAAGTCTTTGTGACAACCTTACCGTTCACGTCGGTATATTCGTATGTATAGCCGACCTCAAAGTTGAGCTGCTTAGCCGTAACATTTGCACCGGAAACCTTCCAAGAATAGGTATAAATACCGTCCTCATATACGCCTGCTGCGGCAGGTGTAAATGTGAGAGCCGCATTTGAGCAGGTAATTGTCGGGTTAGCCTTGAGAGCCTTATCTGTGGTGAAAACTACCATCGGATCCTGCGGAGTCTCTCCCGCATAGAAGCCCTCTGCTCTCGAGCCTGTAAGCTCAGGTAAACCTGAAGCCGTGGCTTTAACAATGGTTGTACCGGCAGCCTGCGAATTAGCTTCGGCCGCTGTACGAATGACTGCTGTCGAGCTGATGCTGATATTCGGTCTCTCAAGGAAACTCTGGTTCAGCTCAATCGACGTGGTGCTTACTTCGTTCTCCGAAACGGCACCGGCTGTGCTGAAAAGTCCTGCGGGAACTATGGTAAGAACCATCAGAACGGACAGCAAAGCGCTGAGAATACGTCTGCTTTTAGCCATTAATATTCCTCCCAAAAAAATTTACTGTAAAAGTGCAGTTCACCCCACACTTATATACATTAGCATTATATATTTTTTTATTTTAAAAGTCAACCATATTAAATCTCCGATCCGCTTATTTTTACATATTGAACAATGTAATGTTGATTTTTTTATCTATTTATACAATCCGTTGGGTATTAATAAAACAATGCCGTCATAAGTATTAAGTACCCGCTGAGTAAATAAACGGACGGTGATTTTATGATAGCCGAATTATTGTTGCGCACTCTTTCAAATCTGTTTTTCTTTGCCCTGCATCTTTCCGGAACGAATTCATTTCCTCCCCCGCTTTCGGCAAAGCGTGAGCGTGAGTGTCTTGAAGCAATGAAAAAGGGCGATATGAACGCCAAAAACGAGCTTATCGAACATAATCTGCGACTTGTTGCCCACATAATAAAAAAATATTATTCCAACAGCGTTCAGCAGGACGACCTGATATCCATCGGTACAATCGGACTTATCAAGGCGGTCAACACCTTTGATCCCGACAAGGGCACACGGCTTGCGACCTATGCCGCCAGATGTATAGAAAACGAAATCCTTATGCAGTTCAGGGCGCAGAAAAAATCCGCACAGGATATATCCGTCAATGAACCGATTGACACCGACAGCGAGGGCAATCCCCTCACTCTGATGGATATTATTTCAACCGAGGACGAAATCGTCGAGGACATCTATAAAATAACTATGCTCAAGAAACTGTCCAAGGAGATAGAGCGGATCGGCGATCCGAGAGAAAAAGCAATAATAATGATGCGATACGGACTTGACGGCACAAAGCCGATGACTCAGCTTGAGGTTTCAAAAAAGCTGAATATCTCCCGATCTTATGTCTCAAGAATAGAAAAGAAAACGCTCCGTGATCTAAGAAAAAGGATGGAGTAATAAAAAGCCGTAAATCACTTTATAATAGTCAAAAAGTGATTTACGGCTTTATTTTGTGAAAATTTTTAAGGTGACTCGCTATGTGCACTGCAAAGAAAATTTCGTGTTTTCGTTTATTCTTTTATAAGTGCTTCATATAAGGCTTGTTCGGGATTGTCAACCTTGAGGAACATTCCGTCCATACGGTCAACATACTTCTTTTCGGGGACGCATCCGTTCTCTAAAAGTGCGATAACATCATCAACCGCTTTTTCGGGATTGTCGGAGAACTCTCCGAATCCCTCGTCGAACGGTATATCGAGCTTTCGGTAATGGTTCAGTCCTGCCTCAAAAAGTTCAAAGTCGGGCATAAAATATAGAATCGGACGTTTGAGATAAATAAAATCAAACATAAACGACGAAAAATCCGTCATAAACACACTGTAAGAATATTCGTCAACCGTCGGCGGTGCAAGACGAACCGTTTCACCGTTGAGCTTAAAATATTCATCATACATTCTGAAATTCGGATGCGGCTTAAAATCCAGAACATAGCCGTGCTTTCTGAGTGCGGCGTCGAGTTTCGGATCATTAAGAAACGCAATAACATTCTTATAGAACTCGGAATTGAGGAAAGCCTTTTCTTTCGGCTTCCAGCTGCCCTTTCCGTCCGCCTGAACAAGGAACTTTCTCCAGCTCGGTGCAAAAAGAATTTTCTTTTCGGGCGCTTTATCTTTAGGAATATGTCCGAGTCTCGGCATTGTACTCTTGATAAGATATGAATCCTCAAATCCGTAGTTTTTAATAAGATTGTTGATCTCAAACCGGGTTGAAACAACCTCCTTGTCAATTACCATTCTGTCAAGCGAATACATCGTCGGCAGATGAGCGTGCAATACGCCGTGCTGAAGATATACAAGCTCGAAATTAGTGAGATCCGAAAAGAACTTGTACGCCGGCATTGTATAACAAAGAAAATCTCTGACCCCGTAGAACGATGTAAGAATTTTATCGGCAGAGAGAGCGTACAGTCTATGCTTCACCGAGCCGTACGGTATCAGCCTGTCCTTCAGCGAATCGTCAAACCAGCCGTCGATATCGGCATCGGGATTATAAATATAGTATCGCTCAATTCCGTCATTGATCTTTGAATCGTGAATGAACTGATAATATGCGTTGTCCTTGACAGTCTTTGACGAATCGCAGTAAATCCATATTTTATGCGACTTTTTATAATGCGGAGCACCGATTCGTACAAGCATATTTCTGAATCCGATCTTCGGCATATAAAGTCCGCTGATAATTATATTTTTCAGATCGTCAAGTACATTGGACTTTCTGATTTTTATAACATTATTTCTGCACCTGATGTCCATTCCGTCAGTATCGTAGCTGTGCCTGTGCAGACGTCTGTTAAACGGGCAGGTGTTCGGATAAGAGAAATACATCGGCATTTCCTTACCGAGGAGAACCGTTTTAAACGTAATCTTTGTGCCGGGCTTTACGGGAATATTAATCATAAAGCCCTTGAAATTATTTGTCTTTGTCTGTGACTGAAAAATACTCAGCGAGGTTTCTCTGAGCTTGACATTGTGTTCGGTATGCTTTCCATCGATGGAAAGCGTGTAGCTCATCTTTATGTCATCGGTAAAGTTCAATGGAATACATTTAAGCGCGCCGATTATCGTAAGGATTCCGTTTCTGATATGAAATCTCGAAAGAAATGCCTCAATATTATCAAAATCAAACAGCGGCTCTTTATCAAGACATACCGCATATTTATCGTCCGTTATCTCGGCACTCATTCTGTCACCGTAAACAAGTCCGAGGATATAAGCCTTATGACCGTAAGGCATTTCAGGATAATTGACAATCACATCAACATCGACACGGCTGAGCAGCTTTACATATCTCTCAACCTCGGCTTCAAATTTTTCACCCTTATACTGGTAAGGCCAAAGGACGTCAAACTTGAGCTTCCAACGGAAATCATTAAGGAAATAAGCCTGAAAGACTTTCGGAGAATTGTTATCCTTAATGAAGCTCTCCCACATCTCAATCGTCTTGTCGTGAATGTAGTACGGGTGCTTTCTCATCCCCGTTGCACCGCCGACATTTATAAAATAATAATAA
>ERZ1034844.479-NODE-479-length-22022-cov-16.217645_pt1 | contig 22022 bp, 24 predicted proteins | sample MGYA00520594_ERZ1034844 | MGnify/ENA primary metagenome ERZ1034844 (study PRJEB33766, sample SAMN09781733) | gut metagenome | biome: gut microbiome | host: Homo sapiens | place: Madagascar | study: EMG produced TPA metagenomics assembly of the PRJNA485056 data... | reverse complement strand
CCAGTTACAAGTTCTCTCGCAGTTTTTCCGCAACTTTACGATACATCGGCACAGGTACGTGATATTTCTCTCCCATACGTACCACTTCGTATACCAGTCCGTCGATCTCGGAGGATTTGCCCTCCATGACATCTCTCTGCATGGATGTCGTGGCTTCCGGAGCCAGCGTGGACAGGATCTTCAGATTTACCTCTACCATATCCCGCTCAAAGGGAACACCCATGACTTCTGCCAAGGCTGCGATTTCGCGGATCATGGTCTTGAAGGCTTCACGCTGCTCTCCTTCTCTCTGGAAATCGGCTGCGGTGGCATGAAAGTAAAGTCCGGCCGCACCTATGGGTGAGACATAAGAGAACTTCTCCAGAGCATCCCTGCGAATGTTTGCAGACAACACACCGTCAATTCCGCTGTCATCGAAATCTCTTTTGATTTCTTTCAGGCAATCCATGACATCTTCGGAATGCACTTCTCTGACACCATACACCACACGCAGGATCTTGCCATGTTGGATCAACACCCCGGGTTCCTTAATATTGGCGGAAACATAAATACATCCGTCCGTTACCAGCAATCCCGGCAGCTTCTCCTGCATTTTTGCTCCGGTTCCGTAGATGTTCAGTACCGGGATCACGATGGTGGAAGGCTTGGCCACCCTCTGAATAAAGGGAATGGTATCTTCCAGGGAATAGCCCTTGACGCATACCAGTATCACATCCGGCTGTTCATTATAATGTTCCATGTCTGTCGCTTTTACCGGAATGCATTCGGTGGTTTGATCCCACATTTTTTCAACGGCAAGTCCTTTCTCCCACATCGCCGCCAGGTGTCTCCCTCTGGCGATCAGAGTAACATCCTTACCTGCCTTACTCATATAAAATCCTAATATTCCACCGGTCCCACCGGCGCCGATAATTGCGTATTTCATGGTAATCGTCTTCCCTTTCTGCTATATTATAAAAATTATCGTTATTTTGTAACTATTCGGAGTAAAAGAAAAGCTCCGAATATTACTTTCTATCAGCAAATCTATGATACCATGGCATAAAAGAAGCCGCCAGTCTCTGTTTTCACATAACTGGCGGCTTCTCCTTGATATCATTTATTCCTTACAGGAACTCTTTTACAGACTTGTAAACGCCCTTGGCATCCAGACCATACTTCTCTACCAGAGCGGCAGCGGATCCGGACTCACCGAAGACATCCTGCATACCGACCTTCTTCACAGGTACGGGATGATTTGCGCACAGGCAGTCACATACGGCACTTCCCAGTCCACCGATCACGGAATGCTCTTCCACGGTCACTACCTTGCCGGTCTTCTTGGCGCTGTTAATGATGATCTCCTCGTCCAGAGGCTTGATGGTACAGATATTTACAACCTCTGCACTGATGCCTTCCTCTTCCAGCATCTTTGCTGCACCCAGAGCGGAATCTACACAGATACCGGTAGCTACGATGGTGACATCCTTACCTTCACGGACTACGGTTCCCTTACCGATCTCGAAATGATATCCGGGATGATCGTTGATCACGGGTACTGCGGCACGTCCGAAACGGATGTACACAGGTCCTTCATATTCCAGAGCGGCACGAACAGCGGCTCTTGCTTCCACATCATCGGAAGGGCACATTACTACCATGCCGGGAATGGTACGCATCAGAGCAATATCCTCGTTACACTGGTGGGTAGCGCCGTCCTCACCTACGGTGATACCTGCATGGGTCGCACCGATCTTGACATTCAGATGAGGGTAACCGATAGAGTTACGTACCTGTTCAAAAGCACGTCCTGCTGCGAACATTGCAAAAGAGCTTACGAAGGGAATCTTACCTACCAGAGACAATCCTGCTGCCACACCCATCATGTTGGACTCTGCGATACCGCAGTCAATGTGACGATCGGGATATGCTTTGCGGAAGATTCCGGTCTTGGTAGCTGCTGCCAGGTCGGCGTCCAATACGACCAGATTGGGGAATTCTTCTGCCAGCTCCTTCAGGGAGTTACCATAGCTTTCTCTGGTTGCAATCTTTTTTACGGTATTTTCTGCCATTACTGCTCACCTGCTTTCTCTAATTCTTTTTCGATCTTATCAAGGTCTGCCATTGCCACTGCATACTCCTCGTCGTTGGGAGCCTTGCCGTGCCAGTCCACGCTGTTCTCCATGAAGGATACACCTTTACCCTTCAGGCTGTGGAATACGATACATGTGGGCATGCCCTTGGTCTCTCTTGCTTCCTTGAACGCTGCGCGGATGGCATCAAAATCATGTGCATCGGCATTGATCACATGGAAATTGAATGCCTCGAACTTCTTATCAATCGGATAAGGAGAACATACCTGATCGATGGGTCCGTCGATCTGTAAGTTGTTGTTATCTACCATAACGCAGAGGTTGTCCAGCTTGCGGAAGCCTGCGAACATAGCTGCTTCCCATACCTGACCTTCCTCGATCTCGCCGTCACCCAGCAGAGTGTATACACGGAAATCACGATTTTCCATCTTTGCACCCAGCGCCATTCCTACAGCTGCGGAGATACCCTGTCCCAGGGATCCGGAAGACATATCCACGCCTGGGATATGAATGCAGGGATGTCCCTGCAGGTAAGAGCCCAGATGACGCAGTGTGGGCAGATCCTCTACCGGGAAATATCCTCTGTAAGCCAGTGCGGAATAGAGTCCGGGAGCGGTATGACCCTTGGACAATACAAATCTGTCACGTTCCTCCATATCGGGATTCTTCGGATCAATGTTCATCTCCTCGAAATACAAAAATGTAAAAATATCTGCGGCTGACAGGGATCCACCGGGATGTCCTGCTTTCGCACCATGAACTGCGGTCACAATGCCCTTGCGGACATCATTGGCACGCTTTTGCAGTTCTAAATTCTTCATTGTCTCCTCCATTCCGCCATATTGGCTTGTCTGTTGCGATTTACGTTGTAATACTAGCATACTTCCGGATGCTAGTCTAGTAAAAGAATTGCGATGTTACCGCAAATTATTGCGGTGGCAAATTCCTGTATGCAGTTCAGACCTCCATTCATAAATTTGTTCGTTCCACTCACATATTCATTTCATGGAGGGGCGCTCCGCTAATAGAATTTGTCATATAGTGCTCTGTGTGCAAGCACCCTCGCACTATAAGCCAAATCCTATTTCTGAACTGTTTGGCCATAGTATGCGTTCTTACCATGCTTACGGTTATAGTGCTTATCCTGCAGTTCCTGTGGTGCCGGCTGAATCCTGGGATTGATGGTCTCGGCACGGTACGCCATCTTAGCCACTTCTTCCAGTACTACGGCATTATGTACCGCTTCTTTGGCGTCTTTCCCCCAGGCGAAGGGACCGTGGTTCTTGCAAAGTACTGCGGGAACTGCCTTGGGATCCTTGCCCAGACGCTTGAATTCATTAACGATCAGGTGTCCTGTATTTTCCTCATAAGCATCCTCGATCTCTTCTTTGGTCAGGCAGCGCACACAGGGAACCGGTCCGTAGATATAGTCTGCATGTGTGGTTCCGTAGCAGGGGATATCTCTTCCTGCCTGTGCCCAGCTGGTGGCATAGGAAGAATGGGTATGCACGATGCCGCCGATCTCAGGGAATGCCTTGTACAGTTCCAGGTGCGTGGCGGTATCAGAGGAAGGATTCAGGTCTCCCTCTACCTTATTGCCGTTCAGATCCATGACTACCATCATCTCCGGTGTCAGTTTGTCATAATCCACCCCACTGGGTTTGATAACGAACAGGCCGCTCTCTCTGTCAATGGCACTGACATTTCCCCAGGTAAAGGTCACCAGACCATACCGGGGCAGATCCATATTTGCTTCATAAACTTTCTGTTTTAATTCTTCTAACATAATTTATGTGCCTCTCCTATTTCTATTATTTTGCTGCAACCGCTGCCTTTTCTGCGACAAGCAGCTTCTTATACTCTTCCAGGAAAGCGTCGAAGCCCTTCACGTCCTCCGGTTCCGGAGCCAGTGTGGTTCCGCTCTGTCCTGCGAAAATTTTCTCATTCAGATAAGAAGAAAGTGTCTCTCCGTCTTTTTTCTCTTTCATAAATGCTGCCAGGACCGCAATGCCCCAGGCGCCGCCTTCACTTGCAGTATCCATCACGGTGATCGGCGCATTCATGCCTGCTGCCATGATGCGCTGGCCTACTACGGGAGTCTTGAAGAAACCGCCGTGTCCCATCAGGGAATCCACTGCCACATGCTCTTCCTTCAGCAGAATATCCATACCGATCTTCAGGGTAGCAACCGCACTGTACAGATGAGAGCGCATGAAGTTCGCCAGGGAGAAGTCCGCATCCGGTGTTCTCACGACCATGGGACGGCCTGCATCCAGTCCGGTGATCGGTTCTCCGGAAAAATAGTTGTACGCTGTCACGCCGCCGCAGTCCGCAGCACCTTCCAGTGCCTTGCGGTACAATACACCGTACAACTCGTTTTTATCCACCTTCACGCCAAAACTTTCTGCACATTCGCCGAGAAGATTGACCCAGGCATTCAGGTCAGAGGTACAGTTGTTACAGTGTACCATGGCTACCGGCATACCATCGGGCGTAGTCACCATATCGATTTCCTCATGGACTTTTTCCATTGCTTTTTCCAGTACTACCATGGCAAAAATGGACGTTCCGGCGGAGACATTACCTGTTCTGACGGCCACGCTGTTAGTGGCTACCATACCTGTTCCGGCATCTCCCTCGGGAGGACACATCGGTGCGCCGGGCTGCAGGGTTCCGGTAGGATCCAGTAATTTCGCGCCCTCCGCGGTCAGGACACCGGCAGGTTCTCCGGCTACCAGTACCTTCGGCAGAATATCACGGATCTTCCAGTCATAATGATGTAACTCATCAAACTGATCCAGCATTTTCTGATCAAAGTCCATAATTCCGGAATCGATAGGGAACATACCTGCTGCCTCACCGATACCCAGCACCTTTTCTCCGGACAGCTTCCAGTGGATATATCCGGCCAGAGTCGTGAAGAACGCGATATCCTTCACGTGATCTTCTCCGTTCAAAATAGCCTGATACAGATGTGCGATACTCCATCTCTGAGGGATGTTGAAATTAAATACCGGGATCAGTTTCTTGCAGGCTTCCTCCGTCATGGTGTTTCTCCAGGTACGGAAGGGTACCAACAGTTCTCCGGCTGCACCAAACGGCATATAGCCGTGCATCATTCCGCTGAATCCCAGAGAGCCCAGGGTGGTCAGCTTCTCACCGTATTTTGCCTCTACATCGTCTGTCAGGCTCTTGTAGCATCCCTGCAGGCCTTTCCAGATATCTTCCAGGCTGTAGGTCCAGATGTTGTTCTCCAGACGGTTCTCCCAGTCATAGGTTCCCATGGCGATGGGTGCGTGGCTCTCATCTACCAGTACCGCTTTGATTCTGGTGGAACCAAACTCGATGCCAAGGGCTGTTTTTCCTGTTCTGATCGCTTCTTTTACTGCTTCGCTCATTGTGTTCTCTCCTTTTCGCTTCTTTATTTATCTCATTTTTTATTTCCGTTTTCAGTGCATTCCGCAACAGATTCCCGCTCTACGACACGGGTGTCAAATTCGTAAGTCAGGTCCTTTTTCCTGCCCGCGATCATCTGTAACAATGTCTCCGCTGCTTTTTTCCCCAGATTCTCCTTGGGGTGCGGCAGGGAGGTAATGGGCACCTCGCTGTGTCTTGCCAGATCCGAATCGTCGATACTGATGACCGATACATCCTCCGGCACCCGGATATTGCGCTCTGTCAGCATCCGGATCAGCTGAAAAGCGATCTGATCATTATACGCCAGAAGAGCAGTACACTCTTCCACCCGGTTCAGAATCCGGTCCCGGCAATATCCCAGTTGTTTCGATTCATCCGTGTCGATCCATACCATCCGGGAATCCGTCACTGTAAGTCCGGCTTCTTCCATGGCCCGCAGATACCCCAGATAACGCTGCCTGCCCTGTCCGTCATCCAGTTTCAGGATCGCCCCGATCTTCTGATGCCCCTTGTCGATCAGATATTTTACGGCCTTGTAGGCCGCCTCGGCATCGTTTAACGACACATGAGGTACCTCCAGCTCGGGATAATAGGTATTGAAAAACAGAAGCGGTATCTTCCTGACCATCAGATGACGATACAGATCCAGGTTCGGATTCGGCAGGCCGCTCTTCGTGCCCTCCACGATCACGCCGGCCACGTCATCCCGTTTCAGCAGATCCTTCAGGATGCTTTTCTCCCGGTCCAACGTGTTGTTTGTGAAATAGATCTGGACAGAAAACCCGCTTTCAAATAAAGTATTCTGCATTCCCTGTAAAATTCTGGGGAAAATATAGCTGTCCACGTAGGTGGTCACCACCGCAATACTGTTGCGCTGTTCCAGATTCTTCCGGCGGTCAAAGCTCACATAGGTACCGCTGCCGCGGATTCTCTGCACCAGACCGTTCTCCTCCAGTGTCCCGATGGCTTTCCGCACTGTCTGCCTGCTGATATGGAACTGTTCCGAAAGCTGATTCTCCGAAGGGACTTTCTCTCCGGGGCCCAGTTGTCCGTCTGTGATCTGTTCCTGTATGTAATTAATGAGGTTTTGATATTTCGTCTCCATAATCACTTTCAGTATAATAAGGCAACCGTACAAAGTCAATACATCTTTTATTCATTTTAGATACATTTATATATAGTTGTACACCATACAACTATGTTTTGTTTCAACTTCTATCCGCAGTTTTCTAAACATATACTCTTATTAACACTCTCTGTCATCAGGTAATCATCGTGCATAAACGTCCCTCTCTCTCCTTCCCCCAGCTACTCCTGTGTATCTGTCTTCTCTGTGCCCTCACCGGCATTCTCGGGCTTCTGTCCACTCATTCCTCTGCCGACAAGCGGTTTGAGCGATTCACCTCCGGGCTTTTCCGGGATGAAATGACTGCCAATACCCTGAACATGCACTACACCATCGCAGATCCGGAAAAATTCGGAATCTCCGCATATGAGCCGGTGCTTCCGGTCTATCAGCCGGGTCGTCCGGAAGACAGTAAGAAGCAGTGTGCAAAGCTGTTAAAACAGCTGGATGACATGGATCCCGACAGGCTCTCTGCAGAAAATGCCTGCACTTACCGGTTATTGCACTGTTCTCTGGAAAATGACCTGGCTCTGGCACAGTTTCCCTATTATGCAGAACCTCTTTCGCCTTCCTCCGGAATGCAGTCCCAGCTTCCTGTATTACTGGCAGAGTACACCTTCCGCACTACCCGGGATGTGACCGATTACCTGTCCCTCCTGGATCAGGTGGACGACTATTTTGCCTCTCTGCTTCTCTATGAGCAGGAAAAAGCCTCCGCAGGCTTCCTCATGCCAGACATTTCTCTGGAGAAAGTCCGCAAGCAATGTGATACCATTATCACTTCCCGTGAACTGACTCAGGGAACACATTTTTTGCAGACCACCTTCGAAGACCGGCTGGCAGGACTACAGGCACAGGGGATTTTCTCGCCGGAAGAAACTGCTTCTCTGATTGAAAAAAATGACCGTCTGTTGGTCACTGTGGTACAGCCTGCTTATTCTGCCCTGTCCGAAGGACTGCTCCGGTTAGCCTCTTCCGACAATCACAACAGTATTTCCCCGGAATCTGCAGATGAACAGGACATTCTTCCCAAAGGCCTGGCTCTGTTCCCGGACGGAAAATCCTACTATCGCCACCTGCTATTTTCCGAGACCGGTTCCTCCCGGTCCGAAAAAGAACTTGTGCAGATACTGTTGGAAAATTTCCGGGAAGAACAGTCTGCCATCCGCAGTCTGGCCACGCAGTCCTCTTCTCTGCTCTCCCTGCTCTCCGAAGAGACCGCGGCAGATTTTCCCCTCGATACGCCGGAAGAAATGCTCACAGATCTACAGGAGCGTATGAAAAATGACTTTCCCGTCAGTAATCCTCTCCCTTCTGTCACTGTCAAGGATGTTGTTCCAAGTCTGGAGCCTTACAGTGCCCCGGCATTTTATCTGACGACACCTTTGGGAGATTCCGACAATAATGTCATTTATATAAACCGCCGGAACTCTCCCCGGGGGCTGGAGCTCTACACCACGCTGGCTCATGAGGGATTTCCAGGGCATCTCTACCAAACGGTCTACAGTAACCGCACTTTTTTATCCGGAGACACAGATCCTGCCAGGAAACTGATCTGGTACGGCGGTTATCTGGAAGGATGGGCATTGTATGTAGAATTTCTTTCCCATGATTATGCGGCCAATCTACTGGAACAATCCGGGCAGGCAGATGCCGCGCAGGTTGCACGGCTGGAAAAACACACCCGCAGCCTTCAGCTGTGCATGTACACTCTCTTAGATCTCCTGATCCACGGAGAAGGAGCCGGATACGATCAGGTGGCGGAAATCTTAGGGAAATTCGGTATTGATTCTCCGCAGGTCTGCGAAGCGGTCTACACATATATTGCGGAAGAACCCTGTAATTATCCGAAATACTATGTCGGTTACCTGGAGATTTTAAAGCTGCGGGAAGCAGCAAAGCATCACTGGGGAGATACCTATTCCGACCTTAGATTCCATACCTTTTATCTGGAAACCGGATCCTCCGATTTTTCCTCCCTGAATGAGCTGCTTTTGATGACAAACTAGCGGTTTTATGCTAAAATAGGCGCATGGATCATCAGGTTGGAGGAACCCATGACACAGTTTACAAGCAAGGCCATTGAAGAATCCTTTATCCGGCTGTTGAACGAACGGCCATTGGATAAAATTACCATAAAAGACATCGTGGATGACTGCGGGATCAGCCGCAACACTTTTTACTATCATTTTCAGGATATTACCGCTCTGTTGGAGCACATTCTGAATGCGGACGTAGAGCGTGTCCTGTCGCAGCATATGGATATGGACTCCTGGGAGGAAGGTTTTATTTCTGCTGCCCGGTTTGCTCTGGAGAACAAGCGTCTGGTCTACCATATTTATAATTCTGTCAGCAGGGAACGGGTGGAGCGTTATCTCTACAGTATTGCCGGCGAGGTCATGCGCCTGTATGTAGCCAAGATCACGGAACAGGTAGAACACAGCAACCATAAAAAAGTATTTCCCACCGATCAGAAAATGGTGGTGGATTTCTATAAATTTGCACTGGTAGGTATGATTTTAGACTGGTTGAACACCGGAATGAAAAAAGATCCGGAATCTCTGATCCGGCGGATCGGCGAGATTTTTCACGGAAATATCGAAATGACCCTGACCCGTGTAGCCCGTTAATTTGGGCATTTTGAATCATTTGTACATTTTTTGGATGATTTCCCGGCAATGCGCAATTTTTGTGCATTGCCTTTTTTTGTCCGTTTTCAAAGCAGGCAGCTCTGAATACAATACCAATTGAGAAAGAATCGACAAAGAAAGGAGCCCTGTTTATGAAATTTGGAAAATGGGTCGTAAAATGCCGTATTCCTATTTTAATACTGGCAGTTGTATTACTGGTGCCGTCCCTGATCGGAATGATCGCGACGCGAATCAATTACGATATGCTGACATACCTGCCCGGTGACATTGATACGGTGGTTGGTCAGGATATCCTGATGGACGAATTCGGAAAAGGAGCGTTCTCCTTTGTAATTATGGAAGGCATGGATCCGGAAGACGTCTCTTCGCTCCGTGAGGATATCTCCCATGTGGATCATGTGGATACCGTTCTGTGGTATGACGATTTTGCAGATGTATCCATTCCTATGGAAATACTTCCTTCCAAACTGTATGACGCTTTTAACTCCGGTGACAGCACGATGCTTGCAATCTTCTTCGATACTTCCACTTCCTCCGACGACACGATGGAAGCTATCTCAGAGATCCGCAGCATTGCCGGCAAACAGTGTTTCGTCTCCGGTATGTCCGCCATGGTCACCGACCTGAAGGATCTGTGCGAAAAAGAGGAACCGATCTACGTAGGTATCGCCGTTGCGCTGGCATGTGCCGCTATGATGATCTTCATGGACAACTGGATCACCCCGTTCGTATTCCTGATCAGTATCGGCATGGCGATCCTGTTGAATATGGGAACCAACTATTTCCTCGGAGAGATCTCCTACCTGACCAAAGCGCTTTCCGCAGTGCTGCAGCTGGCCGTTACCATGGACTACTCCATCTTCCTCTGGCACAGCTACGAAGAACAAAAGTCCATGTATGAAAACAATAAAGAAGCCATGGCGTATGCGATCAACAATACCTTAACTTCCGTCGTCGGAAGTTCCATCACCACCGTAGCGGGATTTATTGCTCTGTGCTTTATGAGTTATACCTTAGGACTGGACCTCGGTATCGTTATGGCCAAGGGTGTCATCTTAGGTGTCATCGGCTGTGTCACAACGCTTCCTTCCATGATACTGATACTGGATAAAGTGTTACAAAAGACCAGTCATAAATCCCTTCTTCCCGATATGGGAAAGGTGGCTTTAGGTATCACCAAGGTGTTCCCTGTGTTCCTGATCCTATTCCTTGTGCTGGTAGTTCCTTCCTATTGGACTTACAAAGAGACAAACAACGAAGTGTACTACGATCTCGGTGAAACACTTCCCGAAGATATGGCTTACGTAATAGCCAACAGTAAACTGCAGGAAGACTTCGGTGTGGGTGCCACACATATGGTGCTGGTAAGTACCGATGTACCTGACACTGACGTACGTGCCATGATTCACGAGATGGAAGACGTGGAAGGTGTGAAATATGCGCTGGGACTGGAATCCGTAGTCGGTCCTCTGGTGCCGGAAGAGATGCTTCCCGAATCCGTGAAAGAGGTTTTAAAAAGTGATGACTGGGAACTTCTCTTAGTCAACTCCGAATACAAGACCGCTACCGACGAAGTCAACGCACAGATCAACGAGCTGAACACAATCCTGAAAAAATATGATTCCAAGGGCATGCTGATCGGTGAAGCACCCTGTACCAAGGATCTGATCGAGACAACGGATCAGGACTTCAAAGTAGTAAATGCCGTATCTATTGTAGCGATTTTTGTAATTATCGCATTGGTAGAAAAGAGTATCACCCTGCCGCTGATCCTCGTTGCAGTTATAGAGTTATCCATTTTCATCAACCTGGGACTGGCTCATCTGACAGGAACGTCACTTCCTTTCATTGCCCCGATCTGCATCAGTACGATTCAGCTGGGTGCAACCGTTGACTATGCGATCCTGATGACCACCAGATACAAACAGGAGCGCTATGAAGGAAGAGGAAAACGTGAGGCCGTGACCAATGCCCTGAAGGTATCCATTCCTTCCATTATCGTCAGCGCCATGGGACTGTTCTCCGCCACCTTCGGTGTTGCCCTGTATTCTGACGTAGACATCATCAGTTCCCTCTGTGACCTGATGGCGAGAGGCGCTATTGTAAGTATGTTCGCTGTTATTCTGTTCCTGCCGGCGATGTTCCTGCTGTTTGATAAGATCATCTGCGTGACCAGCATCGGTTTCCGGAACAAAAATGTAACTGATCATACTACACAGACCTATAAAGAAAGGACGGTATAAAGTTATGATAAATATGAAAAATCAGATCTGGAAAACCGGTGCCCTGTGTCTGGCCGGGGTTGTCGCTTTGAGCGTTACCGGCGTATCCGTATATGCAAAAACTTCCGAGAAAAAAGAGACTGAAATCAAAGAACAGATTCAGAATGCTGTAGACGACATCTGGAAATCCGAAGATACTTCCGCCGCTTCCATTGACGAGACCGTATATGTCATTCTGAACGCCGACGGCACACAGCAGAAAATCTACGTGAGTGACTGGCTGAAAAATCAGGGGGAAAAAGATTCCTACACCCAGAGTACTCCCGATAAAGAGGCTCCCGTATCCCTTAAAGTTACTTACAGCCTGGACGGAAATGAGATTTCCGCTGCTGACCTGAACGGGAAAAGCGGTCATGTGGTAATCCGTTACGATTATGCCAATGAGCTGTACGAAACCAGAGAGATTGCCGGAAAAGAAGAGAAAATCTATGTTCCTTTTGCTGTAATGACCGGCATGATCCTGGATAACGACAATTTCAGCAACATCTGGGTATCCTCCGGTAAAGTCATCAATGACGGCAGCCACAGCGTTGTCACCGGTATTGTTTTCCCCGGACTGGGCACCAACCTGGATATGGAAGAAGATCTGGATGATTATCTGGAAATCGAAGCAGACGTAACTGATTTCACCATGAACGAATCCTACTGCATCGCTACCAACTCCGTATTTTCCAAGCTGGATCTGAGCAATATGGACGATCTGGATGACCTGAAAAGTGCCATGGATGATCTGGAAGATGCTACCAATCAGCTGTTGGACGGTACTTCTGATCTCTATGACGGTGTCAACGAGCTGTATGATAAGTCCGGTGATCTAATGGACGGTGTCGAAGAATTAAATGACGGCTCCAATGATTTACGAGACGGTGCTTACCAGGTTGCAAACGGTACTGTTTCCTTAAGAGAAGGCATCGGTGCACTCCAAAGCGGTGCCGGTACTCTGCGAGACGGAACCAAGACACTTCAGGCCGGCGCGGTAGAATTGAATCAGGGATTGACAAAGCTGGCTGCAAATAATGATACCCTGAATGCCGGTGCTGCACAGGTATTCGACCAGCTGTTAGCAGCGGCCAATGCTCAACTTAAAGACAACATCCAGAAGGGTCAGATACAGGCTCTGACAAAAGAAAATTATCATTCAGAGCTGAAACAGTTCTCTGATACTTTGGCAGCACTCTCCACGAAGGACGGTGCTACCATGGCTGTTCTTGCTCAGTTTAACATGACCTTGCAGGACTATAAAGATTTGGTTGACGCCGCTAGTGCTTCCGGTTCCAATACAGCTTCCCAGGCTGCAGTGGTCACCGAAGAAAATGCTCCTGTAGCTGTTTCCCCTGTAACTACTCCTCATAATAGCACGACCGTCTCTGACGGTGATGCTGAAGCTGACAGCACTCTTGTTGAAACTGCTGACGCTGACAACGCTTCCGTTGAGAATACCGATACTGCAGCAAACAACGACCCTGTTGTAGCCCAGACAGCTCCGGCTGCTGACAATACTCCTGTGGTATACGCCAATGACTCGGCAGCAGCACAATTGCAACAAATAAACGCTGCTATCTCTGCAACGCAGCAATCCGCGCAAACAGCCAAGCCGCAGATTGATTCTCTCCTGACCTCTCTGGACAGCTATAACACTTTCTATCAGGGGTTGTTAGCTTACACCGCAGGTGTCGCATCTGCAAATGCCGGTGCCGCCAAAGTGTCTGCCGGAACTACGCAAATTCTGGACGGTGCCAATAAGCTGGTATCCGGAAGTGATGACCTGTTCAAAGGCGCCAATACCTTAGTAGACGGAGCAAAAGATCTGGCAACCGGAAGCGGCACTCTGGCAAATGGTGTCAATACCCTCTCTGACGGCAGTAACAAATTGATCGACGGTGTCGGTCAGCTGAAAGACGGTGCCAAAAAGTTAAAAGACGGCATGATCGAATATAATGACGAAGCCATCAGCAAGCTCACCGATATGGATACCGATGAACTTCAGGAAGTCATCGATCGTATGAAAGCTACTGCTTCCGTATCTGAGAATTACGATTCCTTCACCGGTTCCGGTAACGGCATGAATAGCAGCGTGAAATTCATCTACAAGATCAATGCCGTAAAATAGTCCTACCTATTGTATGCTTATATGTGCATATATCTTTTGAGTAAAATGCCCCTGATCCGGTGCGCACTTGACAAAGCCTCCCTCCTTTTCTATACTTGCAAAAGGAGAGAGGCTTTTATTTATATGAAGTTTTAACAGGTACTACAATAATAGAAAGAGGAATGTATTCCATGGAACAGCTCGCATTCAGTCTGAACGCCACCATTCCCGTTTTTCTGGTTATGGTGATTGGCTATATTTTACAGCAATTACATCTGACCAATGATTCTTTTATTAAGACATTGAATTCCTTTAACTATAAAGTAACACTGCCTGTCCTGCTTTTTAAAGATATTTCCTCTGCGGATTTCTACAGTGTGTGGGACACCGGCTATGTTCTGTTCTGCTTCTTCGTAACGTTTTTCTGCATTGCGGTCACCTGGATCGTGGCAGGTATTTTTTATAAAAATAAATCCCGTCTGGGAGAGTTTGTACAGGCCAGCTACCGCAGCAGCGCCGCCGTCCTGGGTGTCGCTTTTATCCAGAACATCTACGGCAACTCCGGTATGGCGCCCCTGATGATCGTCGGCACCGTTCCCCTGTACAACATAGCCGCGGTATTGATCCTGTCCTTCACCGGTCCGGATGCCAAAGGCTTCGATAAAAAGTCCCTGATGAAATCCCTGAAGGGAATCATTACGAATCCGATTATTATCAGTATTGCGTTGGGAATGCTGTCCAGTGCCTGCCGGATCAGTTACCCCGTAATCATCTCCAAGACGATTAGCAATATCGCTGTACTGGCTACTCCTCTGGCTCTGATTGGTCTGGGTGCCGGCTTTGAAGGACGCAAAGCGTTAAAGCTCTTAGCTCCCACCGCCGTCGTGACGCTTCTCAAGCTGATCGTATGGCCTGCCCTGTTCCTGCCTCTGGCAGTGCATTTCGGCTTCACCGGAGAAAAGCTGGTGGCGATCCTCATTATGTTGGGTTCTCCCACCACCGTAAGCTGCTATATCATGGCAAAAAATATGAATCACGAAGGAACGCTGACTTCCAGTGCTGTCGTGGCTACCACGTTTTTAAGTTCCGTGACACTGACGGTGTACTTGTTTATACTGAGAAGTCTGCAATTGATTTAATTACATTTTTCCGGCAAGGAAGATACTTGCCACCGTCCCCGCTAACGTTGCCAGAAGTGCTCCAGGCAATGTATAGCGGGTTTTTGTTACCTTTGCCGCCAGAAAATACACACTCATGGTATAAAAAATCGTCTCCGTGCAGCTCATCAAAATCGAAGTCAGCATTCCCGCATAGGAATCCGGCCCACAGGTCTTGAATATATCCAACACCAATCCGGTCGCCGCCGAAGAAGAGAACATCTTCACAATCAGAAGCGGAATCAACTGTGCCGGAAGCCCTGCCGCCTCCGTCGCCGGCCCAATCATTTTCCCCAGCAGGTCAAAAAATCCGGAGGTTCTGAGAATCCCCACTGCCATCATCAGTCCCACCAACGTCGGTAATATTTCTACTACAATGCGCAGCCCTTCTTTTGCTCCCTTTAAAAAAGTCTCATATACTTTCACCCCCGATACCATTCCGTAACCAACGATCCAGAAGATGATCATAGGGATCATAATATCTGACATATGTGTCAACGCATTCATCATAATCCTTACCGATCCTTCCATTTGCAGTAGATTATTGCAATCAATGTACTGAACAACGTAGCAAGCAGTGCCGGTGCGATGATCACCGCAGGGTTGGCACTGCCGTAACGGCTGCGGTAAGCGATCATGTTCACGGGGATCAGCTGCAGGGACGAGATGTTTAAGATCAGGAAAGTACACATCTCATTACTCGCAGTCTCTATCGTTCCCTTATTTCGTTTGCTATCCCGGTTTGCCGAATTCTGTTTTCTTTTCCTATCTTCTTCAACTTTTTCCAAATCCAGTTTGCTGTCTCCCTTTGCTGATGTTTGTAAGTTTCCATGTGCCACTCGCTCCCTTTCCAGTTCCGCTAACTGTTCCATTGCTTTCAACCCGGCCGGTGTGCAGGCCCAGCCCAGTCCCAGAACATTGGCAATCAGATTTGTAGCAATATATTCTCCTGCCGGATGATCTTCCGGAAGCTTCGGAAACATAAATCGCAGGAAAGGTCGGATCCCCTTCGTCATCTTCGTAATCATCCCGGACTCCTGTGCGATCTCCATCAATCCCATCCACAATGCCATGACCCCTGCCATGGTAATACAGAGACTGACCGCTTCTCCGGCACTGTCCAGTGCTCCGTTCGTCAACGCACTCATCTGTCCGGTGCAGACGCCGTAGATCACGCCTAACAGGATCATCCCTGCCCAGATATAATTCAGCATAGTTATCCCCTTGCATTTCTCCTTGTCTCAATATATGTATCCATTTCATCTCCCATTCAATAAATCTGATTTCGGACAGATACCACCTGTTTTTCATACGAATCTCTATTCCGCAGACGTTTTCTTGCGTCAGCGGTAATCGCAATGTGCCTCGTAGATTCACATTGCAATACGGGCTGCTTTGCGGTGCCCACGGCACAAACAATCCTAATCAATTTATATAGGTAAAACATAAAAGAGACCAAGTCCTGCTCCACACAGAACTCGGTCCCAAGTATTTTTACATTTTCAAAATAGTATGAAATAACATTTTTGCCGGAGTATCTCTCTGACACCGGCATCTCATATGCTGCTTTTCAGCTTACAGAGTTCCCTGCGTAAACAGACTTCTCACATGTGCCACTTCTTCCGCGGTGGCTTTCTCCGCCGGCACATAATAAGACTTTTCTCTGGCGATCTGATACAGTTCCTCCTGTGACTGTTCGCAAGCCGTACGGAACTGCTTCAGTGTCTGTTTTAACTCCTTGTTCTCCGACTGGGCGATCATTCCCGCATAACGGGTCAGCTCCCCGTTGATCCCGGCCAGAGTATCTGCTACCATTGTCTTTTCCTGCATTCTGCTGCCTCCTTACTGCAAAAACTTCATAAGCTGCTGTTTGTTCTCCATGGCACTTTTGGCACCCTTTTCAAAAAACTGTTTTACCTTCGGGTCCTCCGCCTCTTTGGCGTACTCCTGCATTTTGCAGTGGGTCGTGTCGAAACCGCCGATTAAGTGGCGCAGATTCTGCAGATCCAATTCTGAAATATCGCTCATGTGCTAACCTCCTTTTATTCTTTGCGAGGTTAGTATGCGCAATAATTTTCTATCTATTCCTTATTCGCCTGATCCACATCATCTTTTTCATACTTAAACATTAATATAAAGCTAAAAGGCATATACACAGGTATCGTTGTTATACTTTTCATATAAAAATTAATTCATCCAAAAAATAATCAGCGCCTTAGATTGCGCTGATTATTTTCCACATACCTATCAACTATATAAGCATATCAGATAAAGTTTGCAAATATAGATACGGAAATTACCGTCAAAACACCGCAAACTACGATAGACAGGCTGCTCATGGCACCTTCGATCTCGCCCAGTTCCATGGCTTTGGCGGTTCCCAGGGCATGGGCGCTGGTGCCGATGGCCAATCCTTTTGCAATCGGATCTTCAATTTTGAACAGATGGCAGATGGTATCTGCCAGAATATTGCCCAGGATGCCGGTCACAATGATAACAACTACCGTAATCGTCACGATACCACCCATTTTCTCGGAAATGCCCATACCAATTGCTGTCGTAATAGACTTCGGCAGGAGCGTAACATACTGCTCATGATTCAGTCCGAACATCAGGCTAAGTACAAAGACACTTACCATAGCGGTCAGTACACCGGCAATGATGCCGCCGAAGATAGCCTTCGGATAGGTCTTTAACAGTTCCAGCTGACGGTATAGTGGAACCGCCAGGCTGACCGTTGCCGGGGTCAGGAAGATGCTGATATACTGTGCCCCGTTGGCATAAGTGTCATAATCTATATGAAGCAGTAACAATACTGCCACGATCAAGATGACTGAGATCAATAGCGGATTCGCGATTGCCTTTCCGGTCTTCTTCTTGATCCACAGACCGATCTCATAAGTCACTAAAGTAATCGCAATTCCGAAGAAAATAGACTGACTCAATACTTCGTTCATTTATTTTTCCTCCTTTGCTGCTGCGACATCGCTTACGGCATCTCGCATACTTCCGACAACTGTTTCCTCTGTGTTAGCGTTGCCTGCAATCGCTTTCTTTGCGGTCTTTCTCTGACTGCGGATAATGCGCTGGGATACCCGTCCGGTCACAATCATGATCAGCACGGTAGACACCAGCGTGATCACACAGATCGGAAGGAGCATTTCTTTTAATGCATCCGCGCTTGCCATGATTCCCACAGTAGCCGGTACGAACATGATAGACATGGCATCTACCAGAAAATCTGCTGCGGTCTCAACCTTTTCCAATGGAATCAGACCGGTGATCAGACCCACCAGCATGATCACGAGACCGTAGACACTGGCTGCTATCGGAAGCGGAATCAGAATCTCCAACAGTTCTGCTAAAAAGGAGATTCCTAAAATGATGGAAAGCTGCTTTACATACTTCATAATGTTTCACCTTTACTTCTGTTCGTATTACACTTCTTCTATACTAATAAAACATGCATAACTGCTCAAAAGACACTACTCACAATACTTACCAAAACGCCCCTTGCGAATTATGGACTTATGGGATTCATCCGCATGCAAGCATTCAAATTCTCCGCGTTACTTATGTAAATAAAAAGAAGCTGCGCACTGCTCTTTCACAGCACGCAACTCCGTATTATACTACTCTGTTTTCGCTTTCACAATCAGCATTCTCTACCATTTAAGCAGACTTTTTTCAATCGCTTCTGGTAATTTTTACCCTTACATCTGATGTCTTACCACTGCATATTCGTCATCCAAACGGAAATAGGGACATTCCTGTTGGGTACCGGACAGGAAACGGTACATTTCGTCCTCATCCAGGTTCACCATGCAACAATAACACTCATAATCTTCATCATATTCATAATTGACACATGCGTCACAGTTCGTCATTTTGCCTCGTTTCTGCAATTTCTCAAGAATTGCCATGCAGATATTGATAAATCTCCCGTTTTCCGACACCTCTGTCTTTTGCGACCTGCTTCATGGCAGATTTGTTGTCCATTCCCTGTTCTTCATAATATGCCATATGTTCTTCGATGGTCATGGACTCCCAGGATGCGATCTCTTCCTGCCGTTTTTCCTCCGGGCTTTTTCCTTCCACTACCAGTACATATTCCCCTCTGGGCTCTTCTGTCTTATAGTAGTCCAATGCTTTTTCCAATGTCGTAGGGAACACGGTCTCGAACTTTTTGGTCAGTTCTCTGCACAGGGTGATCCGCCGCTCTCCCAATGTCGCATACAGCTCTTCCAACGTCCGAATCAGATGATGCGGTGCTTCGTAGAGGATCATGGTGCGGCTCTCGGTCTTTAATTCCTCAAGGATTGCTTTCTTTTCCTTTTTATCCGCAGGCAGAAATCCTTCAAAGCAAAATCTCCGGGTACTTAAACCGGATAGCGTCAACGCAGTAATACACGCTGCGGGACCCGGCAGTGATGTCACGGTAATATTATTTTCATGGCACATCTTCACCAGTACTTCACCGGGATCGGAGATCGCCGGAGTTCCGGCATCTGTGATCAGAGCAATATTCTGACCGTTTAAAAGCTGCCCTACCAGCTGATGCGCCTTTTCCACCTTATTGTACTCATGGTAACTGGTCATTGGCGTGTGAATATCAAAATGATTCAGCAGTTTGATGCTGTTGCGCGTGTCTTCCGCTGCGATCACATCCACTGTCTGCAACGTCTCCACGACACGCGGTGTCATATCTTTCAGATTTCCAATGGGGGTCGCGCACAAATATAACGTTCCGGGCATAGCTCCTGCCTCCTCTCTAATCCTATTTGTTCCATCACTGCACATATTGATCCGTTGTTATACAACTTTCGCAATTCTACACATATTTGAAGTCTGGCGATTTTCCTCAGAAAATCACTACTTCCTCCTGTGCGTGCAGGTCAATATCCATATATATCATAAATATCCGGCATGTATACTCCGGGTGCCTTGTACACGATCAGCGGTTTCTCCACGGTCATGCGTGATTTACCCCCTCTGGTCGCCTCGATCAATACCATGTTGGGTTCTTTATCAATATACGGATATACCAGCTGCATCCGCTTCGGCTCCAGCTTGTATTTTACAAGTGTGGTCATGATCTCAGCCAACCGGAATGGACGGTGTACCATATAAAAATGTCCGCCGGGCTTCAGAAGCTTCGCTGTCCTGTTTGCGACATCTTCCAGGGTGCAGAGCACTTCGTGCCTGGCAATGGCCTTGGGCTCCTCCGGATTGGTCAGACCATGCTGTCCGATCATATACGGCGGATTGCAGGTAATACAGTCAAAGGAAGCAGCCGCAAATATCCGGTCTGCTTCCTTGATGTCTCCTGTCACGATGTCGATACGATCCTGCAGATCATTCAATGCCACACTGCGTCTCGCCATATCTGCACTTTCCGCCTGGATCTCCAGTCCCGTCAGATGCGCACAATGATATTTGGCTTCCATCAGGAGCGGAATGATTCCGGTGCCGGTGCCAAGGTCTAGCAAAGTATCCTTTTCTCTCGCATGAGCGAATCCCGTCAAAAGCACCGCATCCATACCAAAGCAGAATTTCTCCGGATTCTGTATGATCTGATAACCGTTCCGCTGAAGGTCATCAATACGTTCCTTTTCCTTCAGTTCAACCTTCATTATTTGTATTCTCCGGTTTTCTTCCGTCTGCGTCTCTTCTGCCGCCGTGTCTGGGTCTTCTGCGGAAAGAACTGTCTCGCTGGGATCTGTGCTCACCGTCCTGTGGTACCTGTCCCTGCGTGTTTGGCTGCTCAGCACCCTGCGTATTGCCATTGTCTCTTCCCTGTCCGTCCGTTCTGTTCTGATACCGGTTGTCACGGCGTCTGTCATTCCGGTTATCACGATTGCGGTTGTCATTTCGATTCTCACCGCTGCGATTTTCATTCACACGGCCGTCTCCGCCACGATTCTCACCACGGTCTTCTCTGCCGCGGTTATTGTCTCGGCGAGTGTCATTGTTACGGTTCTCGCCACGGTTGTCGTTTCGGTTCTGGTTCTCGCCACGATTCTCATTTCGATTGTCGGCACTGCGATTGCCCTCACCGCGATTATAATTTCTGCGGTTGTCATCTCTGCGGCCGTCACGTCTGCGATTGTCACTGCGGTTCTGATTTTCGCTATCTGCTCTCTGTTCTCTACGATCCGGACGCTGCTCCGCGCGTTTTTCCTCGCGTTCCAGTGCCTCTTCTTTTTCCTCGATCTGCTCTAACTTTTCCAGCTCGCGCTGCTCTTCCTTGGACAGTTCCTGTCCGCCCTTCTTACCGCGACGTCTCTTGAACTGTAAGGTATCAGCCTCGTACTCCTTCAGTTCCTTCTCGTCACCGACTTCCACCAGTACCTTAACCAGCTGACGCAATACATTCACGCTCTGTACTTCGCCGTGCAGTCCGTCTGCCGTCGTCACATAATCACCCACACCGGGAAGCTTGCGGTTCAGCTCTTCGTAAGTATCTTCTTCATTTTTCAGACAGCACATCAGTCTGCCGCAGACTCCGGAGATCTTCGTCGGATTTAAGGAAAGATTCTGCTCCTTCGCCATTTTGATAGATACCGGTACGAAATCCGACAGATAGCTGTGACAGCACAAAGGCCGTCCGCAGATACCGATACCGCCGCGGATCTTCGTCTCATCACGGACACCGATCTGGCGCAGCTCGATACGGGTCTTGAACACACTTGCCAGATCCTTTACCAGCTCACGGAAGTCAATACGTCCGTCCGCCGTAAAATAGAACAGCACCTTATTGTTATCAAAGGTATACTCTGCATCGATCAGCTTCATCTCCAGACCATGCTTTAAAATCTTCTCTTTGCAGATCTTGAAGGCTTCCTTTTCTTTCTCCTTGTTGGCAGCCTCCTGCTCGATATCTCTCTCTCCGGCGAGTCGCATCACGGGTTTCAGAGGCTGGATCACCTTGTCATCCTCTACCTCATGCACACCCGCTACAACAGTACCGAACTCAATTCCTCTGGCGGTCTCCACGATCACGTGGTCGCCTCTCTTTATCTCAAACTGCAGCGGATCGAAGAAATATACCTTGCCCGCCGTACGAAATCTTACACCGATTACTTTTGTCATATCTATCTACCTCACTGATGCCGGTGGCATCTTCACTTAAAATAAAAATAGCAGTCACCTGCGCAAAATGCGCCTGCAACTGCTATTTTAGCATATCTTTTCGGAAATGACTACTGTAAACTTAGGATCTGAGTTC